>OHBE01000392.1_pt1 | contig 50272 bp, 50 predicted proteins | sample 1577231 | NCBI WGS metagenome assembly OHBE01 (sample SAMEA3541506, study PRJEB24748) | human gut metagenome | biome: human gut; feature: human-associated habitat; material: faeces | place: China | collected 2012 | reverse complement strand
CTGAAGAGGGAAGAGCAATGCTCAAGCTTCAGGAAGGCGATACACATCACGGCGGATGCGGAAACTGCGCAGCGCGCCGGCGCGCCCCAGCACACCGGCGCCGATACACACCGTGCAGGTCGCGTTGTTCAGTTGGACGGTAAACTGTTCCATAGACTTCCTCCGCAGCCGGCCGGCCATTGTATTCAGCAAAGCGTTTCCCGCCTGGCAATCAAATCCCTGTCAATCGATGGTAATATCAACACCCAATATAATATAAATTCATCAACAAATCTATCGTATACATTGTATCGCAGCAGGGCGGTGTTTGCAATAAAAAAGCGAAAAAAGCCGCCGCACAGCGGCGGCGGAAAAAACAGGCCCGCCGCCGGAGAGCGGTGGGCCGTATGTGTCAGTCGTCCAGATTATTCAGCTTGGAGCAGCGTTCGTACTCCACCTGCATGACGGAGGCCACGGTGTGGCGGCCGTAGTCATCCAGCTTGGCGTACTGGGTCAGCAGCTGCTCGGTATCATCGGTCAGATAGAAGGCGGCGTCATCGGCCATCGCCTTGATGCCCAGCGTCTTGCAGATCTGCATGACGGTATCGAACGAAGAACCGCCGACGCCGTTGTGGAGGGCGCTGTTGATGGTGGACAGGGGCACGCCCACCGCAAAGGCAAACTGCCGCACGCTCCGGTACTGCCGCGAGATCTCGTCACGAACGATGGTAGTCAGATTATCCATAATACGTCCTCCACTCATGTATAATAATGATAAAGTGATTTCCTATAATTTCCAGTTATGCTTACAGTATTATAGCATGCTTTTCACGTTTCGACAACCTGAAATGCTTTTTTTAATAAAAATTTCATTTTTTCGGTTTTTTACGAAAAACTGAGCCCGGTCGGGCGGAAACAGCCGTGCCGATAAATTATGCTTTGATTTTACCAACAATCATGGTATACTAAACATCCGAGGTATATTGATATGAGTGGTAACAAAAAATTCCCCCGCACCCACGCCGGCCGGCTGGCCGCCGATATGGTGCTGCGGTACTATACCCACGACGTAGCCCGGGACAGCGCGGCGCTGACGTATTATCTGCTGTTCGCCATCTTCCCCCTGCTGATCTTCATCAGCACCCTGCTGGGTCTGCTGGAGCTGGACGTAGCGTATATCACCTCCGTACTGGAGCCGCTGCTGCCGGCAGATGTGGTGGATGTGGTGCGCTCATATCTGGAGTACGTCTCCGCCAACCAGAGCCGTCAGCTGCTGTGGTTCAGTCTCATCTTCTCCATCTGGTTCCCCATGCGGGCCTCCGGGTGCCTGATGCACTCGCTCCGCAAGGCCTTTGGCCGCAACGCGCCGGAGAGCTTGTGGCGCAGCCAGCTGCGGATCCTGCTGTTCACCGTATGGCTGATCGTCGTTATCGCCGTGACGCTGGTGCTGGTGGTGGTGGGACGGTCCGTACTGGAGTTTGTCGGACGGTTCATCACCATCACCGACTCGTTCATCACCGCGTGGAGCTCCCTGCGCTTTGTGCTGCTGGCGGTGGTCATGGCTATCACGCTGGTGATCCTGTATATGCTCTCCCAGGGCCAGCGCCGGCCGCTGCGAGAGGTACTGCCCGGCGTGGGCGGTTCACTGGCGGCGTGGATGGTGCTGAGCATGGCGTTTTCGTACTACGTAGAGCACCTGGGGCGCTACTCGGTGCTGTACGGCTCCATCGCCACGGTGATCGTGGTGCTGCTGTGGCTGTATATGTCGGGACAGATACTGATACTGGGCGCGGAGTTTGCCGCCGCCCTGCTGGAAAAGAGGCAGACCGCCGCCCCCTCGGGCGGAGAGGAGGACGCATGAAGATCATCATCGTAGGCTGCGGCAAGGTGGGCTATGCCATCGCCCAGCAGCTGACCCAGGAAAAGCACGACATCACGGTGGTGGACGATGAGGCCGCCCACCTGAACCGTGCGGACAGCACGCTGGATGTACTATGCATCCACGGCAACGGCGCCTCCATCAGCGTTCTGATGGAGGCCGGAGCGCGGGACGCCGACCTGGTCATTGCCGTTACCGGCGTGGACGAAACGAACCTGGTGTGCGCGCTGATCGCCAAAAGCGTGGGCGCACAGCACACCATTGCCCGGGTGCGGAACCCGGAATACCGGCGGGACGCGGATATGCTCAAGAGGGAGATCGGCCTGGATATGGTCATCAATCCTGACCTGGCCGCGGCGCAGGAGATCGCGCGGATCCTCAGCTTCCCGGCAGCCATCTCCGTGGAGCCCTTTGCCGGCGGGCGCATCGACATGATCGGCTTTCAGCTGCACCCGGAGGATACCATCCTCGGCCACAGCCTCAGCGACTTTCACCGGGAGCGCGTGGCAGAGGTACTGATCTGCGCCGCCCAGCGGGGCGATGAGTTCATCATCCCCAACGGCGCCTTCGTGCCCCAGCTGGAGGACCGGCTGTACATGGTGGGCAGCAAGGCCGAGCTGCACAAAATGCTCAAGAGCATGGGCCGCAGCCTCCAGCGGGTAAAGGACGTTTCCATTCTGGGCGGCAGTCGGATCAGTATGTACCTGAGCTGGGAGCTGGCCCGGGCCGGCACGCGGGTCCATGTGGTGGAGCAGGACCATGATAAGTGCCTGCGGCTGTCTCAGGACCTGCCGGGCGCCATGATCATCGAGGGCGACGGCACGGACATCGACCTCATCAAATCGGAAAACCTGTTCGGTGCGGACGGCTTCGTGGCACTGACGGGCCGTGACGAGGAAAATCTGCTGATGGCCCTGGCCGCCCGCCGTGCCGGTGTACGGAAGGTGCTGGCGAAAATGACCCGTCCCAACTACATGGAGCTGGTACAGGAGACGGGACTGGGCAGCATCATCAGTCCCAAGGATATCATCGCCAACCAGATCACCCGCTACGTCCGCGCACTGGCCAACTCGCAAGGCATGGCGGTGGAGTCACTGTACAAGCTTCTGGGCGGCAAGGTGGAGGCTTTGGAATTCACCGCCAGCAACGACGGCAACGGCATACTGCACACGCCGCTGATGAAGCTGCCCCTGCGCCACGGCGTCCTGCTGGCCGCCATCGTGCGGGAGGGCCGGACCATCATCCCCGGCGGCATGACCACCATTGAACCAGGAGACCACGTACTGGTGGTGACCAACGTTCCCGGTCTGACGGACCTGAAGAACATTCTGGCATAATGAAAGCCCCCATGCGGACGCATGGGGGCTTTTCGGATACAAGAGAAGAGGGCGGCCGACGCCGTCCTCTTTCCGCACGCTATTTTTTCTACGCACCCAGCAGCTTGTGCCAGGTATCACGGCCCACCAAGCCGTCAGCGGCAATGCCCCGGGATGCCTGGAAACGCTTGACCGCCGCGGCGGTGTTGGTCCCATAGATACCGTCCGCCCCGCCGGCGTCGTAGCCCAGTCCGGTCAGCGCCGCCTGCACACAGCGCACGGTATCGCCGCGGCTGGCGGTGGTCAGCAATGGCAGCGTCAGCGTCGTGCCGGAGACCACCGGCGCCGGCACCGCAGGCTTTGCGGCCTGCGCGCCCGCCAGGGTATCAAAGGGGAAATTGCCCCCGGGGCAGCCGGTGGCGTTCACATCGCTGTGGCGCTGAATGGTGGAAATGCCGTACTTCTGCTCCAGGTATGCCACCAGCTCCTGCCCAGCGCGCAGCTGGGCGTCAGGCATGGTCTCGCGGTCAAAGCTGCCCTCGAAGCAGACGCCCAGACTGTCGTAATTGTTGTTCCCGGCGTGGGCGCCCACGGTGTCCTCCGGACGGCCGCGGTAGACCGTGCCGTCCTTGCGGACGAAAAAGTGATAACCGATCCCCGTCCACCCGTTGGCCAGGTGCCACTGATGGACCTGCTGCGGCGTACACGTTACCGCCGCGGCGTGGTGCAGGATGATGCGGCGGGTAGCCGTCCGTCGGGCCAGCTGACTCGCCCACTTATAGGCAACTTCATTGATCTGCATTTTTGTCTTCCTCCCCTGCCTTTGTTTCAACGGTGGCCTTCAGACGCGTCAACAGCTTGCGTAAAAAGCCCGGCACCGGGCCGCCCAGCGCCGCCACGTTTTCCAGGATGGAGATCAATTCGTTGATGATGAGCCAGACGATGACCATCGCCGCCATCAGGAACTGAAAGCTGACCTCCACCCCCACCTGGGTCAGGCCGTAACGCACCAACCAGTCCACCACGCCGGCTACACCCACCAGCACCAGATAGCCCAGCTTTTTCAGGATACCGCGCAGGCCGGTTTTGGAGCAGAGCTTGCCCGCGCTCCAGGCCTTTGCCATACCGCTGGCATAGTCCGCCAGCATTACGGCGACCAGCACCGCCAGCGGCACCACCAGCGCCGAGGCGTAGCTGCACAGCGCACCCAGCGCCGCCGCCAGAATTGCCATAATAGAAGTTTCGTTTTTCATCCTTTGTGTCCTCCCCACACATTATTCAGCGGCACCGTTACAGTGTATGCCGTCCTATTATGCGGGGTGTTTTTCTCCGGTGTTGCACAAAAGTGGACAACAGAAAGGCAGGCATCTTACGATGCCTGCCTTTTGTCCGTGCGTCCCCGGGGTGTGGGCCGCGCGGCCCGGTATCCATTCAAGATATGGCTCAATAGCTGCCCAGGTCGGCGCTGGCGTCGCCCTCGACGCTCTTGCCGAACTCGTAGTCGTTGCCGGGCAGGACGGCGTTCAGGATCACGCCCGCCAGAGCTGCGATGGCCAGACCGGTCAGGGTGATATCGGCGCTGCCCGCGGTGAAGGTGATGCCGCCGGTGGAGCTGAAGCCCAGACCGCAGACGAAGATCACCGCGGCGATGATGAGGTTGCGGGACTTGGTCAGGTCAACGCGGTTCTCCACCACGTTGCGGACGCCCACCGCGGAGATCATACCGTAGAGGACGAAGCTGACGCCGCCCACGATGGCAGTGGGGATGGAGTTCACCAGCGCGTCGAACTTGGGGGAGAAGCTGAGGATGATGGCGTACAGCGCGGCCAGACGAATGACCCGGGGGTCGTAGACGCGGCTCAGAGCCAGCACGCCGGTGTTCTCACCGTAGGTGGTGTTGGCGGGGCCGCCGAACATACCGGCGAAGGCGGTGGCAAGACCGTCGCCCAGCAGGGTACGGTGCAGGCCGGGATCCTCGATGAAGTTCTTGCCGGTGGTGGAGGAGATGGCGGACATGTCACCGATGTGCTCCATCATGGCGGCGATGGCGATGGGCGCCATGACCAGGATAGAGGTCACATCGAACTTGGCCAGGACGAACTTCTGCAGACCCACGAAGTCAGCGCCGGCCACCTCGGTGAAGTCCACCTTGCCGGCGATCAGCGCCACGATGTACGCGCCCACCACGCCCAGCAGAATGGGGATGATCTTGACCATGCCCTTACCCCAGATGTTGGCGACGATGATGATGGCGATAGCCACCAGAGCCAGCCACCAGCAGGTGGAGGCGTTGGCCACGGCGGTGCCGGACAGGTTCAGACCGATGAGGATGATGATGGGTCCGGTCACGATGGGCGGGAAGTAGCGCATGACCTTCTTGGCACCCACCAGCTTGAACAGCAGGGCCAGCACTAGATACAGCAGACCCGCGACCACCACGCCGCCCAGTGCGTAGGGCAGCTTCTCCTCGCCGGTCATGGCGGTGAACTTGCCGGTGTTCAGACCAGCCACCGCCTGGAAGCCGCCCAGGAAGGCGAAGGAGGAGCCCAGGAAGGCGGGTACCTTAAACTTGGTGCAGACGTGGAACAGCAGCGTGCCGATACCGGCGAACAGCAGGGTTGTCTGGATGGACAGGGGCAGGCCGTAGCCCGTCACCAGGATGGGCACCAGCACCGTAGCGCCGAACATGGCGAACAGGTGCTGCAGACCCAACAGGAGCATCCGGGGTACGCCCAGCTCCCGGGCGTCGTAGATGGCATCGTGTCCTAATTTCTTGTTCATGTGACTTGTCCTCTCTTTCTCGTTCATCCGTATATGTTTACTTACTTACAAACAGCCTGAAAAAATGACCGGTGAAAAATCACCGGTCAAATGGAAACAATATCAGAAACAAAAACAGAGGGAGCGTCAGTCCGCTTTTTCACGATCGTCTTGCAGGTCATGGCGTATCCCTCCTCTCATTTTCTTGCCTATTATACGGGGCACAGCCGCAAAATGCAATACACTTCTGTGCCAATATCCCGCCAAAAATCAGCGTCCCCCTTTGGCTGTATTGCACAACTTTATTCGCCCTGCTTATGGCTGCCATCTGCCAGACGCAGCCGCTTCCGCAGCACCGGGCACAGCCCCGCCGCCACGATGATCTTCACGGCGTCTCCCGGCAGATAGGGCAGCATCCCCGCCCACAGGATGGCGGAAAACGTCATACCCTTGCCCATGTAGGCGTTGAGGATCAGCGCCATGTAGGGCATCCCCACGGCGTACAGCACCGCCAGTCCCGCCAAAGAGGCCAACGCCATGCGTTTGGGGTCCAGACTCTCCCCTGCCACGGCACCCACCACCCATGCGGCCGGGATCAGCCCCAGCAGGAACCCGAACGTGGGCTGGAACACATAGCCGAAGCCGCCGCCCATGGTAAAAATGGGCAGACCTACCAGTCCCAGCAGGACGTACACCGCCTGGCTCAAGGCGCCCCACCTCCGACCCAGCAGCAGCCCCGCCATGGCCGTAAACAGATATTGCAGCGTCACAGAGCTGTACCCCATAGGGATACGCAGAAACGCGCCCACCGCCGTCAGCGCAGCGAACAGGGCGGTATAGACCAGCTTGCGGGTACGGGTGTTCATAGGCGTCCCTCCTCTAAAAACTGTCCTGATGATACTAAATTCCTTAACACCTGTCAACTATTTACAAACGCGGAATACAGTGCTACAATGTGTTTTCGACCGAAAGGAGATGATGGCCGTGACTTGGGATGTTCTGCGCTATGACACCGTGGACTCCACCAACAACGTATGCAAGGCCCTTGCCGCGCAGGGGCTGGACAGCACCGCCGTCATCGCCCGGGCGCAGACCGCTGGTAAGGGCCGACTGGGCCGTTCGTTCCAATCACCGGAGGGCGGCCTGTATCTCTCCGTCCTGTGGCGGAACTGCCTGGCTGAGCAGCTGCTCACCGTGACGCCGCTGGCGGCGGTGGCCGTGTGCCGGGCTGTGGAGAGCCTCTGCGGCACGGAGTGCGGCATCAAGTGGTGCAACGATGTGGTGCTGCACGGCAAAAAGCTCTGCGGCATTCTGACCGAGTCCTCCCTGCTCCCCGACGGCAGCGCGGCGTGGCTGGTGGTAGGTATCGGCGTCAACGTGGGCCAGACAGCCTTTCCGCCGGACATCGCGGATACAGCCACTTCCCTTGCGCTGCATGGACTGAGTGTGTCCCCGGGCGCGCTGGCGGACGCCATATTGGCCCAGCTGACAGCCCTGCGGACGGTGCTGACCGACCCAGTGGAATGGCTGGCGGAATACCGGCGGCGGTGCGTGAATTTGGGCAGACCCGTGCGCGTCCTGCGAGGCAATACCGTCCGGCAGGCCATGGCGCTGGACATAGATGAGCAGTTCGGCCTGACGGTGCAGTATGAAAACGGCGAAATGGAGACAGTCCGCAGCGGCGAGGTATCGGTGCGGGGACTGTACGGATATATAGAATGAGGTGATACGAGCATGAACACAAAACTTCTCGGTCAGCTGTTCCTCACCTTTGCCAAGGTGGGCGTCATGACCTTCGGCGGCGGTATGGCCATGCTGCCCATCCTCCAGCGCGAGGTCGTGGAGGACAAGGGCTGGGCTACAGACGAGGAGCTGGTGGACTATTTTGCCATCGGCCAGTGCACCCCCGGCATCATCGCTGTAAACACCGCCACCTTCATAGGGCAGAAGCAGGCCGGTATTATCGGCGGCATCGTGGCCACGCTGGGCATTGTGTTCCCATCGCTGATCATCATCACCGCACTGGCAGGCGTCATCAACAGCTTCTCCCATCTGGCTTGGGTGCAGCACGCCTTTGCGGGTATCCGCGTATGCGTGTGCGTGCTGATCTTCAACGCGGTAGTCAAGCTGTTCAAGGGCTCAGTGAAGGACTGGGCCGCCGGGCTGATCTTCCTTGCTGTGCTGGCGGCGGCGCTGCTCACCGACCTGTCCCCCGTCATCTTCGTGGCGGCGGCCGCGGCGCTGGGCATCGTCATTCAGAACGTGATAAGGAGGGCGAAATAATGCTGTACCTCCAACTGTTCTGGGAATTCTTCAAGACCGGTCTGTTCGCCGTGGGCGGCGGGCTGGCCACTCTGCCCTTCCTGCAGGATATGGCGGAACGCACTGGATGGTTTACCCATGCGCAGCTGGCGGATATGCTGGCGGTGTCCGAGTCCACGCCGGGGCCCATCGGTGTGAACATGGCCACCTATGTAGGCTTCACCACCGGCGGCATCGGCGGCGCGCTGGTGGCCACCATCGGGCTGGTAACTCCCTCCGTTATCGTCATTCTCATCGTGGCGGCGTTCCTGAAGGCCTTTCGCGACAGCAAGTGGGTCAGCGCCGCGTTCTACGGCCTGCGCCCCGCCTCCACCGCGCTGGTGGCTGCGGCGGGCATCTCCGTAGTACCTATCGCCTTGCTGCACAGTGGTATGACCGGTCTGGCCACGCTGAACTGGCCGGCTATCGCCCTGGCTGCGGTGCTGCTGGTGTGTACCAACTGGGTGCCAGTGGTAAAGAAGTGGCACCCCATCGTGTTCATCGGAATCTCCGCCCTGGTGGGCGTTCTGCTGAAATTTTGAGAAAAGGGAGACGCTGCGCGTCTCCCTTTTTGTATATATTTTCTCCCGGCAGGGCAGACTATCGTTGCTATACTGTCGGGAGGTTTGTATTCTATGTCTGAAATGTTCTGTTTTCAGTGTCAGCAGACGGCGGGCAACAGCGGCTGCGTCCGCACCGGCGTCTGCGGCAAGCAGCCGAAAACCGCCAATTTGCAGGACTATCTGGTGTGCTCCCTCATCCACCTGGCGGAGATATATGCCGCCAAGGAGGACTATCCTCCGGAAGTCACACACCTGCTGGCGGACGGTCTGTTCGCCACGCTGACCAACGTAAATTTTGACGATACAGCCTTACAGGGCTATATCCGCCGCGCCGAAAAACTGACGCCCCAGCGTCTGCCGATACAGGACCCGAGTTGGCTATGGCGCGGCGATACGGACATCGTGTCTCTGCGCGCCACACTGCTGTTCGGCATGAAGGGTATGGCAGCCTATGCCCATCACGCTTTCCGCCTTGGGCAGGAGGATGAGGCGGTCAGCCAGTGGTTCTACAAGGGGCTGTGCGCCCTGCGGCAGGAGCACACCGTTGAGGAGTGGCTGGCCCTCATCACGGAATTTGGTCTGGTAAACTATCAATGCATGGCCCTGCTGGACAAGGCCAACACCGCCGCCTTCGGTGACCCGGCGCCCGCAAAGGTCCACACGGACATCCGTCGGGGGCCGTTCATCGTGGTATCCGGCCACGATCTGGAGGACCTGCACCAGCTGCTGGAGCAGACGACAGGCACCGGCGTCAACGTGTACACCCACAGCGAGATGCTGCCCGCCCACGGGTATCCGGGGCTGCGAAAATACCCGCAGCTGGCCGGAAACTTCGGCACCGCCTGGCAAAACCAGCAAAGCGAGTTCGACAGCCTTCCCGCACCCATTCTGATGACCACCAACTGCATCATGCCGCCCCGTCCCAGCTATGCCGACCGTATCTATACCACGTCGGTGGTGGGCTATCCCGGGCTGAAGCACATCCCGGAGGACCGGCAGGGCCGCAAGGATTTCTCCGCCCTCATCGACCAGGCGCTGGCCCTGGGCGGATACAGCACCGACCGGAGCATGAGCGGCATCAACGGCGGACATATCCTGACCACCGGCTTTGCCCACAAGGCGCTGGGCGACAGCGCCCCGGCGGTGATCGGCGCCATCAAAAGCGGCGCGGTGAAGCACATCTTTCTGGTAGGCGGCTGCGACGGCGCGCACCCCGGACGCAACTACTACACGGACTTCGTCAAGTCCACGCCTATGGACTCGCTGATCCTGACGCTGGCCTGCGGCAAGTTCCGCTTCAATGACCTGGATCTGGGCGATATCAACGGCATCCCCCGCATACTGGACGTAGGCCAGTGCAACGACGCCTACAGCGCTGTGCAGATCGCGCTGGCCCTGGCCGATGCCTTTGGCTGCGGCGTCAATGACCTGCCGCTGACGCTGGTGCTGTCCTGGTACGAGCAGAAGGCGGTATGTATCCTGCTGACCCTGCTGGCTCTGGGCATCAAGCGCATTTACCTGGGGCCCACCCTGCCGGCCTTCCTGTCAGAGACGGTGGTCAAGACGCTGGTGGATACCTATCAGCTGCAGCCCATCACCCATCCCCAACAGGATCTGGACGCCATACTGCACCGCGGATAAAGAAACATCCCCCGGCTCCGCCGGGGGATGTTTCTTTATCCAAGCACCTCTGCCAGGCCGACCAATACCGGCATAGTCAGAGCGGAGATCGCTGTCTGAACTGACACCAGGGACGAGGTCAGGGCGGTGTCCTTGCCGAAGCGGGCGGCGAACATACTCAGCAGCGCCGCCGGCGGCGCGCTGGCCGCGATCAGCAGCACCAACGTCAGGTCATGGGACACGTTCAGCGCCAGGCAGATGCCCAGTGAGGCAAGGGGCAGCACCAGCAGCCGCAGCACCAGCGTCACCCAGGAGCTGATACCCTGCAGCGCCGCCTTGAAATTGGCGTGGCTCAACTGATAGCCCACCACCAGCATGGGCAGCGGCGTATTTAGGTCCGCCAGATAGTTGATGGGGACCATCAGGGGTTCCGGCACCGTCACCTGCCCGAGATACAGCGCCATAGCCAGCACCACGCTGATAACGCCGGGGTTCAGCAGCAGGGGCTTCAGCCGCAGCTGGCTGCGGTCGCCTGTGATGACATAGACGCCCCATGTCCAGCTGAGTATAGTAAATACGATGACGTAGGCCGAACCATAGAACACACCGATGCTGCCCAGCAGCGCGGCCATCAGGGGATAGCCCATAAAGCCGCAGTTGGAGAACACTGCGGCGAAGCGCAGGCAGTTCTGCCGTTCACGGTCCCTGTCGTGGATCAGCAGCATGGCCGCCGCAATAAACACCACATGGAGTACGGCCGAGACACCCGTCACTACGCCGAAGTTGTGCAGTGCCGTATGTTCCAGCGGCCGTTGAAACGCCACCACCATCATACAGGGGGACACCACGTACATGACCAGGCTGCTCAGGGCCACCGAGGCGCGGTCATCCAGCAGCTTGACCTTTCCCAGTACAAAGCCCACCACCAGCAGCAGGTACAGCGTGAGGATCTGCTGCCCCACGGTGAGGAATGATTGCAGCACGGCTATCCCTCCTAAGCAAAAAATGCGCACCGCCTCAGTGTATCACAAAAAATCCCGGTGTCAAGTCCCCGTGAAGAAGAAAAGCGGAAGCCGCCGCTTCCGCTTTTCTTACAGATCGTTCTTATCCCGACCCACGGACTTTTCCGTGGAAAAGCCGTCCGGATACCGGCGCTCCAGCTTCTCCAGGTTGGCCCGGAGGATGTCCTCCAGATCAAGGTCCAGCGCCGTGGCCGCCTCGGCCAGATACCAGGCCACGTCCCCCAACTCCTTGGCCAGATGCTCCCGGTCCAGCGGATGGCCCTGGGCCAGCCACTTCTTCACGATATCGATGGCCTCGCCGGACTCGCCGCACAGGCCCATGACGCTGTTGATAAGCACATCCCGGCCCTTCAATTCGGGATTCAGCGAAGCCATGGCCCGCTGCTGGTATTCATTGATGGTCATAACGCCGTACCCTCCAACAATGCCGGTATCTGCCGCAGATCCGTCACCTGCCAGGTCACATCCGTCCCCTCTGCCGCGCCGGGGCGGCGGTAGTAACAGGTCTTCATGCCATACTGCCGGCCGCCGGCCATGTCGGAGGTCAGGGAGTCCCCTATGATCACACAGTCCGCCGGCATGACGGCTGTTTCGCGCCCATCGTTCAGTGCCGCAAGCGCCCCGTCAAAAAAGGCCCGGGCCGGCTTGGACACACCCAGTCTCTCCGACACGAAGAACCAATCGAAATACCGCTTCATGCCCGCCAGTTCCAGCCGGTGGAGCTGCTGGTCGTATGGTCCGTTGCTGGCCACCGCCAGCGGATACTTGCCGTGGAGCGCCTCCAGCAGTTCCATGGCCCCGTCCACGGGGATAGCGCTGTCGTACAGGGCCGCGCGGAAATACTTTTCGAATACCTGTCCGTCAAAATCGATATTCAGTGCTCGGAACACGTTGTTCCAGCGGATCTCTTCCAGCTCACGGAACGTCAGCGTGCCCTGCTCGATCTGCCGCCAGAGTTTTCCGTTCTCCCGGTGGAACACGGCCTCCATGTACGGCTCGTAGGGCTTCAGGCCAAAGTGCGCGAAGCCCTCCCGCATGGTCTGCCGGATGTAGGCGTCAAAATCCAGCAGGGTGTTGTCGATGTCGATAAAAATCATCTGCATGGGGTACCTCTCAGATAAAGAACTTACGGTGCAGGCTGCGCCGCAGGGGCTTGCACATGGCGATGACCAGCAGCATGGCCCCCAGCACCACCCCCGCCGCCAGCGGGTAAAAGGACCAGAGGAACGTCTCGTGCAGGCCGAAGGTCAGGTTCAGCAGAAACTCCACCAACACCGCCATGCCGCCGGACAGGATCAGCGCCCCGCCGCAGATGTACAGCGCCGCGCCGGGCAGATACCGCAGCAGCGTCACCATGGCGCACACCAGCAGCCCTGCCGCGCCTGTGACCGGCAGCGCAAAGGTCAAAAACCAGTGGCCTCCGGTGGCGTAGTTCACATACAGCAGGAACACGCCGATGACCGCGAAGTCAATGGGCACGAAGATCACCGGGTTGGGCCGCTTAAACCACAGAGGCAGCACCGCCAGAATATACAGCAGCAGCAACCCGCCCACGGCAAAGCCGGACCAGACGATGGTCCCGTTGATGCGCCAGTCGCACAGCACGGTGATGACCGCCGGCAGCAGCATACACACAGAGATGACGAACAGCACGCCGATGCGGCTGACCTCCTCGTGGCGGGGGTGGTCAGCCGGCGGGTAGGGCGGCTCACCCTGTCCGCAGGGCAGATCGGGATGAAATACCCGGGTGCCGCACAGGGGACAAACGCGCTCGCTGTCCGCCAGCTCCACGCCACATTTGATACAATACATAAGAAAGGCTCCTTTCTCCCGTTGTGTCAGCGCATATTGCTCTCGACCTTAACGGGCAGTCCCAGCCGATGCAGCACGCGGTAGAAGTGATACTCCAGCTCCGGCTCCCGGATACTGCGGATACAGTTGATATAGGCTGTATCCCCCCAGGTGACCACGCCGCAGTTGTGGGGTGCCTTGGCCTGCACACCGATGATGAAGTCCATCCGGCGCACATAGGGCACCATCACCTCCGGCAGCTCCACGCGGCCCAGGTTGGACAGGCACAAGCAGGACTTACACTCGCCCACCGTGTCAAACACGGCCTTCATGGCGATATTCTTGATGAACAGCGGCATGACCCGCAGCACGGGCGAACGTTCGCTGGCCACATTGGCGGCAAACTTGGCCCGCATAGTCCAGCGGTTGTTCTCCAGCCCCATCTTGTGGTGGACCAGCGCACACAGCTCCTGAAAACTGCACGCCCCCAGCCGCGGATTGATCTCCGGGGTGATATAGGACGCAAAGTTCCGCAGCGTTTTGCTGGGAAACAGCTTTCGCAGATTTACCGGCAGCAGCACCTTCACCGGCTTGCGGTGGCGGGGATTGGGCACCTTCTCCGCCTGCAGGTCCAGAATAGCCTGCATCATGGCGGCGCACAGCAGCTCCGTCACGGACACGCCGTGGTCTTTGGCGCAGGAACGCAGCTTATCTGCCGGCACCATCAGCGTCACCAGGTCCTTGTAGCCATCTGTCTCCGGCGTGCCGGTCAGGTGCCAGGCCGTGGCCTCGGCGCGGCTGCTGGTCACATCTCCAGCATACCGGGCAAAGCTATCCTCCAGCTCCTCCGGCGACGGCTCCTCTAGCCGTCCCAGTACGCCCTTTTCCGCAGGGACGGAGATACCGTACTTCTCACTGAGATATTCCGCCAGCAGCGATTTGACGAACACCAGCGCGCCGGTGCCGTCGGTCAACGCATGGAAAAACTCCACCGCAAAGCGGTCCTTATACACCAGCACCCGGAAGGCGCACTGCCGCACCTGGCGGAACGGCGCATGGGCCAGCGGGCAGCTCTTTTCATCCTGTATAGGCGGCGTGTGGGGTATCTCCTCCAGATAGTACCAGAACACGCCCCGCCGCAGCCGCACGGCAATGGATGGGAAACGCCGCACCGTCACGTCCAGTGCCGCCGCCAGCACCGCGCGGTCTATCGGCTCCGCCAGCGTGGCGGAGATGCGGAAAAAGTTGTTCCAGTTGCGCCGCTTGGCAGCGGGATATATCTTGGCCGCGTTGTCCAGACGCATCCATCGCAGGCTCCGGGCCGGGGACAGGTTCTGCGTCATAAAGCGGTTGATCTCATAGATATCCTGCTCCATGTTCTCCTGCAGGCAGTAGAGCACATAGGCGTGCCAGCGCCCCGGCGCGATGATCAGCCTGCTTTTGCTCCCGGCCTTTTTCAGCCGTTCATGCAATCCCCGGGCGTCATCCAGCAATATCTCATCGCCGCCGGCGAAGATCAGCGTCGGCGGAAAGCCCGTCAGGTCGCCCAGCAGGGGCGAACACAGCGGGTCCGTGGGGTCCTGTGTATAGCACCTGGCGTAGAATTGCAGCAGCTCCTCCGTCAGGGACGGATCGTTGTCCCGGTTGAATTCGTAGGACTTCCCGGAACCGGTCAGGTCCACCCAGGGCGAGATGGCGATGAGCCCGCAGGGCAGCTCCCGGCCCAGCTGCTTCAGCTTCAGGCACAGAGCGCAGATCAGCCCGCCGCCGGCGCTCTCGCCGCACAGCAAAATCTGCTGCGGCGCGTAGCCCTTTTTCAGCAAATAGTCGTAGGCAGTCAGCGCATCCTCCAGCGCGGCGGGATAGGGGTTCTCTGGTGCCAGGCGGTACGCCCCGCAGAACACGCGCACACCGCACTCGCTGGCCAGCGTGGCCGCAAAGCCCTTAGCATAATCCAAACTACCGCAGGTATAGCCGCCGCCGTGGAGATACAGCACCACGCCGCTGCGGCGCTCGTCCTTAGGCATGACCCACGCGCCCTTGAACTGCTCGAAGTCGTGGTCGCGGAAGATCACCTCCCGCTTGTGCAGGGCGCTCATCAGCTCGCCCAGCTTATCCTGTCCCTTGCGGGTGGTCTCCAGTGAGCAACCCGCCACAAAGGGCTTAAAAAAATTCAATTGTGAACGCACCAGCTTTGCCGATAATTCCATTGTGGTCGTTCCTTTCCTCGTTGCTGATAGATGATTATACCATATTGTGCAAGTCTTGTAAACCAAGCCAAAACGACGGGCTATCTAAAATCTGATGTGGGATTTTTTTGTTTTAGAGTTTTTGAGAAAGGCGATTGCTCTAAAGTTTTTTGTGGGTTTTTCGTGTTCAGCGTACCGTGGGGAAAAGCGGTCGCTGTAAAGTTTTATGTGGGATTTCTCAGCAAGGGGAGCTTACACTCAAAATCACAGGCGTCTGCCTGAGCTATTTCCTTGAAATGAAAGACCTTATCAAAGTGCTTTTACCGCTCAAAAGCACTTGACGCGCCTTGCCTTACTCTATATAATATGTATAAATACATATCAATACACAAAAAGGGGTGCGGCTATGAGAAGTCAGGTTAAAACAAAAGAGCGCGTTCGGCAACATGGCGAAGTCTTTACCGCAGAGCGGGAAGTAATGGCCATGATGGATTTAGTGAAAGAAGATGCATCTAACATAGATAGCACCTTCTTTGAACCAGCCTGCGGTGATGGAAACTTCCTTGCGGAGATTTTATCGAGGAAGATGCGAAGTGTTTTCAAAGTTGCCTTGTCCAATGATGCAGACTGCGAATACTGGGCTACAAGAGCGTTCTCGACCATTTACGGGGTCGATATCATGCTGGACAATGTGGAGGAAGCGAGAAACCGTCTATTCGACAGTTTTTTCGCTCTCTTTATAAACCGATATAAGCATCAACCAACCTCCATCTGTCAGGACAGTGTGAGGTTTATTCTCAGCCAAAACATTCAATGTGGCGACACTCTGGCTTGCAAGCAGAGCGACGGAAATCCTTTGACAATTACAAAATGGGCTTTTGATGACGGAGGCGGCCTGACTGTCAGCTTATTTGATTATAGGGATATGGTAGACTCCGGATGCTCCTGTCTACCGCAAAGAATTCTTCCGAGGATACCATACTTCCTACTTCCCGCAATTATCAAATAAAAGCAATCTCACAATGAGGAGATGAGAACCTCTTATAACAGCATTGGCAGACACATAGTGCTGCCTTTGGCTGTTTTTACTGGTCATATTCATTAAGCCCTTGTTGAGCGGAAATGCCCACAATTTCTGTGGACGGCAGGCAGATTTCGTGGTATGATATGTATGATTAAGTATCAATGCACCTTTTGGAAGGAGCTTAAATTGTGACGCAAGTAAAATCTAAAAAAAGGGTTGCTGACCACGGCGAGGTATTCACCGCCGAGAGAGAGGTCAAAGCCATGTGTGACCTCGTGGAGCAAGAGTGCCTCAGAATTGACTCACGCTTTCTGGAGCCGGCCTGCGGCGATGGAAACTTTCTTGCCGAAATCCTTGGCAGAAAGCTGTCCGTTGTAAAGGAGAGATACCAGCGAAGCGCCTTTGACTGGGAACGCAACGCACTATTGGCTCTCGGCAGCCTATATGGTGTCGATATTCTTTCAGACAACTGCGAGGTCTGCCGTGAACGACTTATGAAAATATGGGATAAGGCCTACAAATCCGTCTGCAAGAAAGAATGTAACGAAGATACGCGAAGGGCTGCACACTATATTCTGAAGCAGAACATCGTTTGTGGGAATGCCCTTACACTCCGCCGTGTTGACGCTCATCAACAGGATACACCTGACCCTATAGTTTTTTCCGAATGGACTTTTCCGCAAAACAACGCTTTTATTCACAGAAAAGACTATACATTTGCCGAACTGTTAGATGAAAAGCCAAATGAAAGCGAAACCGAGCAACAAACTCTGTTTGATGTGAATGCCGCCGCAGACGGAGAAGGTAAGTTTATTCAAGAATATGTCTGCCACTATCGTCAGCTCGGTGCTGAAAGTGATAATGAACAATTAGAATTGACTATTTGAGGAGGGCTGTATCATGGCCGAAGGATTCTTCGACAAAATCTATAATCCGGATGTCCTGTCGTGCCTCGCAAATCTATCCAACGATGAGGTTTTCACTCCGCCCGAAATTGCCAATCAGATGCTGGATATGCTCCCGCAAGAGCTGTTTCAGAACCCCGACACCACCTTTTTGGACCCTGCCTGCAAGAGTGGTGTGTTTCTGCGCGAGATTGCCAAGAGGTTAATTGTTGGTCTGGAACCCCAGTTTCCCGACCTGCAAGAACGGGTTGACCACATTTTCCACAAGCAAATTTACGGTATCGCTATCACAGAATTAACCAGTTTGTTATCCCGCCGGAGTGCCTACTGCTCCAAGTATCCGAACAGCGAGTTTTCTGTCAGCCAATTCGACAATGCAGAGGGCAATATTCGCTTTCGGCGTGTCGAACATGGCTGGGATAAAAGTGGAAAGTGCGTATTCTGCGGCGCATCAAAATCAGAATATGACCGTGATGAAGGGTTGGAAACTCATGCATATGAATGGATTCACACCCTAAAACCAGAGGAGCTTTTCAATATGAAATTTGATGTAATAATCTCGAATCCGCCCTTTCAGTTGTCAGATGGAGGCTTCCGCGTTAGTGCATCCCCTATTTATAATTTGTTTATAGAACAAGCAAAAAAATTAAACCCTCGATATCTTACAATGATTATCCCTGCACGATGGTTTTCTGGTGGAAAAGGATTGGATGAGTTTAGAGATAGGATGCTGTCGGATAAATCATTACGGATTATACATGATTTTCCAGAAGCGGCAGATTGCTTCTCTGGCGTTCAAATTAAAGGTGGCGTTTGCTACTTTTTGTGGGATAGAGACAACAAGGGAGATTGTGCAGTTACAACACACCATGGAGATAATATCGGGCAGACCGAAAGTAGACCCTTGCTTGAAAAGGGGTGCGATGTTTTTATTCGTTACAATGAAGCAATCGAAATTCTACATAAGATTCAGTCGTTTAACGAGAGTTCCTTTGAACCTCTTGTGAGTCCTCGAAAACCTTTTGGCTTAGATACTCTGTATAGAGGCAAAAAAAGTGGAAATATTCTTCTATACGAAAATGGTGGCACAAGTTATATTGATGAAAAAGATTTGGTGAAGAACTTTGATTGGGCGCAAAAATCAAAGGTCTTTATCCCAGAAGCTGGTAGTGGAAGCGATTCCTTTCCCCATCCCATTTTAGGGAAACCTTTTTTGGGTACAACCGGAACGGCAAGTACAGAAACATATCTCTTAATTGGTCCTTTTGCAAGTGACGAAATATCCAAAAATGTTATTTCCTATATAACCACAAAATTTTTCCGCTTCTTGGTTATGTTGAAGAAGCCTTCTCAACACGCAACGAGTAAGGTTTATTCGTTTGTTCCTATTCAAGACTTTTCTAAACCTTGGACTGACGAAGAGCTTTATGCAAAGTATGGTTTGACTGAAGGCGAAATCGGCTTTATCGAGTCTATGATTAAGCCAATGGACCTGAGCGGTAATGGTGATAGCGATGACAAGGGATGAAGTGTGCGCCCTGTTTAACAGCAATCCGTGCCTGACACTTCCAATTATTGTTGAAACTGGCAGCTCTGTGCAGGGAGAGCTGGAAAAACGCTGGGACTTGTTTTTTGAATTCTTACACCGCACCGAAGCCCTATATTCCTGTATTGAACCCGCAGAGTATAGTAGGGAGAAAATTACAGACGCATTCAAAAGCTATTACGCTGGGGATTTCGGGAAAGCAAGTGAGAATTTATTCGATATTGTCAAAACTTTGATTGACAAATACAGATGCAAAAATCTCATCACTGATATAAGTTCCCTATACATCGGAAGCGAATCTAAGAATTGGTTCCGTGCCAGAACAGGAACTTTTTATCCGTTTAGCAAGGACGACATGAAACATATCCCGACCGATAAACGTGAGTTTATCGGGAGTAATCGATACAGTTCAAATGGAATCCCATGTCTCTACTTGGCGAATTCTATTTTGACCTGTTGGGAAGAGCTTAACCGTCCATCGCTGGATAGTTTTTGGGTAAGTCGCTTTTGGCCGGTCAAAGAGATTCGGGTATTGAATCTCTCGGTAACTGGATACGAGATTATCAATGCACAGCAATACATAAGAACCGTTTCTGAGAACAAGGACGCCTATGACCAAGTTGTTGTCGATTTCTTCTCAACATGGGTTTTACAAAGTGCCTGTTCAGTTGCAGTTCGCAGCAAGGCGAATCGCTTGTTCAGAGAGGAATATCTCATTCCGCAACTATTGATGCAGAATGTGAAACGATTTGATGCAAACGGCATCATGTACTTCTCTACGAAGACACCACTTTTAATTGGCGACAAGGAGATTGCGACCAATTTTCAGACAAGTGCTTCTTGGATAGCTAAAGCGATTGCACTTCCAGTTTTTGAGACAACGGGCGACCGCTTTTCGGCACAGATAAATGAAGACTTTGCTGTTTCTCTGCCAATCAATATTGGGCTCTATCAAAATCACCTCATGCCACAGGAACCGCCGTTTATTTCTGATGAAAACTGGAGTCGAATTTCTGCGCCGGCATATATCACATTAGCGCCTGCGATTTATGGTAAAACGGTATTCTACAGATGTGAAACAGAGTTGTTTCAATCCTGCTATAAGCTATCTGAAAAGGAAGGGAGTGACAAAACCTAATGCCTGACATGGAATTCTTTGCCCAGCGACCTGCTGTTGTTCCTCAAATTTACGCCTACACTCTGCCCGATGTGACGACCCATCAGGGGTACATCAAGGTTGGTTATACCGAGCGCGAGGATGTAAACGAGCGTATCCGTGAACAGCTCCATACCAGCGCAGTGCGCTACAAGCTGTTGTTTACCGCTTCGGCTATGCGCTCAGATGGCACCTGCTTCACCGACCATGATATTCACGCAATCCTTCGCCGCAGAGGATTTCCGCATATTTTCGATGAAGACAATGAGTGGTTCAAGTGCAGCGAGTCGGATGTGCAAGCGGCTATCGTAGCAGTTCGTGATGAAATTGAGAACATTGAAAATCGCACAGAAACCTTCTCCATGCGCCCGGAACAGATTCGTGCGGTTCAAATGACAATGGGCTACTACGAGAAAACCAACGCAGAAGAGCCCGATATGGTTCCGAAGTTTTTGTGGAACGCAAAAATGCGGTTTGGAAAAACTTTCGCTGCCTATGAGCTGGCAAAAAAGATGGCGCTTAAAAGGGTGTTGATACTGACATTCAAGCCTGCCGTGGAATCTGCATGGCGAGAAGACTTAATGACCCATGTAGACTTCGAGGGTTGGCAGTTTGTATCCAACAAAGATGCTCACAATAACAACCTGAACATCGATGAACAGTACGCAAAGGCAGATAAAACCCGCCCTATTGTTGTATTCGGTTCTTTTCAAGACCTGCTGGGAACCAACGAGAGTGGTGGCATCAAAGCGAAAAACGAGTTTATCCATTCGGATAATTGGGACTTGGTCATCTTCGACGAATATCACTTCGGCGCATGGCGTGAAAACGCGGCGAAGCTGTTTGAGCGTCCCGATGACGAAGATGTTGACTTCGACCAAGAGGAGTACAGCAAGAAAGAGGCGGGTAATGCTTACAACGAATCTTTCTTACCCATCACAACACGCTACTATCTGTTCCTGTCTGGCACACCTTTCCGTGCGCTGAACAGCGGCGAGTTCATCGAAGAGCAGATTTTCAACTGGACCTATTCTGACGAGCAGAGGGCAAAGGAATCTTGGCGCGGTTCCAACAACCCGTATTTGCCCTTGCCACGCATGGTTTTAATGACCTATAAAATTCCTGACAGTATTCGTCAAATAGCCATGCAGGGAGAATTCGACGAGTTTGACTTAAACGTTTTCTTTTCCGCGAAAACCGAAAAGAACAGGCCCGAAAGTGCAAAATTCGTCTATGAGAACGAAGTCCAAAAGTGGCTCGACCTCATCCGTGGAGCATATCTTCCGTCGAATGTAGATGATTTGAAGTTAGGGCAAGACAAGCGACCTCCTATGCCATACTCTGATGTCAGATTGATGAATGTCCTGACCCACACGCTCTGGTTCCTCCCCAATGTGGCAAGCTGTTATGCCATGTATAATCTGCTGATGCAGAAGCAGAACAACTTCTACCATGAATTCACCATCAATGTCTGTGCCGGAACGAAGGCGGGTATCGGATTAGACGCATTAACCCCTGTAGAACGCTCCATGGGCAATCCTTTGGTGACCAAGACAATTACCCTCTCGTGCGGTAAACTCACCACAGGCGTAACTATACGCCCGTGGACAGGTGTTTTTATGCTTCGCAATCTGAAAAGCCCGGAGACATACTTTCAAACGGCTTTCCGTGTGCAATCGCCGTGGACCATTAAGGATGATAGCGGGAATCAGGAAATCATCAAGAAAGAATGCTATGTTTTTGACTTTGCGTTAGACCGTGCTCTCCGCGAGATTTCCCAATATAGTTGTAGTCTTGATGCCAACGAAGCGGACCCTGAGAAGAAGGTTGATGAATTCATCAAGTTTCTTCCCGTTTTGGCGTATGATGGTAGCTCCATGAAGCAGGTCAGCGCACAAGATATCCTCGATATCACGCTGGCAGGTACTTCGGCAACGTTGCTGGCCCGCCGCTGGCAGTCTGCCTTGTTGGTGAATGTGGACAATACCACACTCAAGCGCCTTATGGACTCCAAAGACGCAATGGATGCACTTTCGCGCATTGAGGCGTTCCGCAGCCTCAATACCGACATTCAGACCATTATCAATAAGTCCGAGGCGGTCAAAAAGGCAAAAGAGAAGGGTGAAAAGCCAACACCGGAGGAGAAAAAGCAGATTTCTGACGCTGAGAAGGAATTTAAGTCCAAGCGCAAAGAGATTCAAGAAAAGTTGATGAAGTTTGCAACACGAATCCCCGTATTCATGTTTTTGACAGACTATCGTGAGCGTTCTCTGAAGGATGTTATCACGCAGTTTGAGCCGGGTCTTTTCAAAAAAGTTACAGGTCTTGGTGTAAAGGATTTTGACCTGCTCTGCTCTTTGGGGGTGTTCAATGCCAATTTGATGAATGATGCAATTTTTAAGTTCAAGCGCTATGAAGATGCATCACTATCCTACACGGGCATTGATAAGAATGCAGACAAGATGGTTGGCGGATGGGATACTGTCTTGCGGCGCGAGGAGTATGAAAAGTTGTTCTTTAACCAGCAGAAAACGATGAAAGACGCTGAAACGCCCTCTGCCGAAGGAACCCATCCATTCACGGACAAGCCCGGTAAGAAAAGTCAGGACGCGAAGACCGCTGCGAAGCCCGTTTCTGTCACTGCTCCAATCGGTAAAAAATCAACAGCGGTATCGGCTCTTGCCTCTACAACGCCCGTGAAACCTAAAAAGATGGATATTCCTGAAGTCACAGTCGGAATGGTTGCTATGCATAAAAAATTCGGCAAAGGAACGATTTCTAACATTGATAAGGCAGGAAAACACCTCCGGGTTAAATTCGCAGAGGGCGGAGAAAAAGCGTTCATCTACCCTGACGCATTTGTGCAAGGGTTTCTTACTCTTGAAAAGGGAGAGTAATGCATATGGGAAAACCTCGGAAAGACGGACAGCGGTTTAACATGGTCATGGACCGCACGCTGTATAATAGGTTGGCTTTCTACGCTGATGAAAAGGGGCAAACCATGACGCTCGCTATCGAAAGGTTTTTGAAACAGTGTCTCGATGAGGCGGGTGTCCCTGAAGATGTCCCCCACAAAGAAGAACAATAATGAGAGCGAGACCCCATAAGGGGTGCCGCTCTTTGCGCCACTTTTCCATATTATTTCAAGTATTTGCGTCCCGCAAAAGTGCAAATCAGATAACTATTTCGCCACACTTTTTTGCAATATTCTCTTGCAAGTATAGAACGCTTGTACTATACTATAAACGAGGCGGCGGTCGCCTTAATTTCACTATCGGAGGGCTGTACTTATGGCAAGGAATCATACAGATATTACCCAACTGGAAGAAGTGGACATGAGGGAAGTCGCCCAAAAGCCCTGCTTGAATCTGGAAGGCATCATCGAGGAATCCTGCCTTGAGCCCATAAACAGCGATGACTACTGGCTTTTCAAGTGCCGCATAGAGGACTATCGTAATCGCCGATGTCCCCTTTGCAAAGGCACCGCCGTCCACAGTCATGGGGATTATGGAAAACCGCGACTGATTCACGATATCAATGTTGGGAAAAAGCGCGTGGATATTCTGCTGAAGGTAAAACGATACCTCTGCGATTCGTGCGAAAAGACATTTACAAATATACCGGAATGCATCCTCGAAAACCGACAGATGACAGACCGGCTTTTTGAGCTGATACAACGAGAATCTTTTCGGCATCCTTTCACCGAGGTGGCGGAAGAATACGGTTATTCCATCACCACTATCGCTACTATATTCGACGACTACGGCGCGAAGCTGGAGGCCAAGCGCGGCCCAGTCGTTGCGCCACGGGTACTCGGTATCGACGAAAAACACATTGTAAACAATATGCGTGCGGTCTTCGTGGACGGTGAAAGCGGCTGCCTGTTGGAAATGTGCGAGGACAACAAGCGCGACACTATCCTGCATACGATAGAAAACATGGTCGATTACGACACAAATATTGAGATAGTCACAATGGACATGGCCTGCGGATACCGTAGTTATATACAAGAATGCCTGCCCCGTGCAACCATTGTCGTGGACAAATTCCATGTGTACCAAGACTTTCTCACAAAGGTCGGCACGGTGAAAACGAAAATCACTGAACGAATCAAAAGCCGCATCAATGTATTGCCGGAGGGCCCTGAGAAAGAGAACCTGAATGCCATAATGAAGATGGCTCAAGCGAATAACTATCTGTTCAAATATGGGGAGGAGAAAATAGCGGAGGACTCCAGTCGCCTCTCCAAGATGGCTAATATCTGTGAGGCTTTCCCTGAGTTCAACCACCTGCGGCTTATCCGCACCGGCTTTGAGCGCATCTACGCTTCCACAGATAGAGCTTCCGCAGAAGCTGTCTGCGACAAGTGGGCAAAGCTGATTCCACCTGCAGGTCACAAGCAAATCACCGCATGGGAAGAGCACTTCCATGTGGATGCAGAGCTATTTGCAGAGCTCAGGCCCTTTCGCAACACGATTACTCGCAACTGGCGGAATGAAATTTTCAACTACTTCAATGTGAACTGCCAGTTCACCAACGCGGTGGCGGAAGGCTTGAACTGCTTTATTGAGAGGATTAACCGGCAGGGAAACGGATACGGTTTCAAACGGCTACGTATCAAAGCGCTGTTCTGGGATACCGCAGGTGAGCGGGTCAAATATGTAGTAAAGGAAAATCGGCTCTGGAAGTCGTCCAAGCCTGTTCATTCCTTCTTTACCGGTTCCGGCAGCAGCTTTTCCTTCAATAATGGGCACTATGAGACCTCCTATAGCATCGAACCGGAGGAAATCCCGCGAAGCCGGACGACACCATTCTCCGTTTTGGAGTATTATCAGCTACTCAAGGACGCCGGCTTCAATATACTTTAGTGAGGGGGAAATTATTATGGCAATGGCAGATGTACGGATTGACATGGAAACCGCCCTGTACGAGCAGATGGCCGCGCTGTGCGCCAAACTTGGCACCACCGTTGAGGCGATGGCTGTACGGTTCTGCGAGGAATTCGTGCGGACGGAAACGCCTCCCGTGCCTGAGTCCTACGCCGCTATGAGCGTGGAGGACAGAATCGACTTTATTGCTCAGAATATTCTGAGGGAGTACAATTCCAAATGATACAAAAAAGATACCCCTGTGAGGATTGACCTCACAGGGGCATCTTTCTATAATTCGCTGTTGTTGAATTGCCTTCGAGTTTGTCGAAAAGAATTTGCAAAACCTACTTAACTACACGAAAAACGCAATGTAAAAAGTAAATTGCTTTACTTTGCGCTGTTTTTCTTACATAATAGTAGACAAGAAGCAAGGTCGTAGTAAATTCTTTTCAGAGAGGGAGTTGGTGCTGACCATGAGCATAGGAAATCAAATATCAGCAATTCGTAATGAGCAGCAATTAACGCAAGAACAGTTTGGTGAGTTATTCCATGTTACAAGACAGACGGTTTCGAATTGGGAAAATGAAAAGAGTTATCCGGATTTACAGATTCTCATAGCAATGAGCAATCAATTTGATGTATCGCTTGATACATTACTGAAGGGGGATTTCAAAATGGTAGAAGCTATTGACAAGGAGCGCGTATTGGGAAAAATAAAGCATGAGAAATCACTCGTAGACTTCTTTACGGGTGCTGGTACAGGACTTGTTGCCTCTTGCTTTCTCTCGTCAGCGTCAACAATTAGGACTGTAGTAATGATTGTTGGCTTTGCCATGATAGGCATTGGTTGGTATAAAAGGGCTAAATCCGATAAAGAAGTGTTTAAGTATATGGAGGAGCACGGACAGGAGTGACTTTATATAAGCATTTCTCTACTGTGCCATTAAAAAGATACCCCTGTGAGGATTGACCTCACAGGGGTTCTCTTTGTTCTTCAGGCACCAAGCGTGCCGCTGCGTAGTGCCTCCACCAGCGGCAGCACTTGCCATTTGGGGATGGTGTACTCGTTGCCATCCAGCAGCAACAGCCAGTATACCTGCCGCTCCAGCAGCAGAGTCTTGTCCGCGTTCCATCGCTTGATGCCGACCTCATAGACGCCATCTCCCGGCAGCTCCACATCGAACCGTCGGCCTTTCGGTGTCTTTGGCGGCCATTGGTATTGCAGGAACTTGCGGGCAAAGCGGTACTTGGGGTCTGGACCCATGATGCGGGACACATAGGGATACGCCCGCGTGTTGGGAATATGCGGCACGAATATGGAGTAGCCCCAGTACCAAATGTCATCGTCGTCCTCGCACGGAGGAACATTGTTTCTGTGGCTCGTGTCCATCGGAGTTGCCCTCTGCCGCCTACGACTCAAACCCCGGCGGCGTCAGCTTCCGAAGGATTTCCGCCGCTTCCTCGGCGGTGTAGTGCTTGTAGAGGCCTGCTGATGGATTACTCTTTTCCTCATAGAGTATGTTTGCGATTTCAAGGTTTTCCTCGTCGCCCATGTTACGAGCCTTGTTTCGCAAGCGTCCCAGTTCACGAAGCTCTACTTCTTCAACAGAGAGCTCACCAGAAAGGATTGCCTTTTGCCTGTCGCTGTAAAACGGCGCAAAGGGTGCCACATAGTCTGGACTATCCTTGTTCGTGTAAAGGAAATGCGGCGTACCTTTTTTCATAAAAACACCTCCTGTCATAGAAAATTCTACAACAGGAGGTGCGTGCTTTGTAGCACATAACTTTGAAAATGCAGTCTTTCTTTTTTTGATGCTGAAAACACAATCATTCACTTATGGAACGACCACGCTTGCTGCCCCCAATCCCACATCAAATCTTAGATATCCAAAACGACGAACGGGCGCGACAAACAGGCCACTTTTGTACCGCGCCTCAAACAGGCGTTTTTTGCCCCCAAATTCCGTGTGGTTGTCTCAGTTTTGCCTGTGTGGGTCAGGTTGTGGGTCAAATGAGAAAACGGCGGCAAATTGAACTTGCCGCCACATTACTGTTTTCGCGCTTTGACCCATATTTTTCAGCAACTTATGCGGTCAACGCAAAATAAAAAAACTGAACTTTTAACGCAGAAAAACCGCATAAAAAGGCGGCTTTTCAAAGTTTTTTTGGTCGGAGTGCGGGGGCTCGAACCCCGGGCCTCCTGCTCCCAAACTTATCGGGAATACTTTTTCTGCTCGTTTATAGCGGTTTTTGGCGCTTTTTAATTTGTTTCACTTACTCTTTGACGCTCTTATCTCCGCTGTTTCCGGGTGTTCCAGCGCCGTCTGTGGTAATCTATGTGGTCAAAAACGCCTCCTGCCCGGTTTCCGGTGAATGTTCACCGGCACCGGACGGGAAGCGTTTTGCGTTGCTGTGTGGTCTGTATTGTAACTCTGGGCAGGCAGTTATGCAAGAGGTTTCTGCGGGGGTGGCAGCTCAGAAGCTGCGGCGCTATAGACAAAGAATAGCATCACGCATTTGCTCTCTAAAGGTGAAACTCGCTTTCCCTCAATAACTATCGCATTCCCGTAATTTTAGGGTCATTTTAAGGGAAAGCCACCCCTTCCATCACAGCCTCACTTTTCCAAAAGATCCTCCATCGTGCAGCCGAGGACTTTCGCGAGGCTGAGAACAGTTTCCGCGCTGGCTTTGTTGATGTCCTTGTTGCGCTGCTCATACATTTGAATCGACCGAAGGCTGACATTGCTTCGTCTGGCAAGCTCCGCCTGCGTGCAGCCATAGAGCGTGCGGATGCGCTTGAGGTTGGTATCAGCGAAGTACTCGCGTACTTTGGCATCGACAATATCGGCGAACTTGCTGATGTCCGCTTCGTGGAGAGGCGCATACATCCGCTCTAAATCTTCAAACGAGAGAACCTTAAAAATATCGCTGAACTTCCTGCCGGAGAACCACTGGTAGTAGGCGACGGCCCAGCCGATCCAATATTCTCTGGAACGGTTGAAATTGACTTTTGGCTTGGCAGTCGGCGCTTTGCCCGTGGTCTCAACCAGGACATCAACAGCCGCTTCAATTCCACTTTTCCCCATAATATAGGCAGCTTCGCCGTTCTCGATCCGGTTGCTGACGGAGCTGACGGAAAACAGTTTCATGAAGCTGCCTCCGGCGATTCCGCATGCGTTGATGGCATAGTCGAAGGCATCGCCCAGCAAGGCCTGCGCATTATTTAGATACATTTCTTGGTATGCGTGGGTCATCGTTCTGGATGCCTCCTCTCATAATGTCAAGCATGTACAGACCGTCAGTCGCCTCTTCGAGCATTTTCGAATAAAGCTGATCGGCTTCGTCGTTTCGCGCCTTGCGGAGAACATAATATTTTTCCCTTTCTGCGATGGAAAATCCCTCGTAATGCAGCAGGGAGAATGCGTATTTAGACTTGACGACGATCTGTTCGCCCAACTTGCCCAGGCGCATAGCACTTGCAAGCTGCTGCACGGAAATTCCATTATTCAAGAAAGACGCCGCAAAATCGAAATAGGAGTCGTCGGCTCGGTAGCCGATGATCAAGTCATAGGCGTTGACATTGACGCCGAAATTTTCAATCAAGTATCGTTTGGCCCGCTGCGCGGCCGGATTATTGATAGAGAACAGACGGTGCTCTACCAAAACGGCGATCCAGTTCAGGATCGTATAGTCCGGACTGTTCAGATTCAGAATTTTTAGGTATTCCGTATCAAGGCTGTAACGATTGGCAAAGCCGTTGCGCAAAGAGGATACGGCCCATTCCTTGGCGAGCGCTTCGCTTTCCGTGCAGTAAAAGCCCAGCCCGAAGTCGTTGTTCTGCTTACCCAACCCAAAGGCGGGAGCCTCTACGATCTGCTCAGAGCCGTGATATAGGGTGATTTTATGATCCATTTCCGTATCCTCCTAAGTATCTCTGTGCAAATTATATCACCAAAGTGATATAAAATCAAGTTGTATTTGTAGAGAAAATAATATGCAAGTGGTTTCTGTGAAAGAGGAGGCGCAGATTTTGGGCCGGTGTAAACAAAGAAAAGGCGAATCTGTTTGGGACAAAGGGCGGGAAGCGAGGTTGCCAAGAGGCACGATGGGATGGTATAATTTACGATAAAGATATTGGCAAATCGAACCTTACAAGGAGTGCGGCCATGAAAGAGTTCGCGGATCACACGAATCGTTTTGACGGTAAGGGCGAGGTCTACACAAAGGGGCGTCCCCGCTATGCCGACGGACTTTTCGCGTATATGCAAAAAACGCTCCACATTACCGCTGGGAGCGTATTGGCGGACACCGGTTCCGGCACGGGGATATTTACCCAACAGCTGCTGGATTGCGGCTGCAAGGTCTTTGCCGTGGAGCCGAAGCGCGATATGCAGAAAAAGGCGGAAGAAACGCTGTCCCACAACAAGAACTTTATCTCGGTAGACGGGAGCGCCAGCCATATGGGGCTTCCCGACCACAGCGCTGATCTCATAACCGCGGCACAGGCCTTTCACTGGTTCGAGCCGGAGACGTTCCGCAGGGAGTGCCGCCGTGTTTTGAAGCCGGGCGGCAAGGTCGTGATCGTCTACAATTCCCGCCATGAAAACGCGGCTTGTACAAAGGCGCTTGCCGATTTGTAGCTCAGATATAACTCCGGATTCCGCGGCTTTTCCAACGGTATGAACGACGAGACCTGCCAAGCGTTCTTTGCCGAACCGTGCCAAATATATCGCGCCGATAACACACAGCACTACGACCGGCAGGGGTATATCGACAGGGTGCTGTCGTCCTCGCATTCGCCCAAAGAGGAAGACGCCGAATATGAGGAGTACCTGAAAGAAGTCTGCAAGATATTCGATACGTTTTCCGAAGAGGGTCGGCTCGCCGTTCCGGCGGACACGGTCGCGTATATCGGAACGGTTTAGCGATGTGTGGAGGTGCTGAATGATTCTATACTTTTCCGCCACCGGAAATTACAAATACGTTGCCGCCAGACTTGCGTCTGCCTTCGGGCAGGAAACGGTGTCCATCGTTGACTGCATCCAGGACGGCGTGTATTCTTTCGCGGATGATACGATCAGCATCGTTGCTCCCACATACTTCTGGGGACTTCCCAGCATTGTGAAGGAGTTCCTTGAAAAGGCGGATTTCCATACGGACTACCTCTATTTCATTTCTACCTACGGCACAACACCGGGAGCGTCCGACGCCATGGCAAGCAAGGCGATTCGGGGGAAAACCATCGACATGTTCTACGCCATGCGGATGCCGGACACATGGACGCCGATCTTTGACCTGTCCACGCCTGAAAAGGTGGCAGCGTTTTCTAAAACGACGGAAGCAGAGATCGACGCGGCGATCCGCAAGATCGGTGAACGCCATACCAACCGGCATATGACACCACGCACTCCCGCGTTTCTTGCGGAATGGTTTGCGCAGCCGATTTACAACAACAGTAAGCGTCGAACGGCGCATTTCCATGTAGAGGAAAGCTGCGTCGGCTGCGGACTATGTGCAAGAAAATGCCCTGTTCAGGCTATCGAAATGCAGGAGAAACGACCGGTGTGGGTCAAAGCGAAGTGCGCGCTGTGCCTTGGCTGTCTGCACTGCTGCCCCAAGTTCGCCATCCAGTACGGAAAGCGCACCCAGCGGCACGGCCAGTATACGAATCCGAATGTCACGCTGTAACTTGTGGAGACTACCATCATGAATATTTACGAGGTTCACGACAGAACGCCGTCCCTGATCCGCCAGCTTTTGGTGATCTGGGAAGCTTCCGTCCGCGCCACCCACCTGTTTCTGTCGGACGCGGAGGTGCGGAAAATCACAGGATATGTTCCACAGGCGATGACGCTTGTGTCCCATTTGGTCATGGCGGAGCGGGAAGCCGGCTGCCCCGTTGCCTTTATGGGCGTGGAGGGGCAGCGTCTGAAGATGCTGTTTCTCTCACCGGAGAAGCGTGGCACCGGACTTGGGCGGCAGCTCCTTGACTACGGCATCCGCCGGTATGACATCCGCGAAGTCACGGTCAACGAGCAAAATCCACAGGCCGTGGGCTTTTATAAGGACATGGGCTTTGCGGCATACAAACGAACCGACCTCGATGAAGCCGGTGATCCCTACCCACTTTTGTACATGAAGCGCCAGTAGACTGCCGCCAAGATGTGCCTGTCAATGTGATCCGGCGAGACGATGGTTGGAAGGCCTTCCGTATTCAGGGTGTTCTGGACTTCTCACTGGTGGGGATTCTCGCCAAAATTGCCACGCTTCTGGCCGAGAACAGCATCCCCATCTTCGCCATCTCTACCTATAACACCGACTATGTCCTGACGAAAGCAGCGCACTACGAAAAGGCGCTGGATGCTCTCAAACAGGCGGGATACACGATCGTAAAGTAGTGATTCCGCTGTGAATCTATATCATCCAAAACGCTTCCCATCCAGTACCGGTGAATGTTCACCGATGCTGGGCAGGAAGCATTTCTCGTTTCTGCGTGGAAATTGCAAATAGCAGAGCAGAATGATATAATAAAACCACACCAGTAAAGGAATATCCTATTAAGGAGGCGTTGACCATGAAGGAAGTAATACAGGAAAAACTGCGCGAGATCGAACAGCGTGAGGAATGCCGCATTCTTTTGGCAGTTGAATCAGGTAGCCGTGCATGGGGCTTTGCCTCTCCGGACAGCGATTATGATGTCCGATTTATTTATGTGCGTCCGGAAAAAGCGTACCTTCGTCTGGACAGAACCCGCGATGTGATAGAAGTACCTATCAATGACGAACTTGATATCAATGGTTGGGATATTGATAAAACGCTGCGCTTGCTACATAAATCCAATCCCACGGTGTTTGAATGGTTTTCGTCGCCGATCATCTACCAGACGAGTGCATTTGCGGATCAGTTTAGACCGATCATGCAGAAGTATTTCTCTTCAAAGGCTGGTTTGTGGCACTATTTGCATATGGCAGAGGGAAACTACCGCGATTATCTCAGAGGTGAGATGGTGCGGGCAAAGAAGTACTTTTATGTGCTCAGACCAATTCTGGCTTGTAAGTGGATACTTGAAAAAGGAACACCGCCACCTATGCTCTTTGCAGAACTTGTAAAAAGTGAGCTTCCTGATGACCTGTCCGAAACGGTCTACCAACTGTTGGATTTGAAAATGAATTCACCGGAGATCAAGGAGATCCCACAAATCGATCAATTGAATCGATACCTAGATACTGGCATCGTGAGCGTGAAAGAGCAGATCGAAAAGCTACCAAATACACCCGTACAAGACTGGAATGAGTTGAACGAACTCTTTTTCTCTGTGTTGGAATGCTGACACGCTAGTATTTAGATGCACCTTTCTGCAAAATCGTGCAAATCTATCATTTCCTTGCTTATTCCGGCTAGATGTGCTATCATTATAAACAACGCTGTCGAGTGTTGTAAGGCCTTGGCAGCATAGTCATACAGACCATATGCTCTGCCGAGAGACAGAGCATTGTTATATCATATGGGAAAATTGTATGCCTGTGAGATATAAAAGGCTTGGAGAACGTGCAACAATAAGAATATAAAAAACTGTGTGCAAAAGGAAGCATTAACCTAATCGCGGCCGCCAAGATGGAACGGAATGGGCATGTCACACCGTAGAAACTCACAAGACTTTCTACGGTGTTGGACGCAATATTGAGGATATTACGGAGATCGTGCCAGATCCTGATGAGGGCACTGGGGGCCGCAGAATAACAAGATATTCTTGATAATAAAGGGGATACATATGGGAAACATCATTCAGTCGATTCCAGAAGCAAAGCTTCTATTAGCCTCTTTACGCTCTGTTGGATATACAGAGGAAACTGCAATTGCGGATATTGTTGATAACTGTATTTCTGCTAAAGCCAAGCATATTGATATTATCTTTGAGACTGAGAAAATGAGAATTCTAATTCTTGATGATGGTATTGGTATGACAGCGCAAGCCCTGATAGAGAATATGAGAATTGGGTCTTCTGATCCGTCGAAACAACGTGATGATACTGACCTTGGACGATTTGGGATGGGCATGAAAACTGCCGCCTTTTCTTTGGGGAAAAGGCTTACTGTTGTAACCAGACTTGAGGGAACTACCAGTAACGCTACATGGGATTTAGACAAAATACCTGAAATTGGGTGGAATCTTATTATTGAGGAAAGTGACTCAATAGCTGAGATTTCATTCAGGCTTGGAGCGCAAGGTACTGTTGTTTGTATTGAGAATCTGGATCGAGTAATCGACTCTTTAGATGAAGCAAAGGCCAAAAAGAAGTTTTACAAAACAGCGGAAAAAGTTGAAAAGCATCTCGCCCTTATTTTTCATCGGTTCATTGAGGAAGATGGCCTTGTTATTCGCATCAATGGGACTGAGATTCAACCATGGAACCCATTCGTTATCAATAATAATGCCACTCAAGAGCTTGCAGATGAAACTGTGTGGTCAGACGATGGTGTATCTGAAGTTGTAATTCAGCCATATGTTCTGCCGCATAGAACCAAGTTTGCCTCGGATGATGACTATCAAGCTGCGGGCGGTGCAAAAGGGTGGAACTATCATCAGGGTGTGTATGTCTATAGAAATCGTAGACTTATAATTTGCGGTACATGGTTTGATTATATCAAGAAAGAGCCAGCATACAATCTTGCAAGGATTAAAGTTGATATATCTTCTGTTAGCGATGAAGAGTGGAAAATTGACATTAAAAAATCAACAGCCTCGTTACCGGGGTATGTTCGAGATACTGTGGAACGGGCCATTGATATTTGCACGGAGGCGTCCGCCCGTGTCTATAACTCTCGTGGGACATACTCAAAATCTAATATAAGTGCACCGAACCTAAGTTATGTTTGGGAACAACGAAAAAAGAATGGGCGCTATTCTTTCCATATTAACCGTAAACATGCCTTGCTCACCGAGGTCAAAAAGCATCTTGACACAAATGGAGCAGCTGCGTTGTCAGCATATTTAGCTCTGGTAGAAAATTTCGCACCGTTTATGCTGTCTGGTGTAACAGACTCGCTGCAAAAATCTACTGAAACTGTAGTAGATAAAACCTCACTTGAATATCAAGTGGAGATATCCGAATTAAAAGAATACATCGCGTTGTTTCTGTCTCAAGGATTTACAAAAGAAGAAACAAGGTCCACCTTACTGGATATGGTGAATTACCGTCATCTCCGTAATGAGATTATTGAGTTGTTGGAGGAAGCCGAATGATAAACGTGCCTAAGGGCTTAGCCCCGCATGAAGTTGATCTTTACATAAGTGCCTTCAAGTTTTGCGAAAAGTTAATTCAGGAACAGAATACTGATATTGGCGCTGCAGTAACAGAGACAACGGAGAAATACAGCTTTATTATTTCGGATAAAGAGTTATTTGCACAGTTTCTTTTTAGAGAAATCACTGCATATACCGAGCCATCAATAGGTGTCGTGTCCCCGGAACTTGATGATAAAACTTGGTGGAGTAAACTTAAAAAATCGGAAAAATTCATACCTGAGTATTGGCAGCGATATTATGACTACTTAAATAGAAAACCTTCTTGGAGTTTAACTGCAGTGCAGGATATTGATTCGTCCACTGACGAGATAATGAACGCACTTGCAAACCCACGAAGTGGTAGAGCATGTGATCGCATGGGCATGGTCTTTGGTTATGTACAATCTGGTAAGACCGCACATTACATTGGGCTGATCAATAAAGCGGTTGATGCGGGGTATAGAATTGTAGTAGTGTTGACCGGCATTCATAATAGCCTACGCAGCCAGACGCAATCACGTATTGATGAAGAAGTTTTGGGCTATGAGACAAGCTTGGAAAACTTGGCCGATATGATTAGGGAACCGAATGTTATTGGTGTTGGGATAGGTGCGCACAACCGCGTGAAAACGATAGTGCAGTCCATTACAACCCGTGATGAAAAAGGCGATGTAAATAAAACTACAGAAGGCGTCTCCATGGTTCCGCCGTTTATTATTGTTACAAAGAAAAATGCAACTGTTTTGCGTCGTATCCTGCGCTTTTTCCGAAAAAACCAATGTGCCGAAGTAATTGACGGTAAAAAGATTATAACAGCTAAATATCCGGCGCTCATAATTGATGATGAAGCAGACCAGGCCTCCATTAATACAAACGATAGTTATGATGAGAAGGGTAATCTTCTTGATGATTATAATCCTACAACAATAAATGGACTGATTCGAGAAATTCTTAAAACATTCGAGTGCAGATCTTATGTTGGATATACAGCTACTCCGTTCGCCAACATTTTTATACCACCGCATATTAACTCTGAGCGATATGGAACAGATCTCTTCCCTCGCGACTTTGTTTTCAGAACACCGCGGGCGGATCAGTATATCGGTGCCCGAGAGTTTTTTGGATTAAGCGGCGATGAAAATACGCCGGTAATGCCTTTGTGCAGAGATATTATCGCGGGAGCTTCTTACCTTGGTAAGGGTACTAAAGCAGGAGATCCTGTTGGCAACATACCAGAAGAGCTAAAAAAAGCAGTGAAATGTTTCTTGATATCCACCGCGCTTCGTAATTGCAGAGGACAAATTAATAAACCCAATACGATGTTGATTCACATTGTGCGTTTCGTTTCTCAGCAAAATGCAGTAAAAAAGAAAGTTGTTGCATACTACCAAGATGAACTTGCCAACTTCATCCGATATGGCGACTCAGGTATCTATGATGAACTGAAGACGATTTGGGAAAATGATTACCTTGAGACAACAGTTGCATTACGTTCTCAATTCAGTAAATATATGTCTGATTGTGCAGATATTGAATGGGATGATATTTGGGATGAAATTAGGAGAATCGTAGCAAAGAAAGAAATTAAAATATACAGTGTCAACGGAAAAAGCGAGGATGCTCTGCTATACAAAAACAATGAAGGAAAGCCATTTAATGTTATTGTCATTGGCGGGGATAAACTGTCCCGAGGCCTGACGCTTGAGGGATTAACTATCAGTTACTTCACGAGAAGCTCTAATACTTATGATACTCTTATGCAAATGGGGCGCTGGTTTGGCTTCCGTCCTGGCTATTTGGATGCGTGCCGCCTATATACAACGCCAGGGCTAAGAGGGCTTTTTTCTCACATTTCTATGGCAACCGAGGACTTGGCTGGACAGTTTGATTTTATGAATGATGTAGATCAGACTCCAGCAGATTTTGGCCTGCGTGTCGCAAGTCATCCCTCTTTAGAGATTACAAGTAAAAACAAACTAAAGACGGGTCTTGAGGTAAAAAGAGACTTCAGCTGCAAGCTTAGCCAGACACGCGTTTTCGATATTGACGGTTCCCAATATGACCGCAATTTTGCAACAGTTGAGAATCTGCTGTATTCCATAGCGGGATGCAGAGTTTCAAGCGAACAGTATGAAGCTCGTCTAAAGAGAACGCACCCAGGTGATCATTATTTTTGGATGGATGTATCGGCTTATGATGTTGCTAATTTCTTCGAAGACTATGAAACATCGAAAACGGCTACTCGCGCCAATAGTAAGTATATGGCAGACTATGTGCGTGCGATGAATGTAGATGGTCTTGGCGGAGTAAAAAATTGGACCGTCTGCCTTATAAATGTCAGCGGAAACGGAGAGCCATTTTCTATTGCGGGACTTGATGTTGGTGCTGGTATTCTCAGAAAAGAAGGCGCTGGTGTATCTTCTTTTGAGACAACCTGTTCAATACACACCATGACATCTGCTGGGCACGAGTATTTTGATTACAGTCAGGCACAGCTCGACAAAGAACATGAGCTCCGAGAAATGTACTCGGCTGATCCATCCATTAATCGGGTCAACGAAAAAATTCGAAAAGAAACGCGGCCTTTTGATAAAGGATTGTTAATCCTTTATCCAATTGCAGATGCAGGAAAACTAACTGCTCAGAAAGAAGATCACAATACCCCATTTGGCTTCGCAGCTGTGTTTCCTGATAGAAAAGGAAAGGGTAATCTAAAGTCTTATCGGATGAACGATATAGCACTGGAGAAAGATAACGATGAGTTTTACGGCTGACATCTATAAAGAAATATGTACGGATATTGCAAAAAACTCTCGGCCTAATTCTATTTACGCCATGAGAATGTTGAAACTCTCCAACGGAATTAATATTGCATTCTGTATTAATACACTTACATACATGCGGGGAGCGTTTTTCTCAGTTGACGCTAAAGCAACGGCAAATCAATTCCCTCACTGGAAAGGCGTTGACATCGTTATTGCTAAACTTCCCGCCTATGGTACTGATCAAAAGTATATAAATGTGATGCAGTTACCGGGAAGTGCAAATGACATTTTCGAAATTGTCGTTGAGGACTTGCGAAGCGAACTGGAGAAATGCTCTGTTGCAAAAGACTCCTTTACAGTTATCGTTGCTGTTTTGGCGAAATGGAGAGAATTCTTCAAGACAGATAAAGATCTTATCATGTCTGAAGAACGCCAGCAAGGGCTGTATGGCGAACTGCTGTTTTTAGAAGAATGCCTTAAATTATTTGGACCGATGGCTGTTTCTCAATGGGCTGGCAGTAATGACGAGACTCACGATTTCTACTTCTCGTCTAATGCGGTTGAGGTGAAAACAACTTCTTCACAGGCTCCGTACTATGCACATATCAGCAGTGAATATCAGCTTGACAACAATGATATTCCCGGAAAGCTATTTCTGCGTTTTTATGCATTTCGGAAAAGCCAAAGTGCAGGGGAGAAACTGCCAGATATTGTGGAACGGATCCGTCAGGCGATTTCGCATATTTCGCAGGTAGCACAGGCTTTCACAGAAAAAATCCAAAAGTATGGTTATTATGATGAAGCTGCGGATTATTATGGTGTTGGTTATTTTGTCCGTGATCAATACTATTTTGCTGTTGAAGATGGATTCGCACGAATTACAAAAGCTACGGTACCCTCAGGCGTGACAGATTTAACCTATGCGGTTAACATTGCTCAGTGCATGCCGTTTGCAGTTGACAAAAATAGTGTGTTTGCGAAATTGAAGGGAGGGGCTAATAATGTTAAATGATAAAATATTGGAGTTCTATAGTGAGTTCCGTGAAGAAGTACAAGATTATGTGAAAACCAACAGCCCCGTCTCTGTTAACACAGCATTTAAGGCGCTTTTCTTGTCATATCTAACCGAAACTGGAGAAACGCTTGTTTCGGACTGTACTCTTGTTGATTTCAAAAAAGATTCCGAAAATATGCGTTTAGATGGCTATGCTTTTAGTGAATATTTCCACTCGTTGACACTGCTTGTCAGCAAATATCAGGCTAAAGCTGTGCCAGATAAAATCAAAAAAACAGAGCTTGATAAACTAATGCGCAAAGCAGTAAAATTTTATAAGACCTGTCAGACGAATTATTTCGAGGAATCAGAAGAGTCCAGCGCTGGGTATCAAGCTTATGAGTTCATTAAGGCGCATAGAGCTGATATTGAGACAGTAAATATTATTTTCCTGACGAATGACGAAGTAGTGCAATTCGTTCCGGAGGATATTTCTTACGGAAAGATTACTATTAAGTTTGATGTCTGGGATATTGAACGACTCTATCAGAGCATATTCAGCGGAACAGCAGTTGAACGACAGCTTGTTATAAAGTTAAAGAAGAAGTATGCGGCTCCGTTGCCTCTAATCAAAGTAAAGGGCAGCAATGACATCTATGACTGCTATATTGGCGTCATTTCTGGGGAAGTGTTGGCTCGCATTTATAAAGATGAAGGACAAGAACTAATCCAAAAGAATGTTCGCTCATTTCTGCAAGCGACTGGCAAGGTCAATAAGGGCATTAAAACATCCTTGGCAAATGAGCCCGAAATGTTCATGGCATATAACAATGGTATTTCTACAGTTGCAGATAGTATTGTTATTGACGAAGAAAGTAGCCATGGCGATTTAGTGACCATCACCGAGATTACTGGATGGCAGATAGTAAACGGAGGACAGACAACGGCGTCTATCTATAATGCACTTCAAGCAAAACTGCCTCTGGAAGAAGTGCATGTTCAAATAAAGTTATCCGTCATTAAACAGAAGGAACAAGCAGATAGTATTATTCAGAATATATCTAAATACGCCAACAGTCAGAACAAAATCAATATGTCTGACTTTAACGCGAATGATGTCTATCATGTAAAAATGGAGCGGCTGTCCAGGAGTACCTATATTCCAGTAGCAAAAGGTAAGCCTACCGATCAGTGGTTTTATGAGCGTGCTCGAGGGCAGTACCTCGTTGAACTGAGCAGGCAGCCAACTAAAGCGGCAAAAGATCAATTCAAAAGTCGATGCCCCAAGCATCGCTGTATTTCGAAAACCGTTGCTGCAAAGTGTGCCATGGCATGGCTCGGATATCCATATATCGTAAGTAAGGGGTTGGAAACGAACTTCGTGTTTTTCTCAGATATGGTTTCTAAAGGTGAATTTCCAGAACCGTCTGAGCAAAGTTATATTGAAATGATTTCGAGAGTGATTTTATTTAATCGATGCGATGATATTATAAAAAACTTGAAGTTTGGTGGTTTCAAGGCACAGCAAGACTACTATACTGTTGCGCTTATCGGGAAATATTACCCAGATCTTATAAATTCGCAAGAAATTTGGAATAACCAGGATATTAATGCAGAAACAGCAAAGATAATTGAAGTATTGGCTTATTTCGTATGGGAGCATTTCCAAAATCCCAGTATACCCGGTGTGAATATCGGTCAATGGTGTAAAAAAGAGGATTGTTGGGAACTACTGCAAAAGCGTTTTGAAGCACAAAAAGATAAAGCAGGAGCAAGATAAGATATGTACACAGTAGTAGATCTGTTTGCCGGAGCGGGGGGGCTAAGTCTTGGATTCATGCAAACGGGAAAATATGATATTAAAGTAGCTTTTGAGAATAGTCCCTATATGCAAGATACATATCGTTTGAATCATCCGGGCGTAGAAGTTTTAGGCGATGTATGCTCGGCCAACTATAGTGATATTATGCGCAAATATGGCGCTATTGATGTTGTAATTGGTGGCCCTCCGTGTCAGGGATTTTCCAATGCAAATCGCCAAAAAAACCATGCAATCAGCCAAAATAATATGCTTGTAAAGCAATATTTGCGTGCAATTTTGGAATTGCAGCCGAAGGCTTTTGTTATGGAAAATGTAAGCATGCTGAATTCAGATGTACATCGATTTTACATGGAAAAATGTGACGAAAAAACCGTCAAACACTGTCAGATCCCAGTAAAAGATACTTTTTTGCATTTACTGGATACCAAATTTATGTTTGACCGAGCGCTGACTATTGTGAGGTCTAAAAAGAAGATTTTGAAGTATCTGTGGCCGGAAGAGGACTATTATTTGTTGAATGTTATATATAAGGCCTCAAAAAACACCTCCAAAATGGAAAAAGCGCTGGATAAGCATAAGGAAAAACTGCTCAAAATCACAAAACACTATTCAACACTTCCTGGAAAAGATCATGTCTTTATAGAAGCAAAAAAAGCATTCAGCGCAATAGCGGATTTCTATGGTGGGAAATTGGCTATCGATAGAATAAAAGAAAAGATTGAGCCATCCATAATGATCCAGCGGATGCTGAGTAAAGCTCAAGAAATATTCGAGAATAATATTGTTGTGGACAAATATGTTCAAGATAATGGTTTGGCGGCTCAAATACGCTCGTTTGCAGTTTATGACTATCTCGAAAAGAATCTTGAAGCAACAGAAAATAATTATGTAATTTATAGTGATGTTCTTTGTGCAGCCGATTATGGTGCACCTCAAAAAAGAAAGCGTTTTGTGGTTATAGGCATCAAACGTAGCATCGCTGCAAAAATAGCTTTGCCAAAGGGACATTTTGACGCAGATGAATATCGTACAGTGCGGGACGCAATTGGTGATCTAGAAGATATCAGGCCGGTTTTTAATCTCAATGAGGATGTAGATGGCATCAAACTACAGCCTAAGGAAAATCTCGGCGAACTGGCTTCATCGTTGCGAAATTCCTCAACTTTAAGGAATCACATAGTTACGAAGACAACTAATACTGCGATGGAACGTTTTCGTGTCCTTAAGCAAGGACAGAACTTTCATTCGCTTGATGATGCTTTGAAAACAAATACCTATACAGATGTTGCTCGGACACAGAATACAATTTATCTTAGACTTAACTATGATGAACCAAGTGGGACGGTGGTTAATGTCAGAAAGTCGATGTGGATTCACCCCACACAGGATCGTGCAATCAGCGTTAGGGAAGCCGCTCGATTACAGACTTTCCCGGATAGTTTTGTGTTCTGCGGATCAAAGGATAAGCAATATCAGCAAGTAGGTAATGCGGTTCCTCCGATTATGGCTGAGTCAATAGCGGAGAAGCTTGCTCAAATTCTGGAAAAGAATTTAGCTGGTCGCGAAAGAAATGGCTGATAATCATTCTAAAGAAGTTCGAAGTATGAATATGTCCCATATTTGCAGTACAAATTCAAAACCAGAGGAAATTGTGAGAAAATACCTTTTCTCGCAGGGGTTCAGATATCGAAAAAATGTGAAGAAGCTCCCTGGGTGTCCGGATATAGTACTGCCTAAATATCGTACAGCCATTTTTGTCAACGGATGTTTCTGGCATAAGCATAACTGCCCCAGGTTTGTGTGGCCGAGTTCAAACCAAGAGTATTGGAGGCCAAAAATACTGCGAAATGTTGAACGCGATCAAAGAAATACCGAAGCCTTAAAGTCCTTGGGCTGGAATGTCATTACAGTTTGGGAATGTGAGCTAAAAAAGGCTGTGCGAGATAAACAATTAAGGCTGCTTGTGGAAAAAATCCAGCAAAATATTGAGCCGAAAGCGTGAGGAGGGCAAAAGGTGGATTATAGTTTGTTGATCGAATGCCTCAGGCAAAAGCAAAGTCTTACCGATTTAGAAAAGGATATTTTGGATACAGGGAACGAGCTTCAGAAAACACCATTTGACTATCGTTCTGCACAAATGCAAGTTATGAAGAATGACGCAAAGTATCCGACGGTTTCCACCGAGATTGCAGCGTTACCGACCACTGTGCCAAAGCCAATAGAACAGTTCACGGAAGCCGACATAAGGTATAATCTTACTATGCAGCTCGTAGCACTTGCGGTGAAAGAGGGATGGCAGAGCAATTTTTAGGATCTGTTCTGATACGGCAAGAATAAACCGAGTCGGGTTAGAACAGCATCGTCGAATGAAAATACAATGCTTTCCAAAGCTTCTGCTGACGATGAAATACAGAAGAAGCGCTTTGCGGAGGAGATAGGTATGCCGCGAATTACTAGAAACGCAATCAGATGCAAAAAATGTGGAGATGCCATCGAAAGCAAAACCGTCCATGATTTTAAGTTTTGCAGCTGCGGCTCCTGCGCCGTGGACGGCGGATGCGATTACCTTCGCAGATGCGGAAACCTTGGGGATTGGGAAGAACTGTCTGAAGTGGAAAAATCGGAGGACAATGGCGCGTTGGCTTGATTTTGGATCATAAGAATTGGTGGTGACAATATGCCCCTTATCATTGTTCGCAACGACATCACGAAAATGAGCGTGGACGCCATCGTCAACGCGGCCAAGGAATCCCTGCTGGGCGGAGGCGGCGTGGATGGCTGCATCCACTGTGCGGCGGGGCCGGAGCTGCTCCAAGAGTGCCGGACGCTGGGCGGCTGCCGGACCGGCGAGGCCAAGATCACCGGCGCGTACCGCCTGCCGTGCCGCTACATCATCCACACCGTGGGCCCTGTGTGGAACGGCGGTAAGTACGGCGAGCGGGAACACCTCGCCTCCTGCTATCGCACCAGCCTTGCGCTGGCGAAGAAGCACGGCTGTGAGACGGTGGCATTTCCGCTGATCTCCTCCGGCGTTTTTGGCTATCCAAAGGATCAGGCGCTCCGCGTGGCGGTGGACGCCATCAGCAAATTTTTGGCTGAAAACGACATGACGGTGTACATTGTCATTTTCGACCGCGCGGCGTACCAGATCGGCAACAAACTGTTCGCGGACATCGCCGCCTACATCGACGACCACTATGTGGATGCCCACACCGATTCCCGCCGGGAGCGGATGCGCCGGATGGGCGTCGTTGAAAACCGGATGCTGACCGCCTATGAGGACGCGCCCATGGCGGCCTCTGGGCTGGACGAGGCGCTTGCGCATCTGGACGCTGGGTTTTCGGAGACGCTGCTGAAGCTCATCGACCGCAGCGGCAAAAAGGACACCGAGGTTTACAAAAAGGCCAACGTAGACCGCAAGCTGTTCTCGAAAATCCGCAACAACCCGGACTACAAGCCCTCCAAGTCCATGGCGGTGGCCTTCGCCATCGCGCTGGAGCTGAGCCTGCCGGAGACCCGCGACCTCATCGCCCGCGCGGGCTATGCCCTGAGCCCCAGCAGCAAGTTTGACGTCATTATCGAGTATTTCATCATGCAGCGGGACTACGACATTTTCAAGATCAACGAGGCGCTGTTCGCGTTCGACCAGAGTTTGCTGGGGGCGTGAGGAAGAGAAATGAAAATTATACTTAGTCGAAAAGGATTTGATTCCGCAAACGGCGGCATTGTCAGTCCTATCTTTGAAGATGGCACGATGATTTCCTTTCCCATTCCCAGTGGGGATACCGACACCTATGATTCGCTCTACTACAATGGGATTCCATACTCCAAAATTTTACATGATTTGAGGTATAAGGGTGGGAATCACTGCCATGTCGACCCGGATTTGGATTTGAGTCGGCGTGCAAAGGAAATTGACGGCTGGTTTCCAGCGTTCGGTCAGCGGGATGCCGCGGCTTCTTACCTAAAGAATCTGGGTGTTGCGCCGGGAGATATTTTCCTGTTTTTTGGAAATTTCCACTTTGTTGAGTGCAAAAACGGGGAGTACAAGTATTCGTGGGAGTGCGGTGATTTTTACCGTGAAAAAGATATTCAGGTGATTTGGGGCTACCTACAGGTGGGGGAAATCCTTTCTGCGCCCGAAAAGCAAAAAGAAGCGTGGTGGCACCCCCATTCAACCGATGAGCGGACAAGCGGCACAGCGAATGTTATATTCAAGGCATCTGAGAGACTTTCTCTGGATATCACCAAGCCCGGAGCGGGATTGCTGCCCTTTGACAAAAAGCGTGTGCTGACGCTGGAGGGCGCAACAAAAGCAACTTGGGCGATGAATGAAGTGTACGATACGCAGCACATATACGGAAAGAGAAAGAACGGCGCAAAGGATCCAATAAAGGGATTATACTACGCGGGCATTTGGCAGGAACTTGGACTGATGGAATCGGATGCCTGCACGGAGTGGGCAAAAAGTATACTTTTATAACGAGGAGCGTAACACCATGACTTTTATCTGCTACCCCAAATGCATCACCTGCCAGAAGGCGCAGAAGTGGCTGGACGAGAACGGCATTTCCTATACATTCCGGGACATCAAAATGGAAAATCCTACTTACAACGAGCTGACCGCATGGCACGAGCGTAGCGGTCTGCCGCTGAAAAGGTTTTTTAACACCAGCGGTCTGCTATACAAATCTATGGGGCTAAAGGACAAGTTGCCCAAAATGAGCGAGGCCGAGATGCTGAAGCGCCTTGCAGCAGACGGGATGCTGGTCAGGCGCCCGTTACTGGTGGGCGATGATTTCGTGCTGGTCGGCTTCAAAGAAGCCGAGTGGGAGAGCCGCCTGAAAACCCAATAAATGTCGCCCCACAGGCAACCAAACCCTCCTTCGGATGCGCTACAATGAGAGCACAGACAAACGAAGGAGGGCTTTTTTATGACGGAATTGGTTTTTATTTTGGATCGCAGCGGCTCTATGACGGGGCTGGAGACGGACACCATCGGCGGCTTCAACTCCATGATTGAAAAGCAAAAGAAGGAGGCCGAGGAGGCGCTGGTCTCCACGGTGCTTTTCGCCAGCGACAGCACGGTCATCCATGACTGCCTGCTGCTGAGCGAGGTGCCGCCCCTGACGGAGAAGGAGTACTTCACCTGCGGCTGCACGGCGCTGCTGGACGCCGTGGGCGGCGCCATCCACCACATCGGCAACATTCACAAGTACGCCCGCCGGAAGGACGTGCCGGAAAAGACGATGTTCATCATCACCACCGACGGCTACGAAAACGCCAGCCGCCGCTACGATTACGAGCGTGTGCGCCGCATGATCCAGCGGCAGAAGGAGAGATACAGCTGGGAGTTTTTGTTCCTCGGCGCGAACATCGACGCGGCCAAGGAGGCGGCGCGCTTCGGCATCGGTGCGGACCGCTCGGTAAACTACAAGTGCGACGAGGCGGGCACGGCGCTCAATTACGAGGTCATCAGCGAAGCCGTGTGCAGCGTCCGCGCCGCCCGGCCGCTCAGCGCCGACTGGAAGCGCCGCATCGACGAGGACGTGCAGAAAAGAGGGAGATAAGCGGTATGTACGGAGCGATTTTGGGCGACATCGTGGGCAGCCCCTACGAGTTTGACTGCAACAACTATAAGGCAAAGGATTTCCCGCTGTTCAGCCGCCGTTCCGACTTTACCGACGACACGGTGATGACGCTGGCGGTGGCGAAGGCGCTGCTCAGCAGCCGTGGACAGGATGATGCCGCTATCAAAGCGGCACTGGTGCGGGAGATGCAGCAGCTGGGCCGCGCCTACCCCGACCGGGGCTATGGCACCCATTTTGGCGGCTGGCTCTATGAGGATGACCCGCAGCCCTACCAGAGCTACGGCAACGGCAGCGCTATGCGGGTGTCGTCTGCCGCATGGCTTGCAACAGATATGGCGGAAACGCTGCATCTGGCGCGGCTCACCGCCCAGGTGACCCACGACCACCCGGAGGGCATCAAGGGCGCACAGGCCACCGCCGCGGCCATCTTTCTCGCCCGCACGGGTCACGACAAAGCGGAAATCAAAGCGTATGTGGAGCGCGAATTCGGCTACAACCTCGGCCGTAGCTGCGATGAGATCCGCCCCACCTACCATCATGTAGAGAGCTGCCAGGAAACCGTACCGCAGGCGATCACCGCATTTCTGGAAAGCACAGATTTTGAGGACGCGCTGCGCACAGCAGTGTCCCTCGGCGGCGACAGCGACACCCTCGCCGCCATCACCGGCAGCATCGCTGAGGCATTCTACGGCGTGCCGGAAGAACTGCGGCAGGAGTGCCGCAAGCGCCTGACACCGGAGCTGTCGGAGATTTTGCGTCGGTGGGAAAGTGGGCTTTACAACGGAAAAGTATGTGGTAGAATTTGAAATAGAAAACAGAATAAGGAGGGGCTTCCATGGCAATTTTGAACTTTTCCGATGTGCTTAAAAATGTAGGGCTTGACCCGAAAGATGTCAAGCTGATCCGGCATGCATTATCTGACGAACGTTTCAGAGAATGTTATAAAGCCGGTATGGCGCATGAATATACACAGCACCAAAAAGACGGGTTCAGCAAAGGATATTCCTACTGGATCACATTCATCAGCGATGGCGGTACATACGCGAGACTGCACTCTTGTTATCGTGTCAATGGTTCTGTGCCTGATACACCGGATGTATGCCCTGCCGGATTACCTGACTGTGAAGCCATGGAATACCGTGGCGAAATGGCGTTTTTTGATTTGCAATATGTGGATTTGCTGAAAGAGTACGAGGGAAAGCTGGTGATTGACTGGGGCGGGTCAGCTCGGATGTGGCATCAAAAAGCTACCACCGAAAAGCCCATCGTGGCAATTGAGTCAAAGAACCAGAAGCCTTTTGTGGGATTTGAAAATCTTATTCTATCCTTCGATGAACTAAAAGAAGTTGTCGAAAACGATACGGACTATGAGCTGTGGCAGGCGGCCATGGCTGCGGTCAATGCAGCCTATCTGATTGTGGACACTAAGACGGGAGACAGATATGTCGGCTCGACCTATGGCTATGACGGCCTGCTGGGGCGTTGGTCTGTCTACGTCGCTACGGGCGGTCACGGAAACAACAAGGGAATGATCAGTCACTTGAAGTCTGCAAATCATAGCTGCCGCGATTTGCAGTTTTCAGTGTTGCAGGTTTTGTCCAAGGCACTTCCAGACAATCAAATCATTGATGCAGAGACCCTTTGGAAGAAAAAGCTGCTGACCTATGAGCCTCTCGGCATGAATGCGAACTGACTGTTCGAACTCTCCTGCCATACATCCGGCGCCGACTCACTTTTGACCTAGAATGGAATTGGAGCGGGTAGGTTTGGACGGAAACAATGGAAAATCCGCCGAGTGAACGGCGGTAAAAAGCACAAATCGGAGCCGTTTCGGCTCCGATTTGTGCTTGAGACAACCTACGGACCAGAAGGCCGGGGGTTCGAATCCCTCACGGCGTGCCACCCTGAAACCGTTGCACTGCAACGGCTTCGGGGTTTTCTTTTATTCCCGTATGCCGCGAAAAGCAAGGTTTTTCATCGTTTTCTAAACCGAAAAATCGAGCCGCGAAGTAGTTATATCGTAGGGGGTGTTATAGAAAGAGGAATTATAATACTATGATACGCTGTATTTCTTGGACTATCTAAGTAATCCTGATAATCGGAGCTAAACTACATATACAAAATCGTTTAGGTCGCGGTTTCTGGGAGTGAGTGGGAATAAGAAAAAAGAGCTATCTGATTTCAAGCGAGGTCAGATAGCTCTTTTAATAAATCTTGTTTACAGATATTAGACTACTGTGTGAATCAATTCTTTTAAATTTCCTTTGGTTATCCACGGTTTTCTTCTGTGTATCATACTATGACAATTTGAACACAGCATAACAATATCCTCGATACTAGTTTTTTCATTTTCCTTCATTTCAGATACTGGCTTTATATGATGCGCCTCAATAAACCCACTCCCCAAGTCTCCATAAACCTCAGTAAAATCGAATCCGCAAACTTCACAAAACAGTTTCCCATTGTGTTCACATTTGAACTTCTTTTTTGCCGCAGTAATCAAATATTGATTTCGCTCCCTAATCAGATGGAGTTTAAGCATTCTTTTGCCTTCGCAGAACTCATCGTCATCCGCTGTCAAGTCAAATTTAGCGCAGTCTTGTTTAATCAATCCATAATGCCCTTTGTTTTTTCCTTCTACCATGTAGAATAGTGCGACACCATCAAATTTGCTGCTCTCGGTACTCCCTTTTTCTAAAGCGTCTCTGATTGAGGCTCGAAAATTCTTGGTGATTGGTTTTGTGTGGATTTCAACGAATTTTTCATAAATATCCTTCAAATATGCGTGTCCACCCAAATTTTCTAACAAAAGTACACACTCGTCTCTCCAAGTATTCATAATAGTTTTCCTTCCGCTCAACTTTCCACTTTTGTGTGATTATATCATTCATGACGACACAATGGCAAGAGGAAATATGATACGCCGTAATTCTTAGATTGCGTTTCCACATAAGAGTGGGAGTAAAAAATGATAAGAACCGAGAGACGGCCTAGGCCGTCTCTCGTTCCTTATCTTATTCTTTGCGGAAGCGGTGCTCCCAGGTCTCCTCCGCCTCGCGCAGGTGGTCGGCCAGCGGACTGTCGGAGCGGAACGGGAACAGGAAGTGTATCTTTTCCCGCCGTTCGTCCTGTCGCTGCCGGATGTGGGCCTTCAGCTCCTCCACCCGGACCACCACATCGTGCTCATCGGCGAACTTGCGGATGCGGGACACCAGCTTGGCGGAATACACCAGGTCAATGGTGAACACGCCGAAGAAAAAGCCGATGACGAAGGAAAACGCCAGGTTGCGGGACAGCCAGTCCAGCGCGTCCAAAATGTAAGGGTGGACGCAGAAGTAGTACACGGCGCTGACCGCCGCCCACAGCGCGGAGAACGCCGGGCAGATCAGGCCCTGGATGTTGCCCCACTGCTTGCTGTAATCCCACAGCCGGATCTTCATGAACTTCAGGCTGACGATACCGGCGATATACTCGATGACCGTCATGCTCAGCGCCATCCCCGCGAACAGCAGCAGCTTCTCCCCTGCCGTGTCCACGCCGTTCCGCTCGCCGATGCTGGCCAGCAGGTACAGGATGCACAGGCCCGACCCGTACAGCGGCACATACGGCCCGACGCAGAAGCCCGGGTTGATCCACTTCCGCTCCGGGTTTGCCCCGGACAGAAACCGCCTGTACAGCAGCTCCGCCACCCAGCCCAGCGTTGAGCCGATAAAGAACAGATACGCCAGCGTCAAAAATAAATTCATCCCAGCCGCTCATCCTTTCTTCCGCAGAAAACAATACCACGCCAACCAGCCCACCAGCAGGCCGCCGGCGATGTTGCCCAGCGTGACAGGCAGCATATTGCCCAGGAAATAACGTCCCCAGGTCACGTCCGCCGCGCCGCCGCCGAACAGCGCCAGGCCGCAGTACGTCATGTCGGCGATAGAGTGGCTGAACCCCGCCGTCACGAAGAACATCACCGGCGCCCACGCGCCCAGCATCCGCCCCGTCACGTCCTTGGCGGACAAGCTCACCAGCACCGCCGCGGTGACGAGGATATTGCACAGCACGCCCATGAAAAACGCCTTGCCGAAGGGCATATTCATCTTCCCCTCGGCCAGCTGCACGAGATAGTCCCCCAGCGCGCCGTTTCCTGCGGAGGTCCAGCCGAACCGGGCGCAGACCCAGCTCAACGCCATCGCGCCCAGGAAATTCCCTGTGTATACCAGTCCCCAGTTCCGCAGCATCGCGCCCAGCGTCACCCGCCTGTCCAGAAGGCTGATGACGATCAGCGTGTTGCCGGTGAACAGCTCCGCCCCGGTGAGGATCACGATGCCCAGCCCGAAGGCGAACAGCGTGCCGGAGAGCACGGACACCACGCCGGCGTTGGAAATAGTATACGTGGCCTTGGCCACCACACACACCGGAAATCCGATCAGCGCCCCGGCGGCGATGCCCAGCAGAAGCAGCTTCAGCGCCGAATACCGGGTCTTGACCACTCCGGCGGCGGCGTAGTTGGCCGCCGTCTCAGCAGGTGTAAACAAATTCATAGGCCGCCCTCCCCTGTCAGTTTCTCCGCCGCCCGGACGGTATGCGCCATCAGCACCGCCGACGTCACCGCGCCCACGCCGCCGGGAACGGGCGTGATGGCCTCCACTATCTCTGCCGCCGCGTCAAAGTCCGCGTCGCCGCACAGTCCCGTGCCGTTCCAGTTTGTGGACACGTCCACCACCACCTGACCGGGCCGCACATGATCTGCCGTCAGGCTGTCCGCCGCTCCGGCGGCGGTGACGATAATGTCCGCCTGCCGCGTCACGGCAGCGGTGTCCCTCGTTTTGCTGTGGCACACCGTTACCGTGGCGTTCCGGGCCAGCAGCAGCATGGCCGCGGGCCGCCCCACCACGGCGGAG
>OHBE01000390.1_pt1 | contig 50356 bp, 35 predicted proteins | sample 1577231 | NCBI WGS metagenome assembly OHBE01 (sample SAMEA3541506, study PRJEB24748) | human gut metagenome | biome: human gut; feature: human-associated habitat; material: faeces | place: China | collected 2012 | reverse complement strand
AACCTGGGTAAGATTTTATAGATATTGTTTGGAGAGGACTTAGAATTCACCCTCTTTTGCTTTTGCCCGAATGTCGTTTCTTTTTTTGTTTCTGCTTTTACTTCTTGCTGTATGCCGTCAGCATCCAAACCAGTTTTTCCTGTTCTTTCAGGTAGTCGCTCATCAGCGCAACGGTTACTTCATCGCCCGCTTGAGAAGCTACTGAAAGCACTTTGCGCTCTTCGCCGATAAGTAGGCTGATGGACTGAAGTACGTGTTGCAAGGCTTCCGCTCCGTCGGTGACTTTATCCACTTCGTTGATGTTTGCCAGTTTCAGGTAATCGCTGAATTTGCTGGCGGGGGTACCGCCCAGTGTCAGAATGCGTTCGGCAATTTCGTCCACCTTTTCGGCTACGTCGTCGTACATTTTTTCAAACTGGCTGTGGAGAACGAAGAACTCGGGCCCTTGGATGTTCCAGTGGAAACCGCGGAGGTTGGTGTAATAAATCTGGAAGTCGGCCAATAACTGCTGCAAAGAGCTTACTACTTTGTTTGCTTCCGACTCGGTCAATTGGATAAATGCTAATGTTTTCATATTCTTTTGTTTTTAAATGATTTATACTGATTCTTTTTTTATCTTGTTGCAAAGATAGCGGAAATAGTAGTTGGTGTCAAACTGAAAATTTCTATCTTTGCATAGAATATTTCTATGTATAAATAACCTTTTATAGATGACGATACAGCAATTAGAGTATATTTTGGCGGTGGACCGCTTCCGCCATTTTGCGCGTGCCGCCGAGCATTGCCGGGTGACGCAGCCCACTTTGAGCGCGATGATTCAGAAGCTTGAAGAAGAATTGGGAGTGAAGTTGTTCGATAGAACGGTTCAGCCTGTTTGCCCCACCGCCGTGGGAGAGAAAGTAATCAGGCAGGCGCGTGTCGTACTGTCTCAGGCGGCGCAGGTAAAGGAGATAATCAGTGAGGAGAAGCAAACCGTGTCCGGTACTTTCCGTTTGGGAGTGCTGCCTACGATTGCTCCTTATTTGCTTCCTCGCTTTTTCCCTCAGTTGATAGAGAAATATCCGGAGCTGGATATCCGGGTGACGGAAATGAAAACGCACGACATTCTACAAGCGCTTCATGCGGGCGAATTGGATGCGGCGATTGTTGCCAGCAGGTCGGACGACCGCATGCTGAGGGAGGAAACTTTGTTTTACGAGCAGTTCTATGCTTACGTTTCGCACGGCGAGGCGTTGTTTAAGAAAGAACTCATCCGCACGGCAGACGTGACGGGCGAGCGCCTGTGGCTGCTCGATGAAGGACATTGCTTCCGCGACCAGCTGGTGAAGTTTTGCCGCATGGAGGCAGTGAAGGTCAGCCAGATGGCCTACCGTCTGGGAAGTATGGAAACGTTTATGCGGATGGTGGAGAGCGGCAAGGGAATCACGTTCATCCCCGAATTGGCTTTCCTGCAACTCACCGATGAACAGCGCGAGCTGGTGCGCCAGTTCGCCATTCCCCGTCCTACGCGCGAAATCGTGCTTGTTACCGACAAAGACTTTATTCGTGTCAGCTTGCTTGCGGTATTGAAAGAGGAGATACTCGCCGCCGTTCCCAAAGAGATGCTTTCGTTGCAAAGTGCCCAGTATTTGTTGTAATTGAACACGGCAATGAAAAAGCGTTTCGTTTCGGTGAAACAAACTGTTCTTGCCGGTGAAACAAACTGTTCTTGCTGATGAAACAAAGTGTTCTTGCTGATGAAACAAAGTGTTTCTGCGGGTGAAACCGATTTCTTGTTTCAATGCAATAAAAACTTTATTAAGATGAGCAGAACCTCCATTCGGGAAAAACAGAGCTTCCGTTGGGGAAAAACGGAAACTCTCTTCGTTTGAAACAGAGGCTCTGCTTTTGCATTACACCCATTAAAGCCGTTGCCGGCTACGCTCCCTGCTCGTTTGAGGCAGAGGTTTTGCTTGCATTCATCCGTTCTTTTGCGCTTTCGCCCTCTGTTTGTTTTCGGGCGGGAGCAACCCGTATGTAGGCACGGCTATCTTTTTATTTTGATGAAATGATTTTATCTTTTACGGATGGGGGCAGATTTACTTCGTAGAATTCTTCGCCTCCGTAGATCGTGTTGACACGTATCTTCAGTCCTTTTTTTCCTTCCATTTCATCTTTGATTTTGTCGAGCTTGAAAGATATAAACCCTTCCACCAGTTCGCCGGAAGTATCTTCGTAAGCGTTGTGGCGAAACTCCAGTTCGATGTAGTCTTTTATGACGTTGCTTGCTATCTGGTTTTTCATTTCATTGATCACCAGATTTAAAACGTGCTTTTTCTTTTCCTTTTTTGTGCCGTAATATTGATATTCGATGGTCAGATATTTTCTGTCTTTAGACACCCACATATAGTTTTTGTTGATTTTGTCGTCCCCTATTTTCGCGGCATTCTCTTTGTTCAACTTTTCTATCTCTTTTGTCGGGATGTCTACTATCTCGAATATTTCCACAGTATGGTCGTACCCTTCCACCTTTTCGTCCACGAAGCTGCATGCCACAAAGGCGCGCTGCCCGTCCACAAGCTTGTAATTTCCCAAACGCCCGACATTGTAAGGGTAGAGCGTCTCTCCGTTGTCACAAGTCAGATAGAATTCTTTCTTTTCCGCATCGGGTACATTGATTGTACAGATGATCAATTGCTCTTGCCGGCTATCGTCGTCGCCTAAGCAAGACTGCAAGAATGGCGCGAGGGCCGATAGAGCGAAAATGAAAGCGATAATTTTTAGTTTTTTCATCATATGCTTTTTTAGTTTTTATTTGAAAGAATGCCGGACCGTCATGAGAACCGATTCTCACCGTTCGGTATCAAAGAAATGTGAGTTTGAGCCGAATACTGCATCCTCACTCTGTTAAAGAAACAAAAGCCGGAAAAGAATTCCGTTCTCCGTGCAGTATTTTTATCTTTGTCGTATTTATAAGTCGAACACGTGCTTAACAGAATGGAAGAATTAGAGTTGTCGGATCAATGCAGACAGGGGAATAACCGCGCCCGCAAGGAGTTATACGAGCAATATGCAGGACGCATGTTCAGCGTCTGCCTGCGCTATGCCGGCGACCGGGATACCGCTCAAGACCTTCTTCACGACGGCTTTCTGAAGGTTTTCTCCTCGTTCGACAAGTTCTCCTGGCGCGGAGAAGGTTCTCTGAGGGCATGGATGGAGCGCGTTTTTGTGAACATAGCTTTGCAGTATCTTCGTAAAAACGACGTGATAAAGCAGTCGGACTCGTTGGAAAGGCTGCCCGATGATTATGAAGAGCCGGAGGAATCCGATGTGGACGTGATTCCCGAAACCGTGCTGATGCAATTTGTTCGCGAACTGCCTGCGGGATACCGCACAGTATTCAACCTCTATATTTTTGAAGAAAAATCACATAAGGAAATAGCCCGGATACTGGGAATTAATGAGAAATCTTCGGCTTCCCAACTCTTCAGGGCGAAGGGTGTGCTGGCGAAGAGAGTAAAAGAATGGTTAACGATTAACGGATAGACAGAATAGTGATGAAAGAAACTGATTTATGGGTAAAGAAGCTCAAGGAGAAGCTCGAGAATTATTCCGATTCGCTCCCGGCGTCCGGTTGGGAACAACTGGAAAAAGAACTCATGCCCTCCGCTGCCGCCCGGAAAATATATCCTTACCGGAAGCGGATGCTTGCTGTGGCTGCGGTGATTTTGCTGGCTGTCATATCTTCTGTGAGCTTGTATTTTCTGAGCATCCCGGCTGCGGACGATACGCTTCGAACTCCCGATTCCGGACTTGCCTCGTTGCCGGTGAATGTTCCCGGCGACGATCGGTCGGAAGAAAAGCGCGTGACTGCCGAGCCGGCTGTCCGCCCCATTGTAATCGTCCCGAAAGACAGGCTGGCGAAAGCCGGTGGAGGCGATGCGGCGGCAAAGCCTTCGGCTCCTGAAAAGGAAGAGGCGGGCGATAGAGAAAAAGAAAAGGATGAGAAAGCGCTTCCGGTAGCCGAGCCATCCGAAAGAGAGGGCAGGCATGAACCGGAAGTTGACGGGCAGAAACGTACACGTCCGGCACGACCGGTACGTCCTTCGTCGAAGGATAAACTGCGTGTACCCCCGAAAAAGACTTCGAAAGCCGGCGGCGGATGGGCTCTCGCCCTTGCTGTAGGCAATTCTGCGGGGGCCTCCGTAGGATTGGGCAATGACGTGCCCGTTTATATGACTCGTGTCAACACGGTACCCTTGTCTGACGGCTTGATGAATGTGCCGAATGATAAGAAGCTGGTTTTCGATGAGGAAATTCCTTATTTCCGCCAATCGAAAGAGTTGACCGAAATCAAGCATCACCAGCCTGTTTCTGTGGGAATATCCGTCCGAAAGAATCTGGGCAGCGGCTTCTCGGTCGAAACAGGGCTGAACTATACTTTCCTTTCGTCGGAGGCGAAACTGGCGGAGAGCGGAGATGAGTTGAGGCAGAAACTGCACTATCTCGGCATACCCGTGCGGGCCAACTGGAGTTTCCTTGATAGAGAACGCTTCACGCTCTATCTGTCGGGAGGCGGTATGGTGGAGAAATGCGTTTACGGGCAACTGGGAAGCGAAAAAGAAACGGTGAAGCCGTTGCAGTTCTCCGTATCGGGGGCTGTGGGTGCCCAACTGAATGCCACGAAGCGGCTGGGGTTTTATGTAGAGCCCGGCGTCTCTTATTTCTTCGACGACGGCTCGGAAGTGCAGACCATCCGCAAGGAGCACCCGTTTAACTTTACCGTCAGGGCAGGAATCCGCTTGACGTATTGATATATAAAGGCATGGTGATGGTTCGTTACGTCGTGGCGCCGCCGATTCGCGCTTTTACCTTGCTCCATGCGTGAGTGTTGAAAAGACAACTGTTTCTCATCGTTTCGTACATTTGCTTGAAACGGCAATAGGGGATAACGAAGCTGAGTTCGTTTTCTCCCACATAAGGGCGGACCGAAGGGTCGAACAGGCCGAGAAAGGTGCGCCGGCCGTCTCTGCGATTCTCTTGCACAGCCATGGAAACGACAGCCGAACATCCCGAACCGAACAGTGAAGTTACGGCATCGGGCCGGTTGTTGTCGTAGAAAGCCCATGTGCATAAGCCCGAGAGCATATCGGGCGTGGCGAAGAACAACAATCCCTCCATGCCGTTGAAGCTCTCCATACGGTCGATGCGTATGAAGTTGAGATATTTCTTGTCGGTTTGCCTGACTTCGGTTTGCCGGATGAAATCAAGAACCATCTCGGGTGTCTGTTTGTATCGCTCTTTGGCGGATACGAACTCCGGGACATGTGCGGGCATTTCGGAAAAGCCGGTATAGAACTTTCCGCCTCCGCAGCCGATTGTTTCCGCATTCAGGCTCACCGGTTGTCCGTCACATACGGTATGCAATCCTTTGAAGAAACAGCCGTTTATCTTTTCGGTAACAGCTGCCGGTGTGTCACTGTAACTGAAAGCGATGGGCAAAGGAGCTTCTTCTCCAAAAGCTTCCTTGTAATTCCGGATAAAAGTAGTTACATTCATATTCATTCGGGTTTATGGTTGTTAATTCTGGTCAGGTCTTCTCAAGTATTCGTGAACATAGACGTCGGTGCGCTTTCCGGGAATGTCCGATGGCAATAAACTATTTATCCGGTTGCCGGGAAAAACTATTTTTTCTTTTCCTTTTCCTCCTCTTGCGGGATGCGGAATGCTGTGTAAAGTTCGAGTATGGCAGCCACAGTGAGGCAGACTATCCATTCGTTTCCTCGCGTGAAGAACATAAACGCTCCTGCCAGTATCAACGCCAAAGCTCCGAATATCTGCTGGATGCGCAATCGGCGGAGCGTGCTGCTTTGGCCTTTAACGGGCGTGTTGATTTGGGCTAAAGCGAAACATCCGGCTCCGATAGTGTATATGTAAGGCGAATACTCCCATCGGGTGATGTAAGTGGCGGCTCCGACGAGAATCATCACAGCGCCTGTGGCAAAAAGGGCGGGTATCAGTCGTTTCATTCTGTTTCTTCAAAAACGTAAATATCTTCGTTGGGTTTCTTCATCAGGTATTTCTCACGGGCTATTTGCTCTATGGCTTCAGGATTGGTCTGCAACTCATTGAGCTTTTCGGTGCTCTCCTCGTACTCGGCTTTGTATTTTTCGATTTCCTTTTTGAGCTGATTGATTTCACGCTCGTATTTGAAACGGCGGTACAGGCTGTTTTCATCGAGAAATCCGATGATGGCTGTAAATATACCGATGGTGATCAGGTATTTATGCCTGCGTATGAAACTCCAGATATTGGTCAGTGTACTCATGTCTTCTCTTTCATTTATATCGCAAAGATAAAATTAATAACTTAAAACTTATCGCTTGCGCGCCAAAACTTATGGCTCTATCATTGATTAGTTATCGCTTTTTTGTGTATTTTTGCAGAAAGTCGAAAAAACAGAAAGAATCCCGGACATGGAAAATTATATCGTATCGGCCCGTAAATATCGTCCTTCTACCTTCGAATCGGTGGTAGGGCAGCGGGCGCTGACCACAACTTTGAAAAATGCGATCGCAACCCGTAAACTGGCTCACGCCTATCTGTTCTGCGGACCTCGCGGTGTAGGAAAAACAACTTGCGCGCGTATCTTCGCCAAAACGATAAACTGTATGAATCTTACCGCCGAAGGGGAGGCTTGTAACGAATGCGAATCGTGCGTATCCTTCAACGAGCAGCGGTCGTACAACATCCATGAACTCGATGCCGCTTCGAACAATTCGGTAGACGATATCCGGCAATTGGTGGAGCAGGTGCGTATTCCGCCGCAGATAGGGAAATACAAAGTATACATTATCGATGAGGTGCACATGTTGTCTACTTCGGCTTTCAACGCTTTTCTGAAGACATTGGAGGAACCGCCTCATCATGCCATTTTTATTCTCGCCACGACGGAGAAACATAAGATACTCCCGACCATCCTTTCACGTTGCCAGATTTACGATTTTAACCGTATCGGCGTGGAGGATACGGTGGAACATCTGTCGTATGTCGCCGCGAAAGAAGGAATCTCAGCCGAGCCCGAAGCTTTGAATGTCATTGCCCTGAAGGCCGACGGAGGAATGCGCGACGCATTGTCTATTTTCGATCAGGTGGCGAGCTTTACCGGAGGGAATATTACGTATCAAGGCGTTATAGAGAATCTGAACGTACTCGACTATGACTACTATTTCCGGTTGACCGATTATCTTTTGTCGAACAACGTAAGCGACGCGCTGTTGCTTTTCAATGATGTGCTGAACAAGGGATTCGATGGGGGGCATTTCATAACCGGCCTGTCGGGGCATTTCCGCGATTTGCTGGTCAGCAGGGATGCCGTTACCCTTCCGTTATTGCAAGTGGGAGCGAGTATTCGCGAACGCTATCAGGCGCAAGCGCAGAAATGCCCGTTGCCTTTCCTTTACCGTGCGATGAAGCTTTGCAATGACTGTGATTTGAATTACCGTGCCAGCAAGAATAAGCGACTGCTGGTGGAACTGACCTTGATACAGGTTGCGCAGCTTACCGCCGAGGGGGACGATGCAGGTGTCGGGCGTAGCCCTAAGCAACAATTAAAACCCGTATTTTCCCAAGCTGCTCCTACAGCTTCCGGTCGGCCGAAAACAGTTTCCGGTCGGCAAACGACAACGGTTGAGTCATCGGTTCAGGTGGTTTCCCCGCAATCACAGGGTGCTTCTCCATCTCCTGCGAAGGCAACTTCCGGTCGGTCGCAAGCTGATACGGCATCTTCACAGATCGTTTCCGAACAATCGCAAGCGACCGTTTCTGTATCTGCAGAACGTATAAAGCCTTCCGGTTCACAGAACGCGACTTTTGCTATGAAAGCGGATGCGCTGCCTTCGGAGAAGGTCTCTGCTACAGCATCGTCTGTAGAAGCTCCTTCGAAAGTTTACCGTACCGTTGCGGCTTCTTCCGTCGATGCCGGCGATTCGTCTGTGGTAAAGGAGAACAGGAAAGTTCCAAGGATGAAAATATCCACTTTGGGTATGTCTATCAAGAATCCGCAACGCGAAGAGACCGCTCCTGCCGCTCCTGCCGATATTCGGAAAGTTGATTCGGAGCCGGAAGAGGACTTTATTTTCAACGAAAGGGATTTGAACTATTATTGGCAGGAGTATGCCGGAAGCCTTCCTATGGAACAAGTGGCTATTGCGAAGCGTATGCAGGTGCTCCGTCCCGTATTGCTTCGTAACTCCACGACATTCGAGGTGGTGGTGGATAATGAGATTGCCGCAAAAGACTTTACGGCATTGATTCCCGAACTGCAAACTTACCTTCGCGGGCGTTTGAAGAACAGTAAAGTGGTAATGAAAGTACGAGTCAGCGCCTCTACCGAAAATGTTCTTCCCGTAGGGCGTGTGGAGAAATTCCAAATGATGGCCCGGAAGAATCAGTCGCTGATGCAACTGAAAGAAGAGTTCGGGCTGGAGCTGTATTAATGATTATGGCGGTCTCCTATCCGGCTGCCGTATCTGTCGCTATATCTTTCATCAGGCATCACGATCCATAGAATGATGTAAACGATGGTTCCTGCAAATGCGGTAAAGATAGTAGCCAGTACGTACACAACTCTTAAAATGCTGACGTCCCATCCGAAGTATTCTGCCAATCCACCGCATACTCCGGCTATCATTCGTTCCTTTCGCGAACGGGTGAGTTTCTTGTTTCTTTCCATGGCGATATTCTTGTTTTATTTGTAAGCACGATAGGTCTTTCGTTGTTATTTATAATAAACAAGTCCTGTAAATCTTTTGTTTACAGGACTTGCTTTGTGGGGTGGCAGATGGGACTCGAACCCACGACATTCAGAACCACAATCTGACGCTCTAACCAACTGAACTACAGCCACCATGTTTGCATTTCTCTAATGCGGTGCAAAGATAGGTATTCTCTTTCAATCTCCAAAAGATTTTGCTACTTTTTTTCAAAGAAATCATACTCTTTTATTCCCCGATTGTGCCTTTTGAAGAGCGAACGGGTGTCATCGATGAAGATTTTCAATGACTTACGCCCTTTCATGGGAATGGAGTCTTGGGGAAGATTGGCAGGCAGTATCCGGTAGTTTTTCTTTCCTGAAAGAGCAGGACGGGCAGTCCATACCAGACTGTAAGCGCAATCGTGAAGCCGGACGGTTCCGCTTTTTATAAATTCCATTCTAAGCATCACGCCTCCGTCTGTGCCTCGCAACGACATGTTCGAGATATAATTGCCCAGTGAGTAAGCTATCAAATGTTTCTCATTGGTCAGGCTGTCTGTGCGCACTTCCATCGGCTGTACGACATGCGGATGAGAACCGATGACATGGTTTACTCCTTTTTCTATCAGCCAGTCGGCCAGACGGATTTGTTCCGGATCGGGGAGCGACCGGTATTCGGTTCCCCAATGCATATAAGCAATGATTATATCCGGTTTAAGTGTTTTGCTTGCTTCTATATCTTCGGCAATGAGCGTGGTGTCTATATAGTTCACCATGTTGGGCGGCGTGACGGCAATTCCGTTGGTGTCATACGTGTAGCTGAGTAAAGCGATACGAAAATCGTTTTTTTCGAGAAGGAGAGGGGAGCGTTTGTTGCGATCTTCCTTATCGGTGTAAGTGCCTGTATGCTGTATGCCGCAAGAATCGAGTTGCCGTATCGTCCGCTCCAATCCTTTCCTGCCGCGGTCGAGACAATGATTGTTGGCGGTAACCAATACGTTGAATCCGGCATTGCGGATTGCTTGTAGAAACTCGTCGGGGGCGCTGAAGGCAGGATATCCTTTGTATGGCTTGCCTCCTAAGGTTACCTCCAGATTTGCGATGGCAAAGTCTGCCCGCTGCGCTTCTTCTTTGATATATTCAAAGCAAGGGGAATAATCGTATGTAGATGAATTGGTAAGCGCGGCGTCGATTTGAGCCTGATGCTGCATGAGGTCTCCCGCAAAGAGGAGTCGCAACGTATCCGAAGAGATGAAATTTTCGATACCTCCCCTTATCTGCGATTGCGAAGTGCAGGATAAGGAGAGGAATATAAGAATCGGAAACAAAAAATGTTTCATGAATAGATGGCTTTCTTTCCGGCCAAGAGTGTATTCTTCATCAATGAAACGATGGTCATCGGACCTACACCGCCGGGAACCGGAGTTATGTATGAGCATTTCGGAGATACTTCGTCGAACTTCACGTCGCCTGTCAGTTTGAATCCGGACTTTCTGGAAGTGTCCGGAACGCGTGTGGTTCCCACATCGATTACTACGGCGCCCTGTTTCACCATGTCGGCTTTCACAAATTCGGGCTGTCCCAAAGCGGCGATGATGATGTCTGCTTCCTGGCATTCTTTCACCAGGTCTTTGCTCCGGCTGTGGCATACGGTTACCGTGGCATCGCCCGGATACGTTTTTTGCATCATCAAGGCAGCCATCGGTTTGCCTACGATATTGCTGCGTCCGAGCACAACGCACTTCTTGCCGGAAGTCTCTATCTTATAGCGTTTCAGCAGTTCGAGGATTCCGTTCGGAGTAGCCGAAACGTAACAAGGCAATCCGATCGACATTCGTCCCACATTGATCGGGTGGAAGCCGTCCACGTCTTTACGGTAATTGATGGTTTCGATCACCTTTTGCTCGGAGATGTGTTTGGGCAGAGGGAGTTGCACGATGAATCCGTCCACGTCGTTGTCTTTGTTCAGTTCGCGTACTTTGGCAAGAAGCTCTTCTTCAGTCACATCGCTTTCGTAGCGGATGAGCGAAGACTTGAAACCGCATGCTTCGCATGCTTTGACCTTAGCCGCTACATAGGTTTCGCTACCACCGTCGTGTCCTACGAGGATGGCTGCCAGATGCGGACGTTTTCCGCCGTGTGCTACGATTTCAGCCACTTCGGCGGCAATTTCCCGCTTCACTTGTTCCGAAATGGCTTTTCCGTCTATCAGAGTCATTTTTTTTAAGGTATTTATTGTTGATGGATATTTTTTGCGATACGGTTATCTTCTCATCTTGGGCATCATTTTGCCCATTTTGCTGCCGGTCACCATCTTCATCATCTTACGGGTTTGCTCGAACTGTTTCAATAGGCGGTTCACTTCCTGAATACTTGTTCCGCTACCTTTGGCAATACGTGCGCGACGCGATCCGTTCAGTATCTCCGGATTGGAACGTTCTGACGGAGTCATGGAGTGAATGATGGCTTCGATGCTCTTGAAAGCGTTGTCGTCGATGTCGATGTCTTTGATGGCTTTTCCTACACCCGGAATCATGGATGCAAGCTCTTTCAGGTTACCCATCTTCTTGATTTGAGCGATTTGGCTGAGGAAATCGTTGAAGTCGAACTGATTCTTGGCTATTTTCTTTTGCAGCCGTTTCGCTTCTTCTTCATCGTATTGCTCCTGAGCGCGTTCTACCAGTGAAACGATGTCGCCCATTCCTAAGATACGGTCGGCCATACGTGCCGGATGGAATTGGTCGATGGCATCGAGTTTCTCGCCCGTACCTACAAACTTAATCGGTTTGTTGACAACCGAGCGGATAGAAAGAGCCGCACCGCCGCGTGTGTCACCGTCGAGCTTCGTCAATACCACACCGTTGAAGTCGAGACGTTCATTGAACTCTTTGGCTGTATTCACGGCATCCTGACCGGTCATGGAGTCTACCACGAACAGAATTTCGTTCGGATTAATGGCTTGTTTGATGGCGGCTATCTCGTTCATCATCAGCTCGTCGATAGCCAGACGTCCGGCGGTATCGACAATCACAAGGTCGTATCCTTTGGCTTTTGCCTCCTGAATGGCGTGCCGGGCGATTTCCACAGGATTTTTGCTGTCGGGTTCCGAGTACATAGGTACGCCGATCTGTTCCGACAATACGCGCAACTGTTCGATTGCCGCAGGACGGTAAACGTCGCAAGCTACAAGTAACGGCTTACGGTTCTTCTTGGTCTTCAACATGCGTGCCAGTTTACCCGAGAAAGTGGTCTTACCCGAGCCTTGCAAACCGGACATCAGAATGACTGCCGGGCGCGCGTCGATATTGATTTCCGCAGTTTCTCCGCCCATCAGTTGTGTCAGTTCGTCGTGAACGATTTTCACCATCAGCTGGCTTGGTTTCACGGCTGTAAGCACATTCTGCCCGAGAGCTTTTTCTTTTACCGTATCGGTGAAGTTTTTTGCAACCTTATAGTTGACGTCGGCATCGAGCAATGCTTTGCGTACGTCTTTCAGCGTTTCCGCTACGTTAATCTCGGTGATTTTGCCTTCACCTTTCAGAATCTTGAACGACCGTTCCAGTCTTTCACTTAAATTATCGAACATAGTTATTTAATTACGAATTAGACGAATTACAGGCTGCAAAAGTACAAAATTCTCCTGTATTTCATATCCTTTTGTGTTGCCATTTTGCTTTTTTGAGATAAATATAGCTGGTTATCAGTAACAGCGTATAGTACAATATCTCAATTGTAAAGCAGATTTCCACCGGAGCCTTGAGCCAAATGCCGACAATGAGTATGTAGGCGCCATAAGCAACCAGTGTAATCATTTCGAGCAGTAGAGCGGCCTGCGTGTTGCCTGTACCGGAAATCCCGTTGAACGCGATGCCGGCTACCGACGCGATGAGCATGGCAAAGCAAATGACGTAGACCGAAGGAACGGATTCTGCAATGAGCGCCTGCTCGTTGGTGTAGATGGAAAGCAGCGGTTGTGTGAAAAGAACCGATACCGTAACCAGTCCGAGCATGATGAAGAATGAGAGCTGCCCGATTTTATTGATTAACGGAATCACGTATTGCGCACCTCCCGCACCGATGGTGTTGCTGACGAGACTGTTGCTGGTGGTACCCAGCGCATGAACCGGGATCAGGAGAATCAGATAAATGCTTCGCACGATGTTTGCGATAGCCAGTTCGCGTTGTCCCAACCGCTCCACAGCGACGAAAAAGACGAACCAGATAGCCATTGACAAGAAATATTGGAGCATGGTGAAGGAGGAGATGCTTAGTACCCTCTTCAAGAGATCCCAATTGAACGAACGCAGGTGGTTCAGTCCATATCTTTTCAGATCGACAGTAGCGTAAGTATACATAAGAAAGAAGCACACTGAGCCGGCTTCTGCCAGAACAGAGGCAATAGCCGCTCCCTTGATGCCCATTTCGGGCAGTCCGAAGTTGCCGAATATCAGGGCATAGTCGAGTATCACATTGATGAGCGCCATCACTGCGGCATTGATGGTAAGTACTTTGGTACGGGTGATGCCGATGTATAAAGCGCGAAACATGACGTTGACAGCCGCGAAAAAGAATCCATAGATACGCCACTCGAGGAATTCCATCGTTCCTTCGTAAATGGGTTCCGAAGAGATAAGCAGGCGCATGATGTCCCCTCCGAACGCTTGGGTAAAACCGAATAGAAATAAGGCTACCGCCAGTAAGAACATAGAGCCTTGTATCATGACCGGGCCTACATCCGTGTAACGCTCTTCTCCGTTACGCCGGGCTATGACGATCTGCGAGCCGGTGCTGAAACCGAAAGCCACGGTAAATACGCATATATAAAACAGACCTCCCATGGCCGAAGCTCCAAGGGCTACTTCTCCTACGTGTCCGAGAAAGGCGGTGTCGGTGACATTAATGATGTTTTGGGCCAGCAGGCTCAATAAGATAGGGAAACTGACATTCCAGATCTGTTTGTTGGTATACATGTGTATAAAGCGTTATTTGGCAATGCGCAAAGATAGCTCTTTATTTCAAATTATAGAAGTGATTTAAACTAATTGATCCAATGAGAAACAGCGTACTAATAGCTAAAATTGTTATATTATGGGTGACCAAACTCATTCATAACAATATCCCTATGTACGCTGTGTTGGACAAAGATACAATAAAAAGTGAAATATTGCCTCATTTATGTGTGGCCAAACGTGGTTTCGTAACTCAAAGTAGTCTTGTTGAAATCGTAAATGCCATTCTTTATAAACTGAAAACAGGGTGTCAGTGGAAGTATTTGCCTGTAGATTCCCTGTTCAGTGACAAGGTTCTGACCTATGGTGCGGTATTCCATCATTATAACAAATGGAGTAAAAAAGGTGAATGGAAGTCTCTTTGGCTTCATCTTTTGGATAAGCACCGTACGAAGTTTGATATGTCAAGTGTAGACCTTGACGGAAGTCATACGGTAGCTATGCGTGGTGGAGAGGAGGTTGGTTATCAGGGTAGAAAAAAGCGCAAGACAACCAACGCTCTTTATATTACAGACTGACAAGGCATACCGGTTATCATGTCTTCGCCTAAAAGCGGCGAACATCATGATACTCATGACATAAAAAACGTAATCCGGTCTATGATGCATGACCTTGGGATTGCAAATGTCAGAACGGATGGTCTTTTCTTGAATGCGGATGCCGGATTTGACTGTAGAGCTCTTCGAAGTGTACTTGGCTGTCATGGAGTAGTCTCCAATATCTGCATCAATAAAAGAAACGGGACTCCCAATAATACCATTGTGGACGAAATGTTGTATGCTGAACGTTATGCCATTGAGAGGACCGATGCATGGATGGACAGTTACAGGACTATTTTAAATCGATTTGAAACAACGGTTAGGAATTGGGAATCATGGAACTATATTGCGTTTATGGTAATTCTGCTAAGGAAATGTTTGAGAAAAAGAAAAGTTTAAATCACTTCATAGTTTCCCTTAAAACGATTTGACTTTTTGTTTTGCCTTATTCTGAGAATATATCCGCAATGTCAAAGACGGTATTATTAAAAGAGGAGCGCATAGAAACCGCTTTACTGCGGTTTCCGTACACTCCTTTATACTTCAGGCATTTTAGTTCAGAACAAGTGGGCTGCATTGAAGAAAGTTATGTATGTAAACGTGCTACCCGGCACAGTGAACTTCTTGCCGTTAGTTTCTGTCGGTTCTACCTTCCCACCGATGTCGAAGAGCAATTTTCTGTTGTGCGGCACATAAACCGAATGGCATATATCGTCAATGTGCAGCTGTTGCCGTCATGTCGGTGGTGAACCCTTTCAGAGATGTTTCAAGTTTCGAATGAATGTGTCAATACGGATTGAAGGCGAAAGTGTAGACGAATGTCAACCCTGTCGCTTTCCGAATTTAGGAATAGCATTCTCTTTTCGTCGACAAAAACAATATTAGTGAATGATTAAAACCGGATACCAGTCGAAAGCCCAAGATTCCAGTTCTGTGCTTTATCGTTGCCTTTTTGCATGATGTTGATGAGTCCGAAATCGCAGTGCATACCGAAACGGAATTGCCGGAAGTCGACAGCCGCACCGACAACCATTCCACAATCGAACCGTTTCAGAGCGATGCTGCTAAATGTGTCCTGCTTATGGTCTCCCTCAGTAATTTGGCCATTCACACCATAAGACAGATAAGGGCCTGCATCAATGATGAGAGCCAGTTCGTCTGTCATCTGGAGTTTATAACCTACGGTGAGAGGAAGCTGAATGTAGTTCGCATTGATGTGTTGATCGTCAGGACTAAGCTCTACGATAGGGCCTTTGATAGTATATTCCAATCCCGCAAGTAGGTAGATCTCGTTTGTGAACGCATAGTCTATCGTAATGCCTGCGTGAAAACCTGCTTTAGCCTTAATGTTGTTGTAGTTGCCACCTCCGATGCTACTCACATTGAGTCCCGCTTTGACACCCCACTGTGTGCGTTTATTGGGAACTTGTCTTTGTTGTTGCGCCCATGAGACTGTTGTAACCATGACCAAAAAAGCGACTGTTAGAACAACTCTTTTTGAAACGTTGACTACGGTAACTGTGATTTTCTTTTTCATAATAATAATGTATGAGTAGTGTGAATGAATATTTGTTGTTTGTCATCTGTTTGTTGCTTCCCAATGCAGTACAGGCCGTTTCCGCTGCTCGTCCCATTTCCACGGTGCGGTTTCATCCGACCCGAACGGGAAGGCAATCATCTTTTGCTTCATATTCCTGTCGGCTCCGTCGGGCAAACGCCACCACGATTCTTTCTGTATGGTTGAAAGCGGAACGGCACGCTTCGGTGTCAGTTTCACGGGCGGTTGCTCCACATCGTTACCGTCGTAGCGGCGGAGAGACATGTTTTCAAGATAGTAAAACTGCGTTTTGGCATGGGAAAACATTGTCTTTCCAAATAGTCCGCCTGGAAACGGAGAGGCTTTGGGCAAAGGTTTTCCTGCACCTCTGACCTCAATCAGACGGTTCAATGCCGCACAATTATTCATGATGCATGTGCCATGAGTGATTACGACAATTCCTCCGGCATTTCCTGAGGAAAACACCGATGCTTCGGAATAACAATACTCGATAAAGCCGTACTTGCCTTTCGATGATCCTGGAGTTGCACCCATGCTCATGCCTCCCGATCCTATCCCGATGCTTAACCTTCCTGTTACGAGCAAGCCGTTACCGCAGGCGATCCCTGCTGCAGAGCCTAATGCCACGCGTATGCTTCCGTTGGAGTAACAATGCCGTATTTCACCATTATTGACGCCTGCGATACAGCCGCCGTATTGTCCTCCTTCATATCCCGAGAGTGCTTTCACTTTCTTGTGAGGTTCTGTTTGGGCGTACTCGCAAGTAAGTTCGGCAGTCGAAACACAACATGTAATTTTTCCTTTGTTCACTCCGGCTATACAGCCTATATATAGGAATTTCTGTCCGTCGGTATAAGTCGGTTTGCCGGCTACGCGCAAGTTCTTTATCTCTCCTTTTCCGTCAACAACCCCAAACAGTCCGACACTTCTGTTATCCGTTTCAGGATAGAAACTGTTGAGCGTTATTGTGCGGCCGTTTCCGTCGAAAGTTCCGCTAAATCCTGTTTCACCGTCCTTGTCCATCCTTCCGATGGGCATCCATCCGTCGAGCGTCAAATCATTCATCAATATGTATGAACCGCTCAGAGCTTCTTTGTCCGTGCCAATAGCCATCAGCTCTTCCGCCGTGCGGATTTTTGTCTGCCCCATCGCCGAACCGATGACGGCGGTGAGCAGGGCGGTCAATGCAAATATTCGTTTCATCTTTTTGTTTGTTTTATGCCCCGTTGCCAAAGGCAGATTAATGTTTTCGTTCATTGTTTTTTAAAATCCCTTCCGGAATATCTTGTGGTGTGGTGGTGTTTTTGAGCACAGCATATACCGATTTTGTGCTACCCATATCCATTTTAAATTTTATCTGCCCGTATATGCAGGCATTCGTAACTGTCAAGTCGCAGATTAACGGTTTTTGCCCTTGTGTTATTTTGCCATCGATGACATTGATAGAATCTCTTGTCTCGAATCCACCTTGAAAAACGAGGCTACTCACTCCTTTCTCCGAAGGGTTCATTTTCAATCTTTCCGCAGATAGGTTCAAATGAATGACTTGCTTCAAATCGCGCGACAACGTCATTTCCAGCGTTACGTTCTTCGCGTTCTCGAAAGGTATTTCTCCCGAATATTTCTGTTCGGTGAAAAACATGGGCGTGTAGGTTGCTGTAAACAGGTTGTCTGCAATGCGGGGCACGGGGGTGAGTACGCTTACGGCTCCTTTCTTATTCTCGACAAGGAAGAACAGTGGAGGGATGGCTGCCTCTTTCGATTCGGTAGGAGCGATGCCTTCAAAACCAATAAGCAAGAATGGTATTTTGATGCTGTCGAGCGCAAGGCTATGTCCGTATGACACGGATTGTGTCGTGTTCTTCGCCGACATATCGGCAATCGTCATAACTTTCACCTTGGCGGGCAGCCGCACTTCGGGATTCAGTGCGTCGGCTACGAACCAGCGACCGGTCAGCTCGCTTACGTGTTCCTGACTGCTGTTTATCAACGTTGATGAATAGCTTATCACCAGAGGAATGCCATCCATGATTTCGAACGAGACGGGAGGTTTATTCCCCTCCGCTGTTAACCGGACATATGATTCGTACTTTTTCAGCACATCCTCCGCAGAGGGACTGCAACCGTGAAATAGGGATACTAAAAGTATCGCAGTCATCCATTTTGTTATTAGTTTCATATTCTTTTATTTTATGCCTTTGTTGCCAGAGGCGGGTTAGAAGTTAGTTCTTCAACAGAGTCATTGTGTTCCGAGAATAGTCAGTACACCGTTATCCAGTTCATATTTCAGCCGGGCATACACCGAATAGGCTACGGTGTTTTCCCCGGCATAGATCGTTACAGTTTGGGTGCCGTCCATCGATTGCACCATCGATATGCCATATCCTTCCCAACTTTTCGTTCGGTATTTCTTGTCGCCCAATTGAACAATAAGCGCGACGGCTGGCAATACGTAGATGTTGCCGACAAGGTATTTCTCGAATGGCTTGTCCATGCCGTTCCTGTGCAGAAGATAGCGGAGCAGGAAGTAGGGAATAAGGAAGAAAACGCCGAGCATCATCCACAACACCACTTCTTCCCGATCAAGGTTGAAGGAAAGAAAGCTTGCTGCCATGCAGAGGGCGGCTGGCAGCAGCGCCAGCCATCGGCCTGCCGGAAGTTTGCGGTACACGAGTATAGCTCCGGCAATGCCTGCCAGCGACAGCCCGAAAAATGTCGCTGCCATGTAATTGAAGATTCTTCTTTTCATGATTTCTTTCGTTTTTTCCTTATGGGAGAGGGGGGAGGCGTTTAATAATCAGTCTGGTGGAAAGAGAATCGCAGGGCAAGCGCCATTTTCTTTGGGGCTGTCCTGCAGTTCTCGTCAGGTGACGGTTCGATAGACCGTTGTTTTTGGGCAACCCGTTATCGCTTTTTCTTATGTACCGGGATCGGGGGCTTCGCCTCCACCGCCGGGCGAGGGCGTTGGCTTCTTGGCTTTTTTGGCGGAGACTTCTGTCCGTTCGTAGCTCACGCCCGTGAGAGTGAAGTACCGTTTCGAGGGCGAGAGTTTCACAACGGGTTTGGTGATGTGAACGTTTGCATTGAATTCCTCTTTGCCTTTTTCCACGAGCTTGCTCTGGAATGAGGGGCGGAGCGTCCCGATGTCGCCGAAATCTACGATATCGCCATTCTCAACGTGTCGTTTGGCGATTTCGGAGGCCAGCCGCAGCACCGCTTCCACTTCTGCTCCTGTGAAAGTGGTGGCGCGTGCCACTTCTTCGCAGAATGTGCGGTGATCTACCCGTTTGCGTCCCGTGGGACTTGCCTGAATCACAGTTTTGCCAGCCAGTTTGCCGACAGTTGCCTTACGCTCGCTGAGCGTGTAGGCCAATGGTCTGTTTGCCATAATTCTTGATTTTTACATTTATAATTATACTGATAAATTCTACCGTTTGTACGTTTTTGAACCGTCTGTCCGACTTTGCATTTCAGGGGGCCCTAACCTTCTCTCTTGAAGGGTCTACCTTTTTGCCCCAAACCCTCGAGGGTTTTCTGAAAAATGGTCGAGGGTTTCTATGGAAACCCTCGTGGGTTTTAAGGAGGCAGATTGATGACCGGGCAGCTTTCCCTCTCTTTTTCTCTTTTTTCAAGCCTTTTGGGGAAATGCGGGATTGAGAACTCACGGTACCGTTTTCTCTCTGTTTGGTGTAGCGTTTTCTGCCGTGTTTCGTGCGGCACGGCGGTAGACCGGAGATTGTAGGCTTCGGACAGCTTTCGAACTCATGTCCACCCCTGTGGCTTCCAGCCAAGCGGAAGAGCCGTCGTATTGAAGCACGGTGTATTTATTTTTGATGATTTTGAATACCCCCGAGCGGAAAGTCTTTCCTTTTGCATCGGTCAATTCACCGATGTAGTTGCCCACAGGTAGTTCGTAAGAAAATTGGTATTCCGGGGGGAGCCGATCTTCATCCGTACTGAGAAGATTGCCATCGGCATCGTAGAGCTTGAGCATGGTAATGTCGCAGTTTTCGCTCAGATTCTGGACAACTAAGTATCCCGTCCCGTCGCCTTCTTCTCCTTCTTCACGAGTGAATACGGTTTGGCTTGCCGCCTGTGTGCCGATCATGCCGATGACCATCGGGTTGACAAACGTAAGTACGAGTTTTCCGTCTATCAGTCCTCCCGTACCCAAGACAGCATCTTGCATGCCCACGAATGTTGCCTTACCACTGTTTATGAGGTATTCTCCCTTGTCGTACGTCCCGCCTTGTCCGGGTTTGGAAATGTCGAAACGGAAGTCGGTCGGGGTGATCTTCATTTTCAGGTCATAGCCCGATGCCTTAGCCGTCCACGTACCCACGATGCTTCCTGTTTCCACTTTCTCTTTGTCATCGTCTCCCGAACAGGAGAAGAGGCTCGTCATCATAATACCCATTAGGGTAGTAAAGAAAATTTGTCTCATAGTCTTGTTATTTAGATGTTATATTGCTTCTATATTATGCCTCAAAGTTATTCCTCTTCCGGCGGAAGCAATACCCTACTTGTAGGAGTTTTTCGGTCAACAGGCAAAAAAACACATCCGAAAGTTGGGAACGATGATGTTTTTTTTCATTTACGGATGGAAAATACCGCCACTTCTTCATGGGCTACGGTTTGAGATAAAAGGATAATCCGGTATTTTGTGAAGAAAAATCAGTTCGTTCACCATAAAATATACGCTCAATGGCATTGCTGATCATCGTAAAAAATATACCTTTGTATAATCCGAAATGATTTTATATGGTAAATTACCATCAGTGGCAGGATTGAGTTGATCTTAATTATAGGGTGAAAGGAGTAATTTGTGTGTTATTGGTAAAAATATGTTACCGCCAAGGGTGTATTTCCGGAAATATATTGCAGAACGTTCTGCATAAAGCAGTTTTTGGGATATGTAATGTCACCGACATTTAATGATCATCAGACAACGATGCTGAATAATTTGCCTGACGGCGACTTTTCGGTGAGCTGCGACCTCCCAAAAAGCGGGTGGAAGCCTGCAAATGATGCGAGATACTGCCATAATGTATTTAAATACATGATAATCAGAGGTGATTTGTAACGGGAGTAAGGTGATGATTAGAGTACAAGTTTCCCGTTCAGAGAGGTGAAAGTTTCGGAAACTGATGCCGGATGTCAAAAGCAAAATTCGACTCTACCGAACAGTGCTACAAGTATAAAGACTGTCGAAAAGATGGTTATGACTCGTGAAAACTCCCACAAGTGGGGTATTGCGTTTCATATGAGGGATATAATTTTGCGACAGAAACATTTGAATCTCAACTATCCGACAAGATGAAAAGAACATACGCTATAATAATCCTGCTGTCGCTCTCTATCTTCCCCTTTCTCTTTGCACAAGGCGGTAAAACGGTGACGAACGATACGAGGGAAGCCTATCCGGATTCCCTGTGGGGCGTGTTGCGTACTTCGGAGCTGACACCTAAAGAGCAGGTCGGCATCTATCGGTTATTGTCCAATTGGTACGGAAGCTATGACACGCACCGCACCATCGCTTGTTTGAAAAAAGGATTGGAGATAGCTGAAAGGGAAAAGGTGACAAAGGAAATTCCACATTTCACTCGTTCGCTCGGAGTCTATCACAACATGTTGATGCAATATGATTCGGCCAAGATGTATCTCGACCAATCGCTTGCTTGTGCTGTCAAGCTGAAAGACCGTCGCGAAGAAGTACAGGCTTACCGTTGTATAGCCCATTGGAATTATCGGCAGAACCGCTATATTGAAACTCTTGACAATTGCATGACGGTACTCCGGATAAGCGAAGCCATCAACGACACTTCGAGTCAGTTCAATGCCTTGTCGAATATCGGCTCGCTCTATCGGGAATTAGGTAATTTGGACCGTGCCGAATATTATATTCGAAAGAATATCGATTTGAGCAAAAAGTATAATATACCTGAAGACCGTATGGCTTACTATGAACTGGGGCTTATCTATATGGAGAAGGGCGAACTCGATCTTGCTTTGGAATATGAACTTAAAGCAAACGAATGGTTCAAGTTAGGTTATAAAACATTCGAAATATATTGCGATCAAGCCATAGCCAAGATTTATACTTTGAAACGAGAGTACCCTCAAGCCATAGAATATACGGAAGAAAGTATCCGGCTGGCGCGTGAATTCAGTGATACGCGCCTCGAAACCATAGGTCTGCAGATACTTTCTACTATCTATCGAGAGCAAAACCGATATGGCGAATGTGAGACCATAGCCTTCAAAGCATGGGAAAACGATTCTACGATGCTCGATACCGCTCCTGAATTGGCCTATAATTTAGCTTTTGCTAATTTACAACTCGGTAATAGGGAAAAATCTTCATATTTTTTCCGCCAATATGCCCGGCTGGTGAACGAACAGAACGTGAAGGGCTTTCATCGGACTATGGCGGACATGGAAATCAGGTATGAGACTGAAAAGAAACAACTCCAGATTTCTTCCTTGCAAAAGGAAAAACGACTTTATATTATAGTGAGTGTGTCGGGACTCCTTGTTCTTTTGCTGATAATGGGGATGCTCATGTATCGCTACCGTTTGATCCGTCAGAAACGTGAGCTCGCTGAGCAGCAGGTCAAGCAGTTGAAGCAGGAGAAACAACTTGTAGCCACACTTGCTTTGTTAGACGGAGAAAATGCCGAGCGTACCCGCTTGGCACGTGACTTACACGATGGGTTGGGGGGCATGCTTTCGGTTATCAAACTGCATTTGTACGGTATCAAAAGTCTTTCCGTACTGCCGCCGGCAGATGCAGAACGGTTCAACAAAGCTCGAAAGATGCTCGACGAACTGATGGAAGAACTTCGCCACGTGGCGCACAACATGATGCCCGATTCACTTTCACGCTATGGTATCAAAACCTCGTTGGAGGATTTCTGTCGTTCTGTTCCAATGGCGAATTTCCAGTTTTTCGGTGAGAATCCGCGGCTCGACAGCCGTCTCGAAGTGCTTATCTACCGTTGTGCCTACGAGCTCATTAATAATGCGATGAAGCACGCTGACGCTACGCGTATCAATGTTCAGTTGACAGTTGATGAACGTCTCGTCTCTCTTTCCGTGCAGGACGACGGCAAAGGATTCGATCTCGAAACGGTGGCATACGGGGCTGGCTTTACTAACATGAGTAACCGCATTGCTGCTTACAATGGTACAATCAATGTATATTCCTTACCCGGCACGGGTACGGAAGTAACCATAGAAATAGAACTTACGTCATGATACAGGTACATATCGCGGATGACCACCGCATGTTGGTCGAAGGGTTGCAGGCCGCAATCGAAGAATCAGGCATCGCCAGAGTCGTGGATAAGTCTCACACACTTGATGTATGTCGTAAAACACTTTTGTTCAGGTGTCCTGATGTGCTCCTTTTAGACATCTCTATGCCCGATGGAAGCGGTGTCGATTTTTGCGAAGAGGTACATGAAAAATATCCGGACGTGAAGATACTGATGCTCACTACTTATGATGAATATACGATGGTCAACCGTGCCCTTGCCGCTGGAGCATCGGGATACATCCAGAAAAATGCCTTGTCGGAGGAAGTGGTGAAAGGTATTGAGACTGTTATGGCCGGCAATACATTTTTCAGCACTGAAATCGACCGGATGATGAAGAAACGTATCAACCAAGCCGTATGGCTCACTACTCGCGAACAGGAATTACTCCGCCACATCGTGGACGGCTGCACCAATCAGGAGATAGCCGACCGTATGTTTCTCAGCGTAGAGACCGTCAAGACCTATCGAAAGAACCTCACACAGAAGCTTGGAACCAAGAATGTGGCAGAGTTGATACGTATTGCTCTGCGTGACAAGTGGGTGTGAATGGTTTCCTTTATTTTAAGGAGCGAGATATCTTATTGTTGATTTCAGCGAAGACACTTGCCTCGTTCGATCCAAGTTTGATATGCTACACCGACCTAATATCCGGTAGCAGATTGTTCTGCTTGTCGTTGAGAATGATAGCTTCTTCACTCTTAATACGACTTCCACGGCGCAGTTCTAACAAGTGGATAAAAAGACCCCCTTTAATATTACAATGTCTTCGTTCTGAGGAAGATGATTTGTTTCATAATAGGAAACTTTCCTGACTTGTCCAATTTGTTATGTGTACGCTGTACACATGAACATGGTCGCTTTTCAGTGACTCTTTAGACAAACGTGAAAAATTTCTTAGACGGAGACTTTATCTCTTTTTAATCAGTTCACGAACACTGGGGCCTCTATGATGCGGGTATCCCGGAGTATGCTCTCTGCAGCGGGCATCGGCGTTTACTTTTAGGCTGCGGTAATCATCTCCGGTGCGGGTAATGTAATCGTCGAGCAATGCACGGTGTTCGGCAAGTATCGCGGTATATTTCGGGTTTTTGGCGAGATTTATTCGCTCGCCCGGATCTTTTTTCATGTCGTAAAGCTCTTCACCGTTCCCTTCCAGAAAATGCGTGTATTTGTATCTCGGGCTTCGTATCATCCGTCCGGGAGTGGTGATGTACTCGTATTCGGTATGCCACTCCGAAGCCACATAGGCGTGTGTCTTTTTCTGCTTTTCTCCTTTCAACGTCGGAGCAAGGCTGATACCGGCTTTATCTGAGGGGACAGGGATATTTGCCAGCTCGCAAAGTGTGGGCAGAAGATCTAATGTAGGCTGGGTGAGCAATTCGGATACAGGTTTCTTCCGTTGCTTGATGCCCGGACCGGCAAAGATGAAGGGAACGTTCGTCATTTCATCATAAAAACTGAGGTGTTTGGTCACCATGCGGTGCGAAGCCATTCCGTCGCCATGGTCGGCTAAGATCACAATGATAGTATTTTTGCCTGCGGGTGTGGAATAGAGTGCTTTCAGCACGCTGTCTATCTGCCGCGATACCATCTTGGTGTAGTGCCGGAAAGCGGCAATATAGTGGCGGTAGTTTTCTTCGCTCCACTGAGAGGCTTGTGTCATACGGCGGTGTCCGCAACAGATGTATTGAATCGGAATAGGGATTTGACTCCAATCTTCCACTTCAAAGTTAGCAGGCAGTTCCGGAAGTTCTCCGCTGATGGGGCGGTCGGTATGCACGCCCTGATTCTCGCCTACGAATCCGCAAATATTGTGCGGGTTTTGGAAATCGGCGATGCAGATAAATGGTTTTTGGGGCGGATTGCTCAGGTATGCCACCGCGTCTTCGCAAGTCCCCACATCGAGGAAGCTGTCGTTGTTGACCGGAAAATCCGGATCGGTGAAAGGCTTGGGTACGGGTTCCTTATGCTTGAAGCCCCTTAACGCGCCCATGTCGTGTGTCTTTCCGAAATGTACGGCCTCATATCCGTGGTCCGAGAAAAGGCTTCCCAGTGTCGGTACGCTGTCCGGCAGAGGTGTGTTTACGGGTTCAGCGGAATTGGAACGCACATTCGTCTGATGAGGCATCAGTCCGCTCCATAGCCCCGCACGTGAGGGCTGGCTCAGGGGGCATCCCACGTAAGCGTTGGAGAAGATGACTCCCCGTGCCGCCACTTCGTCGATAGGAAGCGTACAGCCTTGGGTTTGTCCGTATGCGCCTACGACACGCTGGGTCAGATGGTCGCATTGGATGATTAAAATATTGGGTTTTTCTTGCGCTTGGGTTGCTGCACCGCATAGTGCCAATCCCATAAACGGATAAATTGTTCTCATTCCGGTTAGAATTAAGTGATAAAATGATTTTCAAACAAAAGTAACGAAAAACAAGAAGCAGGCGGCTTGTATGCCGACTTTTTGAACGTAAACGAAAGGATTTTGTACAAAATAAAGAATTACCGCCGATGTCGCGCGCTGCCGTCATACGGTTTTGCGTGCATCGTTGGTAATTCGAATACTCTTGTTTTCCGATAAATGTCGGAAAACATCAATTTTTATTAACTGTTCATGCTCATTAGGAATTCGTCGTTGTCTTTGGTTTTCTCCAGACGGTCTTTTACGAAATCCATCGCTTCGAGCGGATTCATGTCGGCAAGATATTTGCGCAATATCCACATGCGGTCGAGCGTAGTTTTGTCGAGCAACAGATCGTCGCGCCGAGTACTGGAAGCCGTAATATTGACTGACGGGAAGATACGCTTGTTGGACAGGTTGCGGTCGAGCTGCAATTCCATGTTGCCGGTACCTTTGAATTCTTCAAAAATCACTTCGTCCATTTTCGAACCCGTATCGATCAATGCAGTGGCGATGATGGTGAGCGAACCGCCGTTTTCGATGTTACGGGCTGCGCCGAAGAACCGTTTCGGCTTGTGCAACGCATTGGCGTCCACACCGCCGGAGAGAACTTTGCCCGAGGCGGGAGATACAGTGTTGTAAGCGCGCGCCAAGCGGGTAATGGAGTCGAGGAAGATAACCACATCGTGTCCGCATTCTACCAGTCGTTTGGCTTTTTCGAGTACGATGCCCGCTATCTTCACGTGGCGATCGGCAGGTTCGTCGAATGTAGACGCAATGACTTCCGCATTTACGCTGCGTGCCATATCCGTTACCTCTTCAGGGCGTTCGTCTATCAGGAGCATAATCATGTAAACTTCCGGGTGGTTGGCAGCAATGGCATTGGCAATATCTTTCATCAGGATAGTTTTACCTGTCTTCGGCTGGGCGACGATCAATGCGCGCTGTCCTTTGCCGATCGGTGAAAACAAGTCTACTACGCGGGCAGACATCGAATCGGAATACCCTCCTTTGCAAAGCTTGAACTTTTCGTCCGGGAAGAGCGGGGTCAGATGCTCGAATGGAACACGGTCGCGTACGAATGCTGCATCCCGGCCGTTGATCCTTGATACTTTGACCAGCGGGAAGTATTTTTCTCCTTCTTTCGGGGGGCGAATGACGCCTTCTACCACATCGCCTGTTTTCAGGCCGAACAGTTTGATTTGAGACTGCGATACGTAGATGTCGTCCGGTGAAGAAAGGTAATTATAATCCGAAGAACGGAGGAATCCGTATCCGTCTTGCATAATTTCGAGCACGCCTGTTCCGCTCAGGATATCATCGAATTCGTAAGCCTTTTCACGTGGTTCGGGAGCTTTTCGCTCCTGTTGCTGCGGCTGGGCGTTCTCGTTTGAGTTATTCTGCTGAGCAGGGCGTTGCATTTGCTGACGCGGATTGTTGCGTTGGGCGTTGTTGTTTCCGGCATTGTTGTTGTCGCGTTGGCGGGCGATGCGCGGACGCTGTTGCGGTGGGATTCCCGGTTCGGCAGTGGCTTGAACGGGTTCGGCTTTGGTTGCTTCGAATTTGCCGACAAGCTCGGTGGGAAGTTCGATTTTTTCGGAAGGCAAATCTTCGATGGGGATGAAATCATCTTCATCTGCGCTTGATAAAATAGCGCTTTCTTCGTCGACAACGGGTGCGGGCTTAGTAGGCTTGGTTACCGGTTGAGGAGTTGTTTTAGGTGTTTCTGCTTTTTTCTCCGTTTCTTTGCTTGTCTGCACATCGTCTGCAACAACGGCTTTCTTCTCGGCGACAGTTTTTTCTTCGGTTGTTTTCTCTGTTTTTGCTACAGTTTCTGCTTCTTTCTTTGCCTTTGCCGTTTCTTTACGGGGACGTCCGACTTTACGCTTCGATTCGGTTGTTTTTTCCATTGTTTCTGCTGCGGTAGAACTTTCGTTTTCTTTACCTGCCGTTTTTTCTTTCGGAAGCACCGTCGGTTGCGGGGCGGGAGTGGTAGCTTTCGTTTTGGTTATTTCTCCCTCTTTCGTTGCCGACATTACTTTGTCTTCCTTTTTAGGGGCGGCAACGCGTGAACGCTTTTTCTTTTCTTCCTTGCGCTCCTCTTTCAGCTTGTCCGCCGCTACTTTCTTAGTAGCGCCGGCTATTGCCTGTTCGTCGAGTATTTTATAAACAAGTTCCTCTTTTTTTAAAGATTCGGTTTTTTTTATACCCAATTCTTTGGCAATAACTTGAAGTTCCGACAAGTTTTTGTCGTTCAATTGAATGATGTTATACATATAGTATGGTAAGTTATTAATAGTTTTATCTTATTGATCTTATTGAGATATGGGTGACGTGACTACAGCCTTTAAGCCACAGATATGCATGCATATATTGTATCTTACAAATAATTATGATTTTGGGATGTTGTATATCGGTTGAATAGTGGAATTCATTCAACGAGGCAAAGATAGGAAATATTTTTTATATTCGGTACGATTAAACGTTTTTTATGTGAAAAAGGTAATAAGTTTTTTGTAATGTCAGGTAGTACGGTAGACTACGACCCGTCGTGTGTGCTCGTCTATGCGGAATCGGTCGTCCGTTCGTTCGCCTATCAGCCATGCGATGTGTTCTCCGCAACATAGTACCCATTGTTGCTCTTTTTGTTTGATTGAAAATTTATGGTCGGTCAGGTAGTCGCTTACTTTTTTCTTCCCTTTCATGCCGAAGGGCACAAACACATCTCCCTTCTGCCACTTGCGGCAATGCAGGGGAGCGTTCAGTTTATCGGCGTCGAAGCAGGCGTACTCTTTTCCCCGGGGAATCTGAAAATCGGGAGTATAAGATTTTTCTTCACTGATCAACCGGAAAGGCGGATTCTCTTCTTCTTCTTCTTCCGATTGCAGGGGGTCAATCAATAGAAGACTGCGGTCTTTGATCACTCTCCATTTTTCGTTGGTGAAAATCTTTCCCGGCTGGCTTTGCAGGGCGGAGGTGATATCATTGATTTGCGAAGGGTTGAAACCCAGCGGGTGAAGAATCTCGAATAAAATGCTTCGAGGAGCCGGTTCTTCGAGTAACTTGTCGATACGGATTCCTTCCGGCGTCATTACCCGTTCTTTGGCATCTGCAATACCTTTGTGGTATATCGCATAGGCTTCGTTCAGATAACTCCCTGTCTCCGTCAAGTTTTTTTTGACCGAAGGATTAATCTCTTCCATCAGCGGAAGCAGGTGCAAACGGATTTTGTTACGGGTATATTCGTCTTCCGTATTGGTACTGTCGGTTACATATTCCTGTTTGATGTGTCGCAAATAGCGGATGATTTCCTCCCGGGTCGCGCAAAGTAGCGGACGGACAATGGATCCGTTGCGCGGGCGGATGCCGAGCAAGCCTTTGATTCCTGTTCCCCGGATCAGGTTTAGTAGCATTGTCTCCACACTGTCGTCCTGATGATGTGCTACGGCGATGGCATCTGCCCGATATTCGACTCGCAGTTTTTCGAACCATTCATACCGCAGATCCCTTGCTGCCATTTCTATGGAGACATGCTTTTCTGCGGCATAGCCCGTTGTTTCGAAGTGGGTGGTGTGAAGCGGAATGCTTAATTCCCGGCAAAGCCCGCGAACAAACCGTTCGTCCCGATCGGATTCCGTTCCTCGCAAATGGAAGTTGCAATGCGCGGCTTCGCATCGGTAACCGATGGAATGGAGTAGGCGCAACAATGCTACCGAGTCGGCTCCGCCGCTTAATGCTACAAAAACTTTACTCTCAGGTGAGAATAACTTTTCTTTTTCGATATATTGTTTCACCCGTTTCTTTATCATAGGGGCAAAGGTACTAATTATTCTTTTGATTTCGTTCAGATAGCCGGTTTTTCGTTTGTAGTTTTAGAGATCATATTCGTTCAATTTAAATCTTTGCTTGCTTGCAAGTATTTCTTGCTATTTGAAAACAATCTAAATAATTTGCGCACTCGGGAGTAATGGATTATCTTTGCCGAAAATTAAGAGAGTTATGCGTTTGTCCGATCTGAGAACAGGTGAGAAAGGTGTGATAGTCAAGGTACTGGGGCACGGAGGTTTCCGCAAGCGTATTGTGGAAATGGGTTTTATTAAGGGCAAAACGGTTGAGGTGTTACTGAATGCTCCCTTAAGAGATCCGATAAAGTATAAAATATTAGGTTACGAGATATCTCTTCGTCGGCAGGAAGCCGAAATGATTGAAGTAATCAGTGAAGAGGAGGCGGAAAAGAATGCGATGGATTCGGCTTATCATAAGGGATTGGCCGAAGATGTTTCGGTAAAGGAAGAGGTCTTGAAGAAGATCGCTTTAGGAAAACGTCGCACAATAAATGTCGCATTGGTGGGAAATCCGAATTGCGGCAAGACCTCTTTGTTCAATCTGGCTTCCGGAGCTCACGAACATGTGGGTAATTATAGTGGGGTGACAGTGGATGCCAAAGAAGGCTATTTTGATTTCGAAGGGTACCACTTTCGTCTCATCGACCTTCCCGGAACCTATTCTTTATCAGCTTATACACCTGAGGAGCTGTATGTGCGTCGCTATATTATCGACGAAACTCCCGATGTGATCATTAATGTAGTCGATTCCTCCAATTTGGAACGCAATCTCTATCTCACCACTCAGTTGATTGACATGAACGTGCGCATGGTGGTGGCTCTTAATATTTATGATGAATTGGAGGCGAGCGGCAATCAACTGGATTATCGGTTGTTGAGCAAACTGTTCGGTGTCCCTATGATACCTACCGTGTGTAAAAAAAACAGGGGTGTAGATACGCTCTTTCATGTAGTGATCAACCTGTACGAAGGTGTCGATTTTTTCAACAAGAAAGGTCAAATGAATCCCGAAGTCCTCCAGGGGTTGATGGAATGGCACGATTCATTGGAGTATCGCAAGCATCATGAAGAAGAGCATCCGGAAGATTATACGCATGCGCATGAGTCGGCTGGACGGGTTTTCCGGCATATCCATATTAATCACGGACCCGATTTGGAGAAAGCGATTGATGCCGTGAAAGAAGAGGTGTCGGAGAATGAATCTATCCGTCATAAATATTCCACCCGTTTTCTTTCCATTAAATTGTTGGAGAATGATAAGGATATAGAGCGGCTGGTACTTCAATTGCCCAATGGCAACAAAATTATCGGAATGCGCGATAAAATGTCGAAACGATATAAAGAGACAAACGGTGAAGAATGCGAATCGGCTATAACAGATGCCAAATATGCTTTTATCAGCGGAGCTTTGAAAGAGACTTTCACTGACAACCATTTGGAGAAGCAACAAACCACCAAGATGATCGACGCGATTGTAACGCATCGTTTCTGGGGATATCCCATTTTTTTTCTTTTCATGTTCCTGATGTTTCAGGCTACTTTCGTATTGGGCGAGTACCCTATGCAAGGAATTGTATGGATGGTTGAGAAGTTTGGAGATTTTGTGCGCGGATACATGAACGACGGACCTTTGAAGGATATGATCGTCGATGGAATTATAGGAGGAGTAGGGGGTGTGATTGTCTTTCTCCCCAACATTCTCATTCTCTATTTTTGTATTTCGCTGATGGAAGATTCGGGATATATGGCCCGCGCCGCCTTTATTATGGATAAAATTATGCATAAGATGGGGTTGCACGGCAAGTCTTTTATCCCTTTGGTCATGGGATTCGGGTGTAATGTGCCGGCAGTAATGGCGTCTCGCACCATCGAAAACCGGAAAAGCCGTCTTATCACCATGTTGATTAACCCGTTGATGTCTTGCAGTGCCCGCTTGCCCGTCTATTTGCTGCTGGTCGGAGCTTTCTTTCCCGGTACTGCCAGCCTGGTGTTGCTAAGCATTTATGTTATCGGTATCTTGCTGGCTGTACTGTTTGCCCGGTTGTTCAGCAAGTTTTTGGTGAAAGGTGATGATTCTCCGTTTGTCATGGAGCTTCCCCCTTACCGTATGCCGACCGCAAAATCTATTTTCCGCCACACGTGGGAGAAAGGAGCACAATACTTGCGGAAAATGGGCGGAATCATTATGATTGCTTCTATCATTATCTGGTTTTTGGGGTATTATCCCAATCATGAGACGTATCCTACCGTTGTAGAGCAACAGGAAAACTCTTACATCGGTCAGCTGGGGCGTGCGATGGAACCGATTATCAAGCCTTTGGGGTTCGACTGGAAGTTGGGCATAGGTTTGTTGTCGGGAGCGGGGGCGAAGGAGTTGGTTGTCAGTACGTTGGGCGTTCTCTATGCGGGCGATTCCGATGTCGATACTGTCAGCTTGTCCGAACGAATTTCCATTACCCCTTTGGTCGCTTTTTGCTACATGCTGTTCGTTTTGATTTATTTTCCCTGCATCGCAACATTGGCGGCTATCAAGCAGGAATCCGGCAGTTGGAAATGGGCGCTTTTTGCGGCTACTTATACCACTTTGCTGGCTTGGCTGCTTTCCTTCGCCGTTTATCAGATAGGGAGCTTGTTTGTTTAATTGTCAGAGACAGGCTTTGAAAACGAGTTATGCCGCTGTTGGTTTTTCGTTTTCTTTGCCGTCCGATAAAAAAGGAGAATTTATATGAGTAATTGGCAGGAATGGGTTGTCGGGATAATTGTTTTGTTCTGTATAATCCGTGTTTTATATGGAATGCTTCTTTTTTTTCGCCGAGCCGAAGCGAATAAAAATCCCTGTTCAACCTGCGTAACAGGTTGTGAATTAAAGGAACTGATGGAAAAGAAGCGGAATGAATGTAAGTCTCAGAAAAAAAGTTCAAAGAAAAAGTGTTGCGGATAGTTGGTTATTATAAAAAAAACACTACCTTTGCAACCGCAATCGAAAAAGATTTGGTTCCTTGGATGAGTGGCTTAGTCAGCGGTCTGCAAAACCGTGTACGGCGGTTCGAATCCGCCAGGAACCTCATAAAACTCTTGTAACAGACTGAATTTCAGTACATGTTACAGGAGTTTTTCTTTTTAGGACTAAAAGAGAATTAAAAGCAATGATGCTTCAGTGAATTATAAGATTTTCAAGGAGCTGGTAAAGTATAATGGATCAGTTGTTATATTCATATACTCTACAAAGACCAATTGGCTGGGATTCTGACTGAAAATGATGCAGGATATGAGTCCCGCTATTTGCCGATGCATCATCATATTCTCATTGATTATCAATGGTTTACCTCTTAAAAGGTAGACTACTCAAAAATTTACTTGTTTTTTTGCGAAAAATCGAAGATTTAACGTTTTTTTTCATCGACTCCCTCCGAACAGAGGGGAAAAGGCAAAAACAGCCTTTTTGGACCCCGACAGACCTCGTCTGCAAAGATAGGGCATGTCGGGGTTTATTTCGCCAAAATGGGCTGTAAAATTGAGGATGGATTCACGGATATTTTCGGATTCCAAGTAAGGTGTTTTGTGTTTGATCGGAGTGACTGCGTTTGGGACGAACCTTTTACAACCGGATTACTTATAAGATTTGCAGCCAAAAGAAAAATGGATGAAACCATTTCGCCATGGCGCAGCCATCTCTTTTCATCCCTTATTTTGACTTTACTTTAATGAACGTATATATGAATACGGGGATAAAGTAAAGTTGATGATTTAATGGAAAAGTGTAGATTTCAAGCCTCAATTTTGATGGAAAAGTGTATAAAGGAATTCTGATTCGTTGGAAAAAGTGTGACGAATTCGATTTATTCGCTTGAAAAAATGTATCAAACCATACAAATGACATTAGATTAGGAATAAAGAGGAAAGTTTTTGACGAGGCGGTGTACACATGCTTTATTCGTCCCTGATGTATTTGGATTCATTTAAAAAAGCAAGAAATAGTTTCTGCCCATTCGATAATCAAAGCGGCTTCGGTCGCTTTTGTTTTTGCTTGTATATGTCCTCTTATAAGCATTGTCCAACCCGTAAGCTGCTTCTCCTGTTTCGGAAGACACTTATCCGATACTGCGATTGAACATTACAGTACACTTTCAAGACTCTTCCAGAAATCGCACAACACAAAAAGATTTGCCAACTGGTCGAAGACTACGTTTCCTCCCGGTTGCCAAAACATTTTGTTGACTGTCGTGCTTATAGAATAAACACGCTTACAATTCGCCCTTGACAAGGTAAATCTCAATGAGAGAGAGGATGTAAATATGATACAGTTTAATTTTGTTGTATGCTGCTCAGATAATGGTCATACGGAGCTAACTGTCCCTGTGATAGTCGCTTTTGCTTCAACCACTAAAGATGGCTTTCAAAATCTTGATGAAAAACCATAGTAAGAGTATTGTTATTATAATTTCACCCATAGATTTATACATTTCCATAGGAATTCATCTATTAAGGTATGAAATATTATCAAGATTATCTATTAAATGAAGTGATAAAGATCTATTTTGAAAGATAATTGGTTTGTAATATCAAAATATTGCATATATCGCAAAAGTATATGTCTATTTTGAAATAAATTGACTATTTTTGTAATACAAAAAAGAACAATTATGGCAGATATAAATCGTATTAAGATAGTTCTTGTAGAAAAGAAGAAAACGAATAAGTGGCTTGCTGACCAAATAGGTAAAGATCAGGCTACAGTGAGCAAATGGTGTACTAACACAACTCAACCCACTCTTGAAACTCTAGTAGAAATTGCAAGAATACTTGAAGTCGATATTCGTGAGTTGCTCGTACCTACAGACAATCAGAAAATTATGATGACGATCTTGTAATAACTAAATCTAATAGAATATGGTTGGCAAATCAATAATAGAAAAATTACGTGAGATATATCAATCTTTGCCTAAGGTAGAGCTGGTTGACAAGGGTGATGGATGGGTGAATCAGTATGATTTCTTACGTGCTGTTGGAAAAGTAGGTATCAATTATAAGGATCTTGGGTATGATCATTTTTATGAATTTTTAATGGATTCTGGATTGTTTTCATTCTGGACTGATTTCTCGGGAGAAAAACCTACAAGGTATGTAATTGAAAAAGCTAAGCCAAAATCTCACGAAGAGCAAAGAAGACCACAATACAATCGTGCAGCAACTCAATACGTAGATTCCGAGGAGGTCGTTAAAATCAAACGCAGATTGCGTCTTGAGAACAATCAGTTTATTGGTCAGTTTGCGCCTCAAAGAAATGAAGGTTGGTTTACGATAACAGATATCCGTAATACTGATTTTACAAAGATTGAAGATAAGGAACGTGGTATAAAAAATCTGTCTATCTCATTCAGAAGCAACAAGGAGTTCAACCGCTATGCATACTACAAGTTCACTTGGGTATTGCTTGGAACCGATCCTCTCAAGTTCGGTATTGACTTGCATGAGGAAATAACACCAATTTACCCCAAAGACATTGTGAGCAGTCTTTACGAAGGCATTATGCGTTATCCTGCAGGTGCTGCAAAGAAGATTACTCGTTCGCTTGATACTCTCAAAAAGCAACTTACACAAAGCGGTAAGGAAGTGTTCATCTATGAGTTGTTGCAGAATGCTAATGACTATCCTCGTCGTACAAAAATTGATGGCAAGATTCAACCTTTGCCTGTTGATGTAGAGTTCCATATTACCGAGAACTACTTAATATTCGAGCATACAGGTGAATATTTCAATCCGAAGAATATTGCAGCTATTTGTGATATAAATGATGGCGAGAAGTCTGACAATACCGAAGCCATCGGCTACAAAGGTATTGGTTTTAAGACAGTTTTCCTTGACAACGACTATGTTCTCCTAAATACGGGTAAATACACACTCAGGTTCGACAAGTCTGCTACGGATGTAATCAATACACCATGGCAGATATTGCCAATCTGGACGGAATATAATGAGATCGATAATGAAATCAAGTCTGTATTCCGTCAGCATCCTAACGAAGAGTTCAGAGTAAAGTTCGCTCTCCAACCACGAGATAAGGAAATTCTGACCGACGAAGACAGAGATGATAACTACATCGATTTGTTTACCGATGTATTTGAATCAGAGCGCGTCATATTGTTTATCCCGAACATCAAGAAGGTTAGCATCTTTATTGATGGTCAGGATGAACCGATTGTACGTGAGAAAGACAATAAAGATTGGTGTGTATCAGATTCTCTTGTAGATGATATTCCTGAGGACATTACAGATAAGATAAACGATGTCTTGGAAAATCCAGACTCTCTTCGTTCGGATGGATATGAGAAAATACCTGAGAAGTACATGAACTTCCGTAAGACTGCGGTAAAGTTTGCGTGTAAGAAAGCTGAAAAAAAGTTGATGCCAGTTGATGATGCCATGCTTTATTGCTATCTGCCAGCAAAGCGGGCTGATTGGGGCTTCAATTTCCTAATGAACACCGATATGGTGCCCAACGGGCAGCGTGATGATATTGAGGATATCGAGCTCAATCACGTTATTGCTCGTATTGCAGGTAAACAGTTCTTTTATTGGATCAAGCAGCTTATTGAAAGCAAAAAATACGACCTTGACTCTATCTTTGCGCTTATCCCAGACTTTGATGAGTGCAAGAAGAGACGCGTGTATAAGACTTTTATAGAGGAGTTCCAGGAAGAATTTGAAAAGCTCATAAAAAAAGAGCCTTTTGTTCCATGCGTGGATAAGGATGGGGAACAAACCTTTGAATGCATCGACAATATTATTAACGACATGACTGGCATGACAGCGAACGGAGTCATTTCAGACGAAGACTTCATAATTCTTATGGAGTTGGGTGACTATTCCTTGCCAGTTGACGAGTTAAGACAATCGGAGGCATTCATGGATTTCTTGTACAAGCATTCTCCTTCGAGCCTTGATGTAGAGGTTGATGCTGTTGTAAAGAAATGTGAGAAAACTGATTTCCAGACATGGTTGGCAGTTCCCGAAAACAATACACGATTTATAAGACATTGGTTGAGTAAGGATGAACTAAACGAGTTTGCGAAGAAAAATATATTTATTGAATACGAAGGCGATCTGTTTACAGCAGGAAGTCTCTACTATGATTTTGACACGAATTGTAATGGAATAGGATTCTTGCGTAGATTTGTACCGCATCTTTGCGAGGCATCAAGAGCAAATTTTGAGGAAGATGAAAATTGGAAATCATTTGCAGACAAGTATTTCCTGTCTTTCTCTGCTGCGTCTATGATTACAGATTACATTCTATCCAATGAGGATGCTATGGCGTTGCTTAACATACCAAGCAATTCTGTTGCATTTTATCGTTATCTTGCAGTAAAGGAAGTTGATTTAAAGGCTAACAAGACAAAGATTCCGTACATTACTGAGGCTGGTGGTGCAAGTACCGACTATACCAATTATCACTACTTCTTCAACGAAGATGCTCATGGCTTAACACGTGAGAAATGGTTGGGCGAGAATGTTATCAACGTACTATCGCATATTTATTTTGATAGCCTTGCTGATGACGAGAAAGGTAATATAACTGCAATATTTGCTGACCTTGGATTCAACGAATTTACCAAGGACTCCTTCATCACGACTGTCATAGTTGGCGATGCCGATTTCCGAGCAAAAGTAAACGCTGCCATAGAAAACAATTATGCCGCCAACAAAGCATTTGTTGAATATGTGTACGGTTGTGAAGCGCAGTTGAAGGAAAACGCTTTCAAGGATTATGTCTTGCGTTGCATTGACATCCACAAAAATGAGGTATATCTTTGCAACGATGACGTGCGATACTTCAATCAGGATGCGTATGCTCAGAACAGCACCTATGCTGACAATATCAATCATGCTTGGTTGCAGGATAGCATGATGTATGCTCTATCGAATGATTATTTTGAAGGTCGTGAGAAGGAAGAGGTAAAGAAACTGGAATCGTTCTTGCGTCAGCAGTTTGGCGTTAAGACCTTCACAGATAAGTCGTTCTTCACAGATGTTGTAATAAAGAACAAGGCGGTTATCTATGCCAGTCTTGTTGACGAGGCAACTATGCTCACATTCTTGGAATACCTGAAGCGAGACGCAGACAGACTCTTTGATGATACTATGAGTTTCAACGACATCAAGGATATGCCTTTACTTGCCTATGACGGAACCATAGTAAGAGCAAGGGAACTGAATATCCAGTATATCGAATACAACGAGGACGCAAAGATTCTGTGCGAGAAAGCATGGTGTCCGAAGAAGTATGTTATGCTCTCACAGAAATATACCGATGATTTCTCTCAGGATATGCGTCAGCTGTTCAAGATTGTGAAGTTTGACATCAATACCACAACTGACATCCTTGTCCAGAACGCAAACTTGCGTCAATCTATTAATGTTATAAACAACAATGTTGATTTCTGGCGATGGGTAAAGGTAAACCAGAAGCAAATTACATCTGTTGATAAGTTCAAGACTATTCCGTTGCTTGACAATAACAACGCGCTTATCAATTGTGCATCGCTTTACATTTCTGACACCTATCAGCAGGAACAAATTGAGGCACTGGTAACTAAGTATGTAAAGGAGGCGCAGTTTGTGTCTTCGTCTTACATCGAAACCGCCAATGAAAACGAGAAGGCAGAGTGGATGAAATTGTTCAGGAAACTCGGTCTTAAGTCCGATAACAAGGATATTCTTTTCTCAGACATCTTGCCTAAGCTTTCAACTATTGAAGCCGAGTCTTTGGATTCGGTTGTAGCGATGATGACCAAGCACCTTAAAGACCTGAAGGATAAATGGGCAGAAAGGAAACACCAAATTATGCAGTTGAGAGTTCGTACTCAATATGCTGGTTATAAGACTATTGATCAGGTAATAATCGTCAACGTGGATGAGGATTCTGTATCTGAACCATTCAAGTACATCACTCTTGCCAACGAGGTTCATCCCGATATTCTAAAGGCAAATAAGGACTTGCTTCATGCTATCTCTGAAGAGTACGGTAATCGCAATCTCATTACCACAAAGCAAATGTGGATTGACGCAAAGGTTAAGGATTATCTTGCAAAGTTTGCTACCGATGAGAATAGCGTTGCAGACATTCACATTCAGTTTGTACGTGAAGTAGCCAAGATACAGAGTGAGTATGACATAAATGACACACTTCGTAAGCAGATAAAGTATCTGGTCAAGTCGAATGAAACGACATACAAGTTTGCTCATGAACTGACACTTGGAACAGAATATTCTCCAACGTGCGACTTTGAGGCAAATGGTGTGTCTGAATTGTCGTATCTTTCTGACACTTATATCTTCGAAGGCAACAAGGATATCATCAAGCAATATTTCAAGGCGGAGAACGTGCATCAGAATATGACGCGAGAGGACTTGAAGTATCTCGCAAACCGCACATTTGCTTGTTATTTCTGGTCAAAATGTTTCTCTCGTCGCTTGGGCGAATATGAATCATGGGTGGAAGATGGATGTTTCAATAACCTCGTGTGCATACCAACAGAGAATTCTGTTCAAAAGCCGGAGTTGTTGTATGCACCTCACATAGCTGGTTATGCTGTTCGTGCCAAGGTACCTCAATGGCAAGAGAAGGTTCCTTGCAAAGCTATTGTTGACTCTATTGACAATCGTGATGCTCGTGAATTATTTGAGAAGATCAACTTCTGTAAGGCTCTCTCTTTTGAAGATTGCCTTTATTACCTTGCTCGTGTTACGCATCCAAGAGAGGAAGAAACTAATTTCCGCAGTATAGTGATTAATTGGATGCTGTCTTCGCCTGTTCAAGATGAGACTTTGGTCGACAACTATCGTAAAACGCCAACTGCAGAATGGCGTAATGGTAAGGGACAGAAGAAGCATATTACGGAACTTTATGCTATCCATCCAGATGCGACACAGGAAAGGAATATCTTCCGTGGCGATGAGTTTGTTATGCAGACAAGTGCTTTCCCTTATGATACAGATTTGTTTGTCAAGGTCTGCAACATGCTGAAGATAAAATGTCTGACAAGTTCTGATTTTGTGGCAACACCGATAGGTAAACGAGATGAAACAGCTGATATGGTTGCCATTATCAGACCTCGTCTGCTTATCTTGTCGGCTATCGAGAACCCAGATCGTTTCCAAGAACTCTACGAACGCTATAATACAAAGCTGTCGCAGTATCATTTTGTTGTATGTGAAAAGATAGACCTCGGTTATGACACTATACATAATGATGTGGAGCGTATCTATAACGATGACAACCACCTTTATTATGTAAGCTCATGGAAGCATAATCGTACCTTTACTAAGTTCTGTAGTAGATTTAAGCGACTGGTAGGTTTTGACGTGTATGATAATGTATGTGAAGACGTTCTTGATGATAGCGTTTCTGTAGAAGCGTGCATCGAAAAATATTGCTCTTCGCTTGCATACGATGAAAAGTTCCGCGCTTATCTCAGATCGTTGGATTTGACCATCAACGTTGAGCCAGAGGAAGAAGAGCCTATCGAAACAGAAAACGATTACTATAGCAATGCTACGAATGAACCAACAGATTCTGCTACTGAAGCAACTACGGAGACATCAACCGAAAACCAACATGTTGACAATAGGGAAACTATTCGCGAGGATGACAAGCCTGGTACACCAAATAAAGATGTAACATCAAGACCTGTTAACGAACTTGAAGTTGGGGAAGAAGCAGATACATCACCAAAAGAACCTATTCAAACCGCATCGCAACAGCCAACTTCTAACTCTCGTCCACAACAGCAGTCGCAACAAGCTGAATCACCGGTTGGTCAAACAACGTCATCTACAGCAGAGGAAGAGTCAGAAGATGACCTTGGTCAGTATGACACATATGAACAGGTTGATGAAGAGGATATTGAAGGCTACGATGACACAGATGAGACAGACGATGTAGAAGCTGACGTTGATGAAGATGTTGACACGACGGATAATGCCAGCACAACGCCTTCTAATACTCATACGTCTAACACGTCTCACGCTTTATCAGATAAGCCTCATAAGGATTATGATCCTGACCGCAACGGGTACATGGGATCTGTTGATAAGGACAAGAATTATCAACCTGTTGGCGACAGACCTTACAAACCTCGTACACGTAAACATCCGAAGATCTTTACCAAAAAGGAATTAGAACGCCTTCGCTCACATGGAACGCCTCTTGAACTGGAATCATTACCACCAACGAGGGAGGAAATAGACCTCTTAGCTCAATGTAACATCAAGCCAGAGCAGATTGCCGACACCAATTATCTTGCTCAGTTGCGTCTGTACCAGAATCTCAGAAATGAGATGCACGCAGAGCCTGAGGAAACAATGGAAGAGTTCGTGCGTAATGCGAGTGATGTAACTGTACACAAACTTAAAGATGGCAGATACATTCATACTTGTAGTGCTGCTCGTGGCGTGATGTATGTTTCTCCTTCTGTATGGAATAAGATGGTTGGTGACAAGTGGAAGATTTGTGTTTATCTTGATGGACAAGGCAAGAACTTCCATTACATTAACAACACCGAGGAATTCCTGAAACTCGTAGAAAAAGACGATGTTGTTATCAAGATTACCGGCAAGGAGAAGGTTGATGTAGTAAGGGCTCTTTATACAGGCATACTTGAAGATGCCAAAGGTACTGCATACACCTTGATTCGTGTGGCTGCTCGTACAAATATGGATGCCGTATTCGCTCACTATGTTGGTGCTATGGCGGAAGCGGAAGATGGCAACGATGATTACAACGATAACGACTATTGATTATGATTGACAATATCAAACTTGCAAATTATAAGTCATTCTTTGCTGACCAGGTGAAGGAGGCTATCGACGAACAACAAAAGATCAATCGCTCGCAGATGCGGAACTTATTCAAGACAGGTGAATTGTCGCTTGCTTATGTTGATTCCATTCAGCATGAGACAGGCATGATTATCCTCAAATGCCCTCGTCGTATGGCTCCACGCTTGAAAGTTCTAAAGGGCGTGTGCATAATTAAGAAAGGTGCTAAACAAGCATTAGGTGAACAGGTTACGGAGTGGATCTGCCGTTGGGAGGAGTTCGTTGACAATAAGGATTTTCATTCTCCAGGTTCTGACATGACTCCAATGTACTATGTTCATACTGGTGATTCCAACTATGACTATGTTGCATGCTCTGGATTCAGTATTAAGTTGTACGATATCTTGTCAAAGGCATTGGCTGATGGCAAAAGTCTTTCACTTATCATCCATAATCCATTTCCTCCTGTCGAGTATTTCCGTAACCTTGCCAACTACATGGATGCATTCTCTTCAAACGAGGAATTGAACCTTGAACCAACTATTGATTATGATGAATGGACACCCGAGGAACTTGCGTTTGATGAACAGAAGCCAACAGGTATCTCTGACACAATCATAGACACGCTCGCCAATGAACATTGTTGTATCGTACAAGGTCCTCCGGGAACTGGTAAGAGTTACACCATCGCTTCTGTGATTTCATCGTATCTTGATGCTGGCAAAACCGTCTGCGTCACCACCATGGCGAACAAGGGCCTTATCGAGTTAATAAAGCAGAAGCCTTTGCAGAAGTATGTGAAGGGAGGTCGTGTCAGCAAGACAAATCTCTCTATTGACGAACGCAAACAGGTGTCTGGCGTAAAAGCTGCCTCTGCCGACTTGCAGGTTCCTGGTGGCGAAATGCTCTGTGCGACAAACTATCAGTTGTCAAGCGTTTTTAGCGAAAAGAAGATGACTCTGTATGGTTTGCCACAATACGATTTGGTAGTCATAGAAGAAGCTTCTCAGGCTTTTCTCACGGCTATAGTTGCGTTTAAGCAGTTGGGGGGTGATTGCCTAATTGTAGGTGATCCTATGCAGTTGCCACCTATCGTGAAACTTAACAATCCACAATATAATTCGTGGAATGTGGCAACACAAGTTGAAGGATTGAAGTCTATGGCACTGGGGACATCGATAAAATCTTATCGTATAGTAACCACTTTCCGTCTCACGAGTAGATCTGCCTCCCTTACAAAATGCTTTTACGGGAATCGTTTTGTGTCTGTGAAGAAAGACTATTTAGATTTTACCAAAGCGAATAGTGTCTTATTTCCACAAGATGGCGGTGTACTTTACCATTGTACACTAGATGTCCGCAATGGAGTTTATTCAGATAAAGCAGATACTATTATACGAGATGTGATTGAAAAACTGGAAAAATTTTATCCTGATCGTTCTTTAGCTATCATAACACCTTTTAGAGATTCTGTAAAGGAACTGCAGAAACGTTTCTGTACGTCTGACCTTGAACTGGATATAACTATCGAAACGATAGATAGAATCCAAGGTATGACTGTTGATTATGCTATTCTATACATTCCTGGAAGGAATCCTGGTTTCGCACTAGAAGATCGACGTTTTAATGTAGCAACAAGCCGTTCGCTTAGTACGACTCTCATTATTTCAGATATGCCTCTTAACGAATTTCACACTGTCTCGCCTACAGTATTACAGTTTATAGATAATTGTGATAAGTTTGATGGTAAAACAAATGTATGGAGAACTAATTTGCAAGAGTCAGGATCATCAAGCCCTATAGCCCAACCTATACCTGAAGAAAAAACAGCATCAACGGTATCCTCCATAATAGGGTTGAAAGTTGTAGGTAAAATTGACCTCTCTCAATTTGAACGGAAAAAGAAAGAATTAAGTATAACCAAGAAAAACTATTATATCATTGATACTAATGTTTTTGTAGACTATCCCGATATTATTTCTAAGATTGACAGAAAGTATCCTATCATCTTGTCTGCAAAGGTGACGGATGAACTCGATAGGATGAAAATCAAATTAACCGAAGAACGAAGACAAAACGCGGAGAAGGCTTTACGCAATCTTAATAATGAGTCACAGCATGAGATTTTATACGAGTTCGCAGATGCTTCTTTATTGCCAGATGACTTTGATAAACGTTCACCTGACAATATGATATTATCAACCGCATTAAAGTATAAAGAACAGAATCCAATTATGCTTACGTCTGACAATGGTTTACAGTTGAAATCTAAAATACTCGGTATATCAACGATTTCGTTGAAGGCTTTCTTAAAAAGGTAATTGTATCTATAGAGACAGGAACTAATAATTCATTTAGATATATGAAAAGATATAAAGATTGCGCACTAGTATGCAAATATGGGCAACCAGCCACAAAACTGCTTGATCTTGTAATGCAAGTTTGCAGCAAAAAGGGGTATCAAGTTGATAGATATTCAGCTATGACCGAACGAGACACTCTAGCTGTGTACATACACGAAAATGGATTGCCATATTCGCGATTAATCGTATGCGCCAACTCAGAGTCAAATGTAGTTGCAATAGTAAATATTGTTCCAATGCCAGAAAGTGGAATATCGCATATCGAATATGCCGAATATAATAAGTTGTTAGATTTATTTAGAGATCAGGTATTTGGAACAATAAATCATGAGCAAGGGAATGAAATTAGAGAAAATTCTGAAGAATATAATATTGAAGATGTAATACCCAAATCTTATACAGCATTGAACACTTGGCTAAATATGCATCCTTTGTCTGAGCATCCGCTAGATACTAAGCGTTGGTATGCATTTGTAGTTGCATTACACGAAAATAATGAATATCTGTCTCTTGATGATTTTGCTAAGTATATCATTGAAAATTATGAGTGGCCAAGCGATAAAATTGAAGAATTTTCACTTAGATTAGAATCTCAACTAGAATTACTAGAATATTATGATAACCATAGATAAACTTAATATGATACTTACAGGAATATCAATTATATATTCTTGTAAGGCATCAAAATCTGCGAAGGTAGCTAGACAATATAAAGAAGAAACCCTTCATCTGAGGGAAGTGTTAGATTTAGAAAATCTATCAAGTAAGTTTCTTGCTGAGAGTAAATACTTTCTGGATAAAACTAGAAGTAAAGATTGGTATAGAGGCATTGATGTAAATTATATAATATCTCCTTTTAAAGAGGTTTTATCTTCTTTTGGCAAGCTATATCATTTAGTAAATGTGGAGGATGATCTTAAATATAAGGTGCATACTTTAAATGATATGATCCAAACATATGATAGAGCAACTGCTAGTCAAAAAACTACAGTAAATTCATTGATTCTAGAAATAGGTGAAATTTTACAGCAGGAAATACATAATAATACAAACTTAATAATTAAAAAATAAATATATCGTATTTTATATTCTGACTGGGTATCATTATTGACGCTACTTATAAGTTGCCTCCTTATTATTGTTAGACAGCTTAATTTTATTATTTAGTGTAATATAAATTAATAATCTTAACGTAAAATATGCAATTGAATAGCCACAAAGTCCCATTCTTTAATAAGACAGCAGATCTTAAAGTTGGTCTGAATCAATTGGGTCTTAGAAATGCTTCTGAAGCATTGTTTACATCATTATTGCCAGGATTAAATAATGTTTCAAACAGAATACGATATTATTCATTTTACTGTTGGCTTATTGGTGAATTTTATAAAAATAGAGAAAGTTTTACTGATAAGGAATTCTATAAATATATCCGCTATTCTGAGTACCTATTGGCTCTTATTCATTCCAGAGGAGAAGGCGCTGAAGGTATTCCAGGTATTACATACGCATTGAGTACTCGTTCTCAAGGAGGTTCTAACTTTGATTTGCAGTCTGGAACATATAATTCACAAGGTAATACAAAAAGTGAAACATACTGGGCGAATGCCGGTGGTGTGTTAAGACAGTATTATTCCTCATCGCTTAAAGACATTGCTATTCTTAAAGAGAATAATGAGAAAAACTCAATTCTTAATATCTCGAAAGAAGATGGTTTGGTTAGTGGAAGTATGCTTGCCGACGAATTCGCAAAAAATGTCGGTGAGGATGGACCAAAATTCTTAAAGATAATTCAGCGAGGTAATGTTTCAGCAGAAGAATTGAATTCGTTGGAATCTTCGTTCAATATGAGGAAGTTTCCTCAAAAGTCTAATGAGAAAGAATTGATTATAGAACTTTTATTGCAAAAAGATTATCCGGCATCCGAATCAAAATTTTCTTATCGGAAGGCAACAATTTATCATTACTTAAAGCATTTCTCTCAGAATGGAACAAAAGAGAGTTTTACTAAATATATGTATGATGAATTCTTAAACGGTCATTCAGATGATGATTGTGTATTGGGATGGTACAGGTATTATCTGAATGATAATTGGCAATATCAGACATCAGTAATTTTTGTTGCACTATTGAATCAGTTATCAAATAAGGCTGATTGGCAAGAAGTTTCTAGTGTTGCGGAAGGATTGGCTTTATCAATAATAAATGATATAGGTGCTAAGTATAAGGATGGAACATTAAAAGAAATCTGTGCTTGTATAGATAAAAATGATATTGCGTCCAAGCCACAGCGTGGAAACCTTGATACCGAAGCCGCGCCAGCACTTGTCAATTTGCTAATGATGTACAACACAAATAAAGATGTTAGGAGTAAAAGGCCAGATTATAGAGAAGCATTCCCAAGTGCAGTGAACTCTGATTTTTACTCATTTATGGATGAGATTGACAAGAGTCTTGAAACAAATTTCTATGAGTGGTTAAAGGATTATATTCTTAAGAAGATTATTTTCTGCCATTACCAAGTTGCTTTGAGAAAGTATCTTCAAACAGGTATTGCTTCACAGAAGTTCATATATGAGAATGGCATGCTAAGATTCTTAAATGGAAGTGAGGCTACACATACAGGTCCAAGAACTGATACGCTTTATGATTTTGTTTCAGATCTTGAGCTTGTAGATGACAAAGGAATTACTGATAAAGGTATTCTATTATTGAATAAATTAGAGGAAGCTGAAGCATGATAACACAAGAGGAGAATATCTTTGATTTGCTTGGTAAAGGTAGCACAGTATATCATTCTGCTATTCTTACATCATTTACCTTTGACCCTTACTATTTCTCAAATTATTATATGCCCCAAATGAGAAGCAGGGGCATAAAGAATGTTGTTGTCTTAATTGATTCTACCCAGTATGATTCCATATTGGAAGATACAGAAACATTCAAAAACTTCCGTCATGACTTCGCCTTGATCCGTGTAAAGAACAAGACAAACGGCGTGTTTCATCCAAAGGTGTCCCTGTTCTTGGGAGACAAACAAGCATTGGCTCTTGTCGGTTCAGGGAACCTGACATATAGCGGGATATCTCATAATAAAGAGTTATGGGGCGCTTTTTGTGCTGATGATAAGGAATCTGATGAGGCTCTCATTATAAAAGATATATGGGATTATTTGTCAGGAATAATCAGATTATCATCTTCAGAAGTTGCAATTCAACAATTAGAATGGTGCAAGATATATTCTGCTGCGATCAGAGACTTCGAATCAATAGAATCACCACAACAAAATGATTTTAAGTTTTTATATGCAAAGTCTGAGGAATCTATATTTAGCCAGATTAGAGAGATTTTGAAAGGAGAGGTTAATACAATTAAGGTAATAGCCCCTTTCTATGACATGGAGGGCAGTTTGATTAGTACATTAAAAAGCTCCTTTAAACCTAAGACGATAAAATGTGCTATAGATGAGAGTTATGGCTATATTCCTCGAAAGATTAAAGATTCAAGTGATATTCAGTTCTTCCACTGGCATGAAATATTTGGATCAGATAATAAATTTGAGTTAGCTAAGAAACTCCATGCAAAGGCCATTCAATTTGAAACATCTGAGGGAACTTTCTTTGTGCTTGGAAGTGCTAATGCTACCAGTGCAGCATTTGGTTTGAACTCACATAGCTTTAATGATGAGGCAAACATTATCATCCATTCCGATAAGGAAGATTTCTTTAAAAAGCTTGGAATTGATTTTGGTAAACAGTGTGTAAAGAGTATTAATGATTTTCATTCTGTTGCAAAATATAGTATCAGGTCAGCCAACGAAGCACTCATAACCCATATAACATTATGCGAAAGACATCTACATGACAAACTTTTTATATCATTTGACAAGATTGTCGCAGATGCAAAAATTAGATTATGCCTAGATGATGGTTATAGAGATTTTGATTTCAATAAAGATGGAATTGACATAGGTGGATTAGGAAAGATTCAATATGCAGTCGCAATATTGGGTGATAAAGAAATCTCAAACAAAGCACTTGTCTTAGATTTCGCAGATTTAGTAAAACGTAATCCAGACTCGAAATATACGAAGATTGAGAGTCTTTTCCATACAAATAATGGAGACTGGGATGATAATATTGCTAAAGTACTCTCATATGTAAACTTTGATGTTAAGGATAAAAGCCGTACCTCAGGCGTTTCAAAAGGATTATCTGACACATTCGCTAAAAGTGAAACAGTAATTAGCAAGGAGCAATTTGACAATACAAAGTTCAGCAAAAGTGTTGATGCAAACCTATACTCTCTGAATATGCGTATTCTGGATCAGATTCAATTCTTCAATTCTAACAAGCAAGAGAATGATGATGAGATTGATGAGTATGCTAGTATGGAAGACTTGGTGACAGGTAATGCTCAGGATGATAGTCAGAAAAGAAGAATACTTAAATCACACTCTAGTAAGAATGAGATTTTGAGTTATCTAAAAAGATTGAAGCGTCACTATGATACTATTGCTAAGGACTTTGACAATCAGGATCCATTTTATAGATTGCAATCGCAGGGTGTGCATTTTGAAAACAACATTACTTGCAACGATTATTCTTATATTCTCATTGCTTTAATGCTGATATTCCAAAGGATTGCATATCCAATCAAAGGAGATAATAATGGTTATCAGTATAGGCATTATTTCGCTGAATTGGTTGGTCGTTTCATGATGATATATAGGGCAGGCTATTCGAATACTAATGATTTCACCTATACTAAACTAGAAGAGATGCATCGAAACTTCCTTGTATATTCTCTACTGATATTGTCTACCAGCAATATGAATAAAGATAATATTAAAGTGTGGACTTTAAATTTATTTGAGACTTATGGAGCCGATATAGAAAAACTTACAAATTGTTATACTGATTTCACAAGACTTTTAAATGAATATAAGAGTCTAATGAAAGACCAAGCAATAGAGGCAATTGATAATGCTTTCAAAAAGTATCAAAACTTTCTAAAGACTGGTGGTAATATTGTCCCTATATCTTTATATTCCGAGAATTTCTATTTCTATAGAAATAAATTTGGTTTCATGTTCTGTAAAAAAGCAAACAAAATGGGAAATGATAAAGGAAGTTATTATAGGCTTGAAGTTGTATATCCTGGTATTAAAGATTTGGAACCAACATATACAAATAATCAAACAAAGGTTAAGATGATTGAACCATAACTTTTGTGCTTAAATTCGTTATATATAATTAATGCAACGAAAATCAAGATTCGATCTTTTTCTAACCAGTGAGATTGGAAAAATCGGAGTATGCTGTTACAGTGGTCTAGCTGAAAGAAGCGCCGAATATTATGTAAATTCCATTTTTTACAGATCTTGATTATCAGGAAATTACAAATATCAGTCAGGCTGATTTCCTTTGAAAAACGGAGCATGCTGTTACACTCCGCTCAAAACAGTTAAATAGTGTTATCTGAATCGGAGCATGCTGTTACACTTTTAGGAAGATAATGCAGGCGCCCACTTCTCCACAAAATCGGAGTATGCTGTTACAGTTTTGATGAATTTATTATCTTGAAGGATAAACAACCCCTTCAAGACTATGGCTACACAACCTAAAAAAATGAATATCATCAAGCAGGTCCTTACGGGCCACAAAAACGGATTGTCGGTCAGAAAAATGGCCGAGATGTACTCAATGAGTCCTACAACTGTACAGCGCTATCTCAAGATGGCTAATGAAGACTCATTAGGTGTCGATGGTCTCTTGCAGTTGGAGGCCCCGGAGTTGAACCATCGGTTCAATGGCGGTAATCCGGCCTATTGCGATGAGCGCTTTGAGGACTTCAAGAAACGACTTCCTCATTTTGAACAGGAACTGAAGAAGCCTCACATGACAACGCTTCTTCTTTGGGAAGAGTACCGAAAAGACGTTCCTGACGGTTACGGATTGACCCAATTCCGTTTCCATCTGAAGCAGAATATAGTAGCAATAAAGCCTTCCACAGTGCTCAAGATGCTACACCAGCCTGCAAGGAAGATGTATATAGACTTTGCCGGCGACAGGCTGAGCTACGTCGATATGGAAACCGGTGAGGTTGTTCCTGTAGAGACGTTTGCTGCGGTTCTGCCATGCTCCGGTTACACCTTTATAACCTGTATCCCGTCGCAAGGCATAGAACATTTTCTCGGAGCCGTGGATGCTGCCATACGATTCTTCGGAGGTGCACCGCGCATCCTAGTACCCGACAACCTGCGTTCGGCCGTAAAATCCTTCGACAGGTGGTCGCCAGGTCTGACGGATGGACTGAATGACCTTGCCACGCATTACGGGTGCTGTGCACAGCCTGCCAGAGTAAGGCGTCCCAAGGACAAGGCTTTGGTCGAAGATGCCGTGCACAAGAGTTACAAGCGCATATACGCTCCATTGCGGAACCGTCTTTTCCACTCCTTGCAGGAACTTAATACAGCTGTGGAAGAACTGCTTGAAAAGTACAACAGCCGACGCATGCAGGGATGCGACTACTCGCGGATAGAACGCTTCCTGGCTGTAGAGAAACCCGAGTTACTTCCGTTACCCAGAGAGCGTTACCAGATGAAGCGTCATGCCTTGCTTACAGTTGCCCCGAACTGTTTTGTACAGCTGGGAAGGGAACGGCACCACTACTCAGTCCCCAGCCGTCTTATAGGCAACAAGGTGGAAGTCATCTTTACGGACACACAGGTCAGGATCTATCATGACGGCAACTGCATTGCGACCCACATGCGTTCAT
>OHBE01000389.1_pt1 | contig 50456 bp, 34 predicted proteins | sample 1577231 | NCBI WGS metagenome assembly OHBE01 (sample SAMEA3541506, study PRJEB24748) | human gut metagenome | biome: human gut; feature: human-associated habitat; material: faeces | place: China | collected 2012 | reverse complement strand
TTTGTATAGCGATGAACAAAAAAGGAAGTGCATCGTGCATTACGACACACCTCCACCTTACCATACAAAACAGCTATTTCACTTCCACTCTTTCCGATCCGGAATGTGAAGCATATTCGGGAGCATAAGCGCACTGCATCGTGGCCATGCCCGATTCGTAAACTCCCCGACGACTGACACGACAGGTATATTCCAACACATAAACTCCCTTGCCCAAGTGATCGAAGAAGAAATTGGAGGAAGCGTCTTTCACGTCCACATAATATCCGAAACCATTGTCCCAACGATAACCGGACAGATTACCGACCGGTTCGAAGCAGGCGGCACGTTGGTCTTTCAACTGCACGAAGTCCATCGTACGGTCCAAACGTATTGTCAGGCGGGAAGTTACTTTATCGCCTACCTGCAACACCGTCTTTTCGGTCACGGGTTGCAGCTGCGGCCTGCCTTCCATCGTACGTTCCACATACAGTTGCTTCTGCACGTTCAGCTCACCGCCATGCTGCTTCACGTCGCCAATCGGCGATTCGTATTGTGCATAGACCGCTCCCCACGCAATGCCCGGATCGCGCTTTTCGACCTCTACGGTGCGCGCGTCCAGCACTCCGGGCGCAGTAAACGAACGTTTCACATAGCCCAACACCGGTACGGTAGTCTTAGCCGGCGAATAGGTCTCGATTACCTCATTGCCGATAACTACGCGCACGTCGCCCGGATTGTCGAGCAAGTTCGCTCCTTTCATCAGCAGCGCATACACAGCATCCGCCGTAGCCACCGGAGAGCTCCACTGCTGAGTCTGCTTCTGTTTCAGCAACCAGAACTTCATTTCTTCCACCAGCGCGTCGTTCCCTCCTGTCAGCATGAGGGCCTCCATCACACCGACATGCGCCTGCAATTTCATTCCGCCCCACGAATACGGATTCTCGTTAAAGTCGAAAAACATTCCCAACTCATCCGTTTTCGTAAGGTGCTCCTTTATCGAAGCTACGAATGCCTGCGACTCTTTTTTACGTCCCGCTTTATCGAGCACAATCGCCGCAATCGCTTTAGTCGGCATATCAGGCGAAGAAAGAAGCTTTTCCGCCTGAGCAAGGAAATAAGCGTATGCCGTTTTGTTGGCAGCGGGAACCGCTTCTTCCGAAACCGCCATCAGATAAAGGTATTGCAAGGCCATTCCCGAAATACCCTGAAGTTTCATGCCTCTTTTCTTTAATTTAAGCAGCTCCCTGTACTCCTCCAATGCTTCACGATGCAAGTAATCCAATGCTTTCCGTTGCATGCCGGCAACCTTTCCTTCCGGCCGCTTGTCGGTGAGCAGCGCCAGTCTGGCGTTCAGCACTGCGATATAAGTCGTAACATACCGGCTGCCCCTCATACCGGGATACCATACCCAAGATCCGTCGGCTTCCTGCAACTCCTCCAATTTAGCCAATATCGCCCGGCTGCCGTCGCGGAGATTGTTCAAATCGAACAAAGCAGATACACGTTCTTTTTGCTGTTGCTCCGTCTGCGCTTCGAGCACCCAAGGCGATTCTGCCAGCAGGATATTCTTCAGTTCCCGGTTTTTTTGCAGATTGCTCAGGAAGGTCTCTCTCGTCCCCCCTTGTAGTTTCCAACTTTCGAATACGCTCTTCACCCTCGGCTGACTGTTCATAATGTGAGAAGCCAGCGTATTGGCATATAGAGCCGTAGCCCACGCAATGGCATTGTCGCTTTCGGGAATTCCCAACGACGGAAGCGCCTGCACGGCATACCAGGCCGGATTTCCGGTAAATTCCACCGTCAGCCTGCGGTCTGTAGCCGTTTCACTACGTTCATTGAACAGTTTATCCAATGAGAATACACGCTTCTGTTCGCCACGAACGGGCATGGCAAGCGTTTCTATGAGATGTTCTTTATTGCTGAGCACCGGAAGCAACTGCTGCTCTCCATCGCTGAACGCACCGCTTTCGGCAGTCAGCCGGCAGCCGATGAACCGGTAACGGTCGGTCGCCGTAAACCGGAAGTTCACACCCGCATTTTTCCCTGCATCCGCCACAAAATCCTGCTCCTGAGTACTGATTACTTTCTCGGTCAACGGGTCGAAAAGCGTCAGTTTCACCGTTCCACTCTGCTGCGTTTCCGTCATATTGGCAATGGAAGCCGCAATCGATGTTTCATCCCCTACCCTTACAAATCGGGGAAGATTCGGAGTAATCATAAACTCTTTGCTTGTCACGGCTTCCGCGTTCAACACGCCCGTCATCATCTCTTTGGTATGGGCATAGGCACGGAAGTTCCACCGCGTAAGGCTTTCGGGCATGGTGAAAGAGATCACCACCTCGCCCTGTTCATTGGTGCGAAGCTGCGGATAGAAGAATGCGGTTTCGGCAAGGTTGGTACGAAGGTAAGCAGGGCTCTCGGAAAGAAATTCTTCTCCGGCATCATCCGTCTCCGTCTTCACCTCAGCATCCGCCGCAAAACCGTCTCTTGCCACTTGGGCAGATTCCAGCATCATCGGGGCTGCTTCCTCCACGACTCCCACACCCCGAATCATCAGATTCTTCGACTTTCCGCCACGAGTCTTCCCACCGTATCCGGTAATAACTATTTTCTCCCAATAACCATAGCCGCGAGGGAACGAGAAAGCATCGTATACCAAGCCATCCACCTTCAGCAGATTCCGTTCCCACCTGCCGTAAAAAGCATTCGTTCCCAAATATCCGGCATTCCATCCGAAGCGAGGCATGCGAAGATCGTAATACAGGTCAAAACCCTGCGTCTGTTTCCAGATTCTATCCAGCGAAGCGTCGTACATGGTTGCCAGCATTTCGGCAACGGCAGGCTTGCCCTGCGGCGTGCGCACCGTAAGCCTCCACTCTTCCTGCTGTCCGGGACGCAACTTATCGCGGAATACTTCCCATTTCATGGCAAGCGTCTTTTCAGGCCTCCGCTTTTCGAGCCTCACTTCCTGCTGATAAAGTTTTCCGTCGCGCACCATGCAGAAATGAACGAGAATCCCGTCTCCATACTCCTTTTTATACGGATATTCGAACCGTACGATCTCATCGGAAAGTTTCAACACCTTGCTTTCCAACCGCTCATTGCCCCCGAACACATTCATCAGCACATAAGCGTCGTGCTCCGACGTTCCGAAACAGAACACCGCAGGATGGGAGGCGTCGAACTTCGTATTGTCCTCATACAGCCAAACGGAAGTTTTTACCGGCGGACGTTTATCGGAAGCAGAAAAAAGAACCGTTTTTTCTTCGGCTGTCACCTCTTTTCCATCTTTATCTTTCACCGACATCCGGAACACGTACTGCCCCGAAGGGATTCGTTTCCAGTCAAATTCCATTTCCTTGTTGGAAGTAAACACCCCCGAGAGCACCGGCTTCTCTTCTACGCTTTTCGCCTCGGCATCTTTCGCACGGAACAAAGCATACGTGCCTTCCACCGCCACCGGCACACCGTTCAGATTTTCCACTTTGCAGGTGAGACGGATGGGCACATCCTTGCAGGTTCTCTCTTGCAACGCCGCCCATACGAGCAACGACCGGTCGCCCGCTACCAACACCTGCGTACCCGACTGTGTCTCACCCGCCTGATTTGTCACTACAGCCTCTACCACATAACGGTAATAACGGCTGTGGAACACATCGTCCTCATCCCTGTCTCTATCCTCTTCTTTCCGATCCAAAGAGACCGGAATCGAAAACTCTCCGTTCGCATCGGCAGTCACCTCGCCCGAAGCAATCTGTTCCGCGCCCATAGAGCGCCAGAAAAAGAAAGCATGGCGTTTGACGGTATATTTCACCGGCACGTCGGACAATGGAGCGCCGCTAAACGCGCACGCCTTTCCCTTCACCATTACCCGATCGCCCAAGCGATAACCTTCCGCTGGCTTTTCCAACGCCACATCGAACGTAGGGCGTTTGTATTCTTCCACACGGAAACTGACCACCGTCCCGGCGGCATTCAGAGCATACATCCCGTTCAGCCCCGAAGAAGGAAGCGTAAAACTTGCCGTAAACGATCCGAACTCATTGGTTCGCACTTCTTCTTTCGTCACCTCCTGATTATTCGCGTCTCTCAATGTCAACGTGTATTCGCGTCCGCTCATCACCCGGGCATTCTCCTGCTGCCGGGTATAAGCCACCCCCTTTACATAGACCGTTTGACCGGGACGATAAACGGATCGGTCGGTCAGCAAAGTAAGCATTTCCACCGTTCGCACCTCATCGCTATACCTCCCATATCTGCCATTGTTGTACAGCCATTGCGGAGGCATGGCAACATCCCCGCCTTTGCCGGCCTTCAAATACCGGAAGCCCTTTTTCCGAACAACATTCGCCTTGCCGTCCGAACCGGTTTCCACTCTCAGCAATTCTCTTTCCGAAGAATCGTAGAAAGCCACCCATGCTTTCGGTATCGGATGACCGGTCTTTGCATCCAGTGTAAGCACTTCGTATCCGCCGTCCGGCATTGTACCGACCAATACTTTGAATCGGGTGACATGGAATTCCCTTGCCTCGTTATCCTTAGAACGCGGATCGGATACGACGCGAAGCTCATATTTCCCCGCCTCCGGCGCCTTACAGGTAAAAACCGTGTCCTGAGGCAGATAATCATCCGGACGCTTCAAGGCATACCGCTCGCGCATCACTATTTTCCCGTTGCGGTAAAGCAACAGTGTAAAAGCATCCACGTTTTTATGGTTGACTTTCACTTGGATATCGCCTCCGGGATAAGCAACCTGCTCGGTACTGACCGTCAGAGAAGGAGATAAAATATTGTTTCTCAAATTCTTCAGCGCATTGATACGGCGGTATTTCGGATAGCGGCGTATCGCTTCGTCGCAAAGCTGCAAAGCCCTGACAGCCTTGTCTCTATCGACGGCATAAAGCGCTTGGGCCAAATACACCTCCGCACAGACGTCTACCGATCCATATTCCGTTTTCAACAGCTCCAAAGCTCCATCGTAGGCATCTGCCGCCTTATCCGCCCGCCCTTTCTTGGCGTATAAAGGACGGAAACCGCCGGCCTCATCGTTCTCCCACTTCAACCGTTCGAGCTTCACCAGCAGATATCCCTCTTTATCGCCGCGCTTACGATAAGTGTTCGTCACCTTTTCATAAATGGAAGCTATATCCCGTTTCACGTTCCCCGAACGGTCCATCTCCTTTATCTCCCGCAAGGAGCGGATACCCCGCGAAGCCAGCAGATGATAAAGGTCGTGATGAAAATATTCGCTCGTTTCTCCCTGCACAACGAAAGGAAGATACGAACCGGTGGACGTCCGGAGCAACGACAAAGAATCGCCGATGGCAGCCTGTACATGCTCCCGAACCTTCTGCACAAAGATATTTGCCGGCCATTCGCGTATATCATCCGTAGCCGGTCTTTCCACCGCAATTTCCTGCCGCTGACCGAGTTGCCAGGCATTTCTCCCGGCATAGTGCGAGTATATATCGGCAATGAGCGAATGCAAAACCGAGCGATCTGCCGGGCTTCCGGCATTCTCCGCCCAAGCCTCCAGACCTTTCAAACCGACATAAAAACTATCGGGGGACAGCTCTTCCTTATACTTCATCCGCCACATATAGGCTTTCAGCATTTGAGGAGTATTCTTCTCCCTTTCACCTTTCCGAAAAATTTCGTCGGTAAGCCTGATCACTGTTTTCGGCAGACTTTTCTCTTCCGCCTCTTGCACCTGCTTCCACAATCCGTCGAAGGTTTGTGCCTGCAACACCGGTTTTCCCATGATTCCTAACATCAGTAAAAGAACAAAATTCTTGATTCGCATATTGTCAACAGATTGAGTGTTTCGAACTAAGTATTCACGAAGTAACGAATTTTTCTGCAGAAAACAGAGTGTCGAGAAACAAAAAAACTTTATGTATCAATAAAATAACTGAAATCAGATAAAACCCACCGCCTTTGGTTTTAAACATCAGCATGTTTGAGTACAAAGTTATTCGTCTTTCAGCACATCTTCGCTCTTTGGTGTTTCTTTAAACATCAGCATGTTTGAGTTGAAAGCCCGCCGCCTTTTTTTCAAACATCAGCGTGTTTGAGTGCAAAGCCCGCCGCCTTTTTTTCAAAGTCCGCCGTGTTTTTCGAGGCCTTCACCGTCATCGGCCTTTATTGAGTTTGAGGTTCGGAAACAGGCTTCGCAGGCTTTCATCGAAATTTTAGCCCTATCCCAAACAAAATCATAATTATAAATTACCGCGTCCCGGTATTTTGTTTCAGACTGATTGAAGGAGCATTCCGGAGATTTTTTAAGGTTTTGAAAACGCCAAAATGCCAAAACGCCTCTATATCCCCTTTTTTTTACCACTTTTCATGAATATCATGCTTTATACATCTGATTATCAAATCATTTATTACATTTTCTCATCTTTCAAGTATACTATTTTTCAGTTGGCTGCTTCCGCGACTTCACATGTCTCTTCCATGGAAGAAACGGATGGGAAATGGCCGGGAAAGACTCCATTTTTGTCAGGAATATTCAAAGAAATTGTTTTTTCAGCTCACGACAGAGGTAACAAGCGGCCGTGTTTGTAGCAGGAGAAGATGTATCGCCACATACTCATCGATAAGAGCTGAGTAACAACCCGCCGTATTTGCAGCAACAGAGCGCGAGTTGTATTACGTGTTCGAAGTTGTCCTCATATTTACTCGAAACTGCCATCAATCTTTCACGATACATTCGCCTATTAAATTGATAATATTTTTAAACAATTATACTCAAAATCGGGAAGCTGTTTTCCAAAGCAATTTTCCTTCCCGATAACGATCCGATTCGTTTTCATCGTTTGTAAAACAGTCATAATGACGTTTTGACGTTTTGGCGTTTTCAAAAACCCTCTTTCGAAGACGTTTTGCTCGCTTCCACATTTGTCAACTCATTGATATACAGAAATAAAAAAACTCATAAAACTCCTTTACGAGCAAGTCCGTACCGCCGAATCGAGGAAAAAGTTCGCATAAACGCCTTTTTCGGGATAGCGTCTCCGGCAAGCCTCGAAAAAGACGTTTAAGAGGTAGTAACGAGGGGAATTTTCGCCATTTTTGATTATGAAAACATTTTACTTTTTCTTCTTCTCATACTACGCAAAAATCCTATTTCCCCAAAGCTTTTTCATACAATCGCTTTGCAGAATTTGATTCAAGGGGAAATCCGGCTGATGTTCTTCCGAACGTCGGGGCATTCGGAAGATGCACGGGAATCACTTTAGTGCATCCCACCATGATACCGCATGCCACAACATAAGGCGATACGCCAACAAGACATCCAAGAAAAATGATTAACTTGCTCTTGCCGGCAAAACGACTCAAATTGTGGTGTTTGGGTGATAAGATATATAATTTTGCAATATCATTGATACTATGTAGTTTTTAAGGGACGACTAAGTATGCTTTCATAGTGATTTGTAAAGGTTTTAATAACCGTATTGAATTGGGAATACTCCAAATCTTCTATCTCATTAAACCATACCCTTGGCTACATCCTTATCATAATGGGTTGAATAGATATTGCCTACTCTGAGAGAAAAAAAACAGTTTACAGACTGTCTCATTTTCTAAGAATAATTTTCTCTAAAAGTACCACCAAGGATGCAGCCAGACTGAGCATGGGCAAATGGTACAACAAGGTAGAGGCAGCAAAATTGAAATACTACCATCTGCAATCATATTTATTACTATAAAATTTATATCCATTCCCTATCACAAGTATATTATCCACTCCTGCTTTGTCATTACAAAAAATGCCGGACAAATCTTAATTGATCGTCCGGCAGAGAAAAACGATTCGCCTTTTTTGTTTATGTTATACTGAAAATTCTAATGAATGGAATTAAACTTCCTAAGCTTTAAAGAATGTGATGATGCTCCTGATATATGGATAGCATCATAGAGTTTTTGAGGAAATATTAGATTTGTTTGTTGAACCATGCCCCCATTTATAATAGCCTCAACGGAATTGTTATCAACAATTACCGATAATACTATATTTTCAGTATTCACATTAAGAGGAGCTATACTAACAGCCGGGAAATTACCGGAGAAGTTGGTCCTGCCCGATTCAGTCCTGTCTGTTTTAAACTCACCCGCGTTTCTATCTATCGTTATAACAAACTCCTCGTTTGCATCATTTGATAATGTAACGGTAGCAACGTTCAGGGCAGGAATGAGCATATTCATCTCCAACTGGTACGCTTTATTTCCAACTTCCAGTTGATATGTCTCACCCGAATTCGATAAAGTAGCCCATTCTTCACCTATTCCATCCAACTCGGCCACAAATTCAGAAGCAAGTATAGGGTAACCGTCTGGATGAGACTTTAGGGTAAGAACCCGCGGTAATGTACCTCCGTTTCGCCATGTCATTGTAGGTACAGTTTCGGCATATTCCCAATTACTCATCCAGCCTACTAATATGCGCCTGCCATCACTGTCGGGGATATTATTCCACGTTACACCCGCATAGTTGTCTTTGCCATAATCCAACCAAAGCGGATATGGTAATACATCGGCTTCAAATGTAATACCATCAAAGTCTCCGATGAAATACTGCGTGCCCGAGCCTCCATTCGGCGCTCCGGGATTAATGCTTACTAACAATATCCATTTGGTTTGTCCGTTGTGAATCAAAGGGAACAAGTCAGGGCATTCCCACACACCGCCATGCGCACCGATACCTTCGCCAAATTCGCTTAGCTTTTCCCACTCTTTCAGGTTCTTTGAACCATAGAAAGTAATGGTTTGTGTAGTAGCCAATGACATAATCCACTTTTGTGAAGCTTCATGCCAGAATACTTTCGGGTCGCGAAAATCGATAATATTCGGATCGGTAAGCACCGGATTCCCTTCATACTTCGTAAACGTTCTGCCTTTGTCTAGACTGTAGGCCAGCGCTTGATTTTGTCTGGCCCCGGAAGAGGTGTAAATAGCAACCATCGCATTCGCTCCGAAACCTGCCGTATTATCCTTATCAATAACCGAAGAGCCAGAGAATATATCGCCGGATTTATCGGCAAGGATAGCTACCGGTAGATGCTCCCAGTGAATCAGATCCTTACTAACGGCATGTCCCCAACTCATGTATCCCCAGAAAGAACGATAAGGGTTGTGCTGATAAAAGAAGTGATATTCGCCATCCAGATAAATCATTCCATTCGGATCGTTCATCCAATATTTCTGGGGTGTAAAATGAATGAACGGGCGGTATGCTTCATCGTTATAGGTATTGTTGTCTTGATAATACTCATTCGAATAATCGTCAAAGCAAGCCGAGAGCAGGCATATTCCTCCTATTATTGATAGCACGAGACTATTGACAATCTTATTTTTTATGGTACGTTTCATACTATTGTTCTTATTTAGTTTTCAAATACTCTAAGGCATTATATGTAATTTTCTCAATGTTACTCTGATAGGTATTCTCGCCATTATTCTGACTCCACTCAAAAGCACCAATGCCAATAGCGATGGAAGTGCCTTTGAATTCAGTATTGGGGTAGGCTTCGAAATTGGCCATCATCCAATAGTCATTTATACCATCCCATGTTCCTAATATTTTGATCTGATTATCATCCGATATTTTAAGATAACCATTTTCATCCCCATTGCTGTATCCGTAGAAACCGCACAAGTCTTTCCATATATTATTATGATTTTCTTTCCAGCCCGCACCTATAAGTGGAATGCACTTTTTACCATCTATCATCGTATACGGTAATTCTCTGTACATAGGATGTTCCGACTCATCATGTACTTTTCCGATGGTGACATTAATATGCCATGTATCTCCATTGTCGAAGCCTCCGCCCATTTCTATTTCCGTGTTGAAATTGGCCTTCATACGTCCCATTGTCCACAAGTAATTGGTAGCATGTGTGTTCAACAGCAGATTACCTCCATCAGCGTAGTATTTCTTCATTGCGCTAAGCACGGTCTCTTCCAACGCTATCGCAGGCAATTGCGATCTTGGAGATTGGGCATCGCGTATCCACCAGACAACCCGGTATTGAGCTAAATTGGCTCCTGCTTTCACATCCTCAAAGGATAGGTATGTTCCTGTCGGATAGGTTTCAAAGAACCATTTCCCAGCTGCTATTTCATCGTCATCGGCACTGGTAAGAAACTCGTTATAAGTCGCCGCATTTCCCATAAATGCAATTTTAGTACTTCCCACTCTGATGGTCGTATAAACTGTTTCGGAGGAATTTCCCGCTTCATCGAAACTCACCACACCTATTGTATAAACTTTTTCGGACGCGTTTTCCAAAAAATACGTTGTGGCGCTTCCCGGTAATTCTATTTTATTACCATCGTACCGCACTTCTATTTTACTTATTTTTTCATCGGGAAGTTTCCATGTTAACGCAACTTTTTTTGTTCCATCTACCTGACGCGCCGTCAGGTTACTGATAGATGAGCTACCTTCGCGTACGAAGTAAATCGTTCGTCCGGTAGACATATTTCCTTCTTTATCAAACGCATTAAATGTGAATTTGTATTCCTTTCCCACCTTTACCACTCCATACTTATAGGATGTAGGATTGTTGGGGATAATTTTAGTTTCGACAGAAGACGACACTTTCACACTCAAATCATTTTGACTGGGTAAAGCCCATTCCACCCTCAACGTATCGTCGTCTATTCGATATTCCAGATTAGCCAATGGTTCTACTTTAGCATTCATCGAATCAATATCACGATCGTAGCACCCACTTAGCAATAAAGCCAACGAGAGTAAACTGGACATATAATATTCTAGTTTCATGGTTCTCAGATATTAATAGTTATAATTTTGTTTGTACACGTTCTTGCTGAAGCTTATTTGCTGCTGAGGGATTGGCACATATTCCTCTTTGTTTTTATCGAAATGCGCACCTTCATAATACGTACGCTTTGATTTCTCGCCTGCATAATACGTATTCAGCACACTGTCGGCTATTCCCCAACGAACTAAATCGAAGAAGCGACTTCCTTCCATGGCAAACTCAAGACGCCTTTCCCAGCGCAAGGCTGTTCGCGCATATTCATTTGTCCAAGTAGCATCGTTGGCATATAATGCCACATTAACATTTGTAGCATAAGGAATAAGAGCGATGCTGTTTTTAGCACGTGTCCTTACTTTGTTTATCAGTGGCAGGGCCTCCAGTTCTCTGTTGAGTTCTATCAGGGCCTCGGCACGCATCAATAATACATCTGCATAACGAATAATTATCCGGTTTTTTGTATTTGCACGGAAAGGGTCAATCAGCACGGATGATTCATCGCCTACTTTTACATTCTCTTTCAACGAAGAGTAAGAGCCATAAACACCCGGATTCCGGTTATGACCTGCCTCGAAGATATTGCCTGAATCGTATTTGTACGGGTATCCCACCATGGCTATAGTGTGGTATAAGCGAGGATCGACATCATCCGCGCTGTCGTCATAGTCGTTTACATTGTAAGAGTTGAAATCGGGCAATCCGTTTTTGGTTTTAAACGCGTTTACCAGATTCTGGCTAGGCTTTTGGAAATCACAGGCACCCGATGTATTCAGAGGCACATTAAGCGCGTCGCTAAAATTCAACCGCCCTTTACTTGTGCCGTCATCTTTTGAAAACTGAATAGAAAAGAGTGCTTCGATTCCATTTTCGTAGGTAGTCTTTCCGGGCAGGAAATTGTGCGCGAAGTCGGTAGCAAGATCGTACGGCGAACCTATTACAGCAGCAGTGTACGTTAATACCTGATCTAAATCGTTCGCATCAACACCTGTTACGTTATGTCGCTCGTCCTGACGGTATGCTTTGTATAAATACACCTTAGCCAGGTAAGCTGCCGCGGCATACTTGTTGGCACGCCCTACCTCGGGTTGTACATCAGGCAGATTGTCGTAGGCAAATTTAAAATCTGCTGCTATTTTTGCCCACGACTCATCGTTGGTGAGTTCTACATTCGACACTGTGCCATACGCATCGGTTGGGACGGTTTCGTCTATGTAAGGCATATTCTTGAACATGATTTTCAGCAAGAAATAGAAATGCCCTCGAAGGAAACGACATTCGCCTAATCTTCTGTTCTTCATTTCAAATTCTCTTTCCGATACGGTATTGAGCACGCGCATTGCGTTATTTATACGCGAAATAGCGATGTAGCAATTGTAAAAGAAACCATCGGGTTCGCCAAAGGTGGGAACAATGTTGCTTGAGGTTTCGTAGAAATGAAATACCTGAATATCCGACTCATCGCGTCCTCCCTTGTAGGCATCATCCGAGCGCACGTTTCCGTATGGCCAGAGACTGAACGGAGTGTCGTAGTGGTCGTTACCCAACATGGCATAAGCTGAGAACACATTTTTCTCTATCTGGTCTATTCCTGATATATCGTCATCACCAAGAATACCATTTGGTTTTTCGTCCAGAAAGTTAGAGCAGCCGCTAAAGGCCAGAAGCAAAACGGATAGTATGGATAAATATATTTTTTTCATGATTATACTATTATAAGATTATTTAAAATGTAACATTTAACCCGACAGTAAACGTCTTGGGTATAGGATAACCGAATTGTGGGCTTTCGGGATCTACCCCTGTGAAGCTTTTGCTTTTAATTGTCCACAGATTTTGCCCGCTTACATACAGTCTTAATTGGCTTGCATACAGTTTCCGGATAGTCTGTGCGGGGAAGGTATATCCAAGCTGCAACATTCTTAGTTTAAGGTACGAGCCGTTTTCGACAAAGTAGGTTGAAAGGCGCCCCTCATCATTTGCATTCAGGGATGTCACGGCCGGAATATTGCTGTTTGTATTTGTCGGACTCCACGCGTCCAGCAATCGGCGCCCTTTGTTGGAACCGGTTTCGCTTACACTCCAGAAGTCAGTATGGTATTTCTGCTCGTTTATCACATCTATATTATAGATTCCCTGCCAGAACATGCCCAGGTCGAACCCTTTATAGCCCAGGCTGATGTTTAAGCCATACATAAAGTCGGGGTGCTGTACGCCAATCCAGTTTCTGTCATCGTTATTTATTTTCCCGTCGCCATTGAGGTCTTTATAGCGGATACGTCCCAATCCTTTTCCGATTTGCTGCGGGGCGTTATCAACCTCTTCCTGTGTCCTGAACACTCCGTCGGTCACGTATCCGAATATGGAGTTGATGGAATGTCCCAGTATGTTGTTTCCGGCTACTCCTCCGTAGTTGTTTTCTACATCTTGGGGCAGGTAGGTTATTTCATTTCTATAGAAAGAGAGATTTCCTGTAACGTCGTATTCCAGGCCGAAGAGTAGTTTATCTCGGTAGCCTACCGAGAATTCCATCCCCCAATTTTCCATGGAGGCGCCGTTTACCCAACGGTTCCCTCCTTCGCCTATAGCAGCCAGATAAGGCGGAAGCACGAGAATGTCTTTCGTTTTCTTCATATAGTATTCTGCCGAACCGTACAGTTTCTGTTCCCAGAAGCCAAAGTCGAGGCCAATATTGGTTTGTGTGGTTGTTTCCCATTTCAGGTCATCGTTAGCCAGCTGTGTGCGCTTGAATCCGGAAAGCAACTGCCCCGATCCTGTTCCGCTAATGTCGTAAGAGGTGCTGTGGATGGTGTTCCATGTAGGGTCGCCTACGCCATAATCGGGTACGTATATATTGTATATAGCGGTGTTGCTTATTTCCTGGTTTCCTGTTTGTCCCCACCCGAAACGCAGTTTCAAGTCCGAGATATTTTTTATGTTGTCCTTGATAAAGGCTTCTTCGCTCAATCGCCATCCTAAAGAGAAGGCCGGAAATATTCCGTACCTGTTATTCTTTCCGAAGCGTGATGAGCCATCGTAACGCAGGGTGACCGAGGTAAGATAACGTTCGTTGAATGAGTAATTGATCTTTCCGAAGTAGGAAAGTAAGGTATATGCGGATGATTTACCGCCCGAAATCGATTTTCCGGTACCTACATCGGGCCACATATATTCGGGAGTTTCGAGTTCGAAGCCTTCTCGGTAGGCATTGAAGTCGGTGTTTTCTTCTTTGAAAGCTTCTACTCCAGCCATGGCATCGGCTCTGTGTTTGCCTATGGTGATGTTGTAGGAGGCGATAGCATTCCAGTTCCATTTCAGCCAGTGCCCCTGACTCAAGTTTACGGCGTTGAGGTCGCTTTCGAGCTTGCCCGATTGGTATTTACGGGTGAGGTCGCGTTTATAAAAGTTTCCATAGTCGAGTCCGAAATTGGTTCTTAGTTCCAGTCCTTGTAGCGGATTGATGGTTAGAAAGGCGTTACCGAAAGCTCTCCAATAGGAATACCTATTGTCTTTTACGGCTTCGACTAACCGGACAGGATTCTGGCGGTCGTTCATCGCTCCCACCGGGCCTCCCCATCCGCCCGATTCTGTATAAACGGGCAGCATGGGCAGAGCTTGCAGGGCGGTATTGAGAATGCCGCCAGGTGTTTGTACCTCGCTGGTTCTGTTGAGGGTAAAGTTTTCGCCTATCGTTACTACTCCGTCGAATAGTTTGTATAAGGTATTCATACGAGCCGATATGCGATTGAAATCGCTGTTCTTGATTACCCCTTCGTTGGTGAGGTATCCTAATGAGAAGAAGTAGTTTCCGGCATCGGTACCGCTGCTTACGGACATGTCGTAGTTTTGCATCACACCAGTCCGGGTGATTTGATCGAACCAATCGGTGTTTGCCGTACGCATGGTATTGCCGCTTCCTATTACATATTCGGGCAGTACTGCTTTATGGAGCACGGGCACTCCGTTGGCATCGTATCCCCAATCGTAGGTGTAGCCTATGGCGTTGGCATTGGGATCTTTTCCGGCGTTTACTTCGGCCAGCCACATCATTTGTCCATACTCCTGGGTATTTAGCATATCAATCTTGGTGGTGTATTTAGAGGTGGTGATGCCGGCATTGAAGTCGATCTTCACTTTTCCTTCTTTCCCTTGTCGAGTGGTGATGATTACCACGCCATTGGCGGCACGCGAACCGTATATACTTGCCGACGAGGCATCTTTAAGCACCTGAATACTTTCTATATCGGCCGAGTTCAGCTCGTGCATACCGGCTTTGGTGGGTACGCCGTCTATAATATAGAGGGGATCATTGTTGTTCAGCGTACCGATACCGCGGATACGAATGGTAGATGCTCCGCTCGGGTTTCCATCCGTGGTTACCATCATCCCGGGCACTTTTCCTTGCAGAGCTTTCATGGGGTTGTTTTCAGACATCTTCTTTATTTCGGCAACGGATATTACAGATACGGCTCCGGTCAAATCGGCCTTGCGCTGGGTAGTGTACCCCGTTACCACCACCTCATCGAGCAGTTGTTGGTTTTCATACAAAACAATGTCTACAACCTCTCCGTTTCTGGCATTTTTTTCTTGCGTCACCATGCCGATCATGGAGAAGACGAGCGTGCCCGACGGATTGGTTAACTGAATCTGGTACCTTCCTTCCAGGTCGGTGACGGTCCCATTAGTGGTTCCTTTTTCAACAACACTTACTCCTATGACACCCAGGCCGTCTTCGGCCGATGTTACCATTCCGGTTACCCCTTTGGTTTGGGAGAAAGCAAGTGAAGGAAGAACAAGTAAGAATAAGATTGAAACGTAGCGTCTCAATTTAATAAGGTGAGTTTGTTTTTCCATCTGATAATTAAATTTATTGTTAAACTTTTAATTTTATGGTACTGCAAAACTATGCGGTTTTAATTTCCCACCGCATAACACATGTTTCAGATACATGCAAAAATGTTGCAAAATACAAAGATGCAGAAGGGATGCAACATTTCTACAATCGTTGGCAACATGTGTTACAGCGTTATTAGCCCAATCATTCTTTCTTTGCATTAGTAGGATGAGGGAAAAGCCAGGGTTTACTCAGAAATGAACTTCGCACAGGTAAAAACTCTTTCCTATCATATAGATAAAGAGTTAACATATTACATTACTATTTATTATAAACCATTAATTCAAAACCATGAAAAAAGAATTAGCATTATTTCTTTGTGCATCTCTCACGCTGGTGGCCGGATGCTCATCGGGCGACGTTGTTATCGACGACTTTGAATCAGGTACATTCAACAAATGGACCATCACAGGCGATGCCTTTGGAACCGCCCCGGCTCAGGGAGCTTACCCCAACCAACAAGACGTAACGGGCTTTGAGGGGAAATACCTGGCCAATAGCTACCGGGAGGGGGACCGCCAGAAAGGAACGTTGACCTCGGCTGAATTCAATATTGAGCGAGCGTATATCAACTTCTTGCTGGGTGGTGGAAAAACTGGACATACCTATATCGAATTATGGGTAGATGGGCAAAGAGTACACAAAAGCGAGCCTTTCATAGATAGCGAAACGCTGCACTGGACCACCTGGGACGTGAAGTCATACAAAGGCCGCAAAGCACAAATCATCATTACCGATAACCATGACGGAGGCTGGGGACATATTCTTGTAGACCAACTTGTGATGAGCAACACCGAACGGAGCTCCGTTATCACCAACCACAAACTCTCTTTCAAGGCAGATAAGAAGTATCTCCTGGTGCCCGTCAACGATGCCGCGCCGGCAATAAATGCCCAACTTACCGTAAACGGACAGCCGGAAGGTATACCTATCCAAATCAATATGGCACAATCCGAAGTAGCCTATTGGGTGCCGATAGACATCGAAAGACACAAAGGAAAAGAGGTAGGTCTGATACTCTCGTACATCGAAAAGAACCATACGGGATATGCTCAGATAAAACAATCGGACGATTTCCACTTTGACATCAACGAGAAATATCGCCCCACATACCACTACACCCCCAAATACGGTTGGATGAACGATCCCAACGGCATGGTATATCACAACGGCAAATACCATCTCTACTACCAGCATAACCCCTACGGTTCGCAGTGGGGAAATCTGAGCTGGGGGCATGCCGAGTCTAAAGACCTTATTAAATGGGAGCATCAGCCCGAAGGATTAACACCAGATTCCCTGGGGGCCATCTTCTCCGGCAGTGCCGTGATAGACAAAGACAATACAGCCGGCTTTGGAACCAACGCGATGGTTGCCATCTACACTTCCGCTGCCGAAAGACAAACCCAAAGCATAGCTTACAGTCTGGACAACGGGCAAACATTCAGCCGCTATCAGGGAAACCCGGTGCTCACCGATGCCGATATTCTCGACTTCCGCGACCCAAAAGTATTCTGGCATGAAGATTCACAAAAGTGGATTATGTCATTGGCCACCTCGCAAACCATCACCTTTTATGTTTCTGCCAACCTTAAAGAATGGGAGAAAGTCAGCGAATTTGGCGAGGGAATCGGTGATCACGGTGGCGTGTGGGAGTGCCCCGACCTGTTTACACTGACCTACAACGGGCAAACCAAATGGGTGCTATTTGTCAGCATCAATCCCGGCGGACCGAACGGCGGCAGCGCCACCCAATATTTTATCGGCAACTTCAATGGAAAAACGTTTAAAGCCGACGAGCTGCCCTATCCCCTCTGGCTTGATTACGGACGCGATAACTACGCAGGCGTTACTTGGAATAATGCCCCTGACAATCGCCGGATTCTTATCGGATGGATGAACAATTGGGACTATGCAAGAGATGTGCCCACCGTCAACTTCAAAAGCGCCAACACCTTGCCCCGCGAGTTAGGGCTTGCACACAATGGCAAACACCTCGTTATAAGCAACCCTCCGGTGAAAGAAGTGATTGGTCTAAGAAGCGAATCGAAGAAAATGCAGGATATTCAAGTAGAAACCACCTACACCCTTGATAGACTTCTAAACAAAAACGATGGCGCCTATGAAGTAGAAATGACCCTCGAAGCCGGAAGAGCCGAAAGCTTCAGCTTTGCCCTCGGCAACCGGATGAAAGAGGAACTGAAATATACGTTCAACCTGAAGGATGAAGAACTGCTGGCTAACAGGACCAAGAGCGGACTCACAGACTTCAACAAGAAATTTGCCATGGAAGTGATCAAAGCCCCCCTCGTTAGAAAGAACGCCTACAAAATCCGCCTCTTTATCGATAATGCGTCATCCGAACTCTTCGTGAATGACGGACAACTGGTATCGACAAACATCATATTCCCCACCGAGCCCTACAATGCTTTGACCTTCGAAGGTCCTGTCAAGGTGAAGAATATAACTATCCATAAGATCAAATAATACATAAATAAAAACCAAAATCATGACCAATAATAAAGGATTTTACACGAAGATTCTTCCCATCATGCTCGCGTTCTTTTGCATGGGATTTGTCGATATGGTAGGAACGGCAACCAACTATGCCCAAAAGGACCTAGGGATGGACGACGCTACGGCAAACATATTTCCGTCAATGGTTTTCTTCTGGTTCCTCATTTTTTCCGTCCCTACCGGGATACTCATGTCCCGCATCGGGAGGAAAAAAACGGTAATCATCAGCTTACTGATAACCACCCTCTCGATGATTATCCCATTTTTGTGGTACGATAAAATATCGCTCATCCTCACCTTTTCCCTGCTCGGAATAGGCAATACCCTGATGCAGGTTTCGCTCAATCCGCTACTATCGAGCATCGTGAAGGGTGATAAGCTGGCAAGCTCCCTCACCTTCGGGCAGTTCGTCAAAGCAATAGCCTCGTTCAGCGCACCGATGATAGCCACCAAGGCCTCATTGATGTTCAACGACTGGCGCATGATCTATCCCCTCTTTCTGGCAGTCTCGGTGATAACCGTGTTATGGCTGGGTGTCACCCACATTGACGAGCAGGAAGGAGACGGTAAAGGAGCTACCTTCGCCGAATGTTTCAAGCTGCTCGGCAATGGCGTTATATTACTCTACTTCTTAGGCATTATGTGCCATGTGGGCATCGACGTGGGTACCAACGTTACCTCTCCCCGTATACTCATGGAAAGACTGGGGCTGACCAACCTCGACGATGCCAACTACGCAACCAGTGTTTATTTTGCCTTTCGCACGGCCGGTTGCTTAATCGGAACGTTTGTTCTGGCTCGCTACTCGGCGAAGAAGTTCTTCGGGTTAAGCACACTCTGTATAGCGTCAGGCATGGTAGGGCTTTACTTCCTGCAAAGCGAAATCGTGTTGTGTGCCTGCATTGGTCTCATCGGCTTTGGTAACTCCAATGTATTCTCCGTAATACTGTCGCGCGCTATGCTATACATGCCAGGCAAGAAAAACGAAATATCGGGGCTTATGATCATGGGCTTGTTCGGCGGAACTATATTTCCGTTCCTTATGGGGCATACAACAAAGGCACTCAATAATTCGCAGATAGGAGCATTGATCGTTATGAGTATCGGAGTGGTTTACTTGTTATTCCTGGCAACCCACATCAAAGATAAAGTAGAATCTATTCAATAATAACAGCTATGAATAATACCATTGTAGGACTTGGAGAAATATTATGGGATGTATTTCCCGAAAGAAAAGTGATGGGCGGTGCTCCAGCTAATTTCGCGTACCATGTATCGCAGTTCGGATATAACGGCTATGCCGTAAGTGCCGTAGGAGAAGATCTGTTGGGCAAAGAAATCTTAGATTGTCTGGCAGAAAAGGGATTGAATTACCTGATAGAAACCACCGATTTCCCCACCGGAACAGTAAATGTGAAACTGAATGACAAAGGCGTTCCGGAATACGAGATCTGCGAAAACGTAGCGTGGGACAATATCCCCTTTACCGCCAAGACCGAGAACCTGGCAAAAAACACAGGAACCGTATCCTTTGGTTCACTGGCGCAACGGAACAGCGTATCGAGAGAAACCATTAAAAACTTCTTGAAAAGCATGCCCGAAAACAGCCTGAAGATATTCGATATAAACCTCCGGCAGCATTTCTATTCAAAGGAATTGATACACGAATCACTGCAACTGTCGAATATGCTAAAAATCAACGATGAAGAAATCGTGCTGGTTGCACAGCTATACGGCTACCGGGAAGGCGACGAACAAGCTATCTGCAAACGCTTACTCGAAGAATACGAACTCGATATTATCGTACTGACAAAAGGTACGGATGGCAGTTTCGTGTTTACGCCGAAAGAAACATCGTATCAGCCCACACCCGTAGTCCATGTGGCAGATACTGTAGGTGCCGGAGACTCTTTCACTGCTGCTTTTGTCGCATCCTATCTGCAAGGCAAGTGCCTGATCGATGCGCATCAATTTGCCGTAGAGGTTTCGGCTTATGTATGCACACAGCATGGAGCTATGCCCAAGCTGCCGAATACCTATCTGGAATTATTCAGGAAATAAAACATAAAAAAGCATCGTAATTTATTTGTAGTTACGATGCTTTTTATAGTTTTGTCTATTATTAAAATCTACCATGAACAGGACCTGTCTAATATTCATACTAACACTTATCCTTGGACTCTTATGCTCCTGCGATAGTGAGGAAAAAGGTAAATATACCATTGGAGTTTCTCAATGCAGTGACGATTTGTGGCGGCAAACGATGAACAACGAAATCCTACTGGAAACCTCCATCAATCAAAATATCGAAGTGGATATCAGGATCGTAAAAGATGATACCCGGCAGCAAATAAAAAATATAGAAGAACTGTTGGAGAAGGGGGTTGACTTGCTAGTAGTCTCTCCGAATGAATCCACAGCGATAACCCCCGTCATACAAAAAGCATTTAATAAAGGTACGCCCGTTATCCTGGTCGACCGGAAAATCGATACGGAAGACTATACCGCCTATATCGGGGCCGACAATTATCAAATAGGGAAAGAAGCCGGACTGTACATAGCCGGAATACTTAATAAGAAAGGCAATGTAGTTGAAATGCGCGGCTGGAACGGTTCAACCTCAGATGCTGAAAGGCACGCTGGCTTCATGGACGGAATTAAAAACTATCCCGACATAAAAATCATTGCCGAATGCAGGGGAAACTTCCTGAAAGAAGATTCAGAAAAGGAAATGACTAGGGTATTGAATACGTTCAAAGAAATAGACCTTGTATTTGCCATGAACGACCCAATGGCATTAGGCGTACACGAAGCAATATCCAAATACAGCGGGCGGTTTCCTTTCATTATCGGCATAGACGCCCTGCCCGGTAAAGGCGGTGGAATAGAGAACATCGAAAAAGGGATACAAAACGCTTCTTTCATCTACCCCACTGGAGGAGACAAGATAATCGATCTGGCATTGAAGATACTACAAGGCAAGCCTTATCTGAAGGAAAATATACTGCATACGGCAGTGGTTGATAAAAGCAATGTGAGGGTATTGCAACTACAAACCGAACAGATAGCTAATCATCAGCAGAAAGTAGAACGAATAAAGGGATTGCTGGACGAAAGCTTGAAACAATACTCCAACCAGCAAACTCTTTTTTACGGCACTATCTTGGTGCTACTGTTAATTTCAATTCTGCTTGTGGTATCTGCCCTCGCATACCACAGCAAGAGCAAATCGAACAGGTTACTGAAAGAACAAAAAAAACAACTACTTTCTTTGTCTAAACAGCTGGAAGAAGCAACAAATGCTAAACTTGTTTTCTTTACAAATATATCGCATGAATTCCGCACTCCACTCACCTTGATTCTGGGACCGATAGATACACTACTAAATTCCGGGAATATATCTGTGAAGCAAAGAGCATTACTCGAAATAATCCAACGAAGCAGCAACAGTCTTTTAAATCTTCTCTCACAAATTCTCGAATTTCGGAAACTCGAGAATGGGAAACTGGATGTTCAGTTTGTCAAAGACGATATTAAACGATTCTTGGAAGACTTAAACATCGCCTTCTTCGATTATGCCAAACGCAAGGAACTAAACTTCACGTTCACTGCGGATGATTATCCGTACGTCATTCCTTTTGATAAGGATAAGATAGAGAAAATCTATTTCAACCTCCTGTCAAACGCATTTAAACATACCCATAAAAACGGAGCGATTCGTATAAACATCACCAGAACCCAGTACAACGAAGCAGAGTATTTCAAGCTATCGGTGTATAATGACGGAGAAGCTATTCCGCCGGACAAGATAAATAATATTTTCAACCGGTTCTACAAAGTGAATCCCACTGATTCGGGCACCGGAATAGGGTTGGCACTGACGAACTCGCTTGTCGATTTACACAACGGCGTAATTGCCGTAGAAAGCATCGAAGGAAAAGGCACCCTGTTCAACGTACTGCTGCCCTACGAACAGAAGATAGCCGGTGATATGCCCCTGCAGGAAGACACCCATGAAATCGGGCTTGCCGAATCGCTGCTTCAAACAAATGCAGAGTCAATGCAGGAAAAAATATTTGTTGAAAATATATTGAGTGAGGACAAAAAAATCATCCTACTTATAGATGATAATGCCGATATGCGGAATTACATGCGTTTGATATTGCAGAACGACTATACAATAATCGAAGCCGATAATGGAAGTACAGGAATTGAGTTGTCCATCAAATTCTTACCCGACATCATCATTTGCGATGTAATAATGCCAGGTATAGATGGTTTTCAGGTGTGCAAAAGCCTGAAAGGAAACATGTTTACAAGCCATATACCTGTAATCTTGCTAACTGCTTGTTCTTTGGATGAGCAAAAGGCTCAGGGATTTGTAAGCGGAGCCGACGCATATATACCGAAACCTTTTAATGCACAGCTGCTAAAAATAAGAATAGATCGTTTAATAGAAAACAGGCAAAAGATAAAAGACGCATTTGCCAGTAATTTATTGAGCGATTCAAAGAAATCGACATTAGCCGAAACAGAGCAATCATTTATCAATAAATTTCAGGAATATGTAGAGAATAACATCACCGACCCCGACTTGAATATTGTTGAGGTAGCACAATATATGGGTTTGTCCCGCTCGCAACTGTACCGGAAAATGAAGTCTATCACAGAGTATTCTCCTAATGAATTTGTGAGGATCTTAAGGTTAAAATATGCTGCCCGCATGATTACTTCGGGTACGCAGATAGCTGAAATTGCTTATAAATCAGGCTTTTCCTCTGCTTCTTATTTCACAAAGTGCTTTAAAGAGTTTTATAAGGTGAGTCCTACGGAGTTTATGAAGGGAAATAATTCGGCTCAATAGAAATTCAGTGGGGATGGACATAGATATTAGCGATTCTGAAAAGGAAAAACTTTTTGTCTGCCACGCCTCACAGGCTTTCTCGAAAAAGTTTATTTTTGCGTTGAACAATTCAGCCATGGCATTTGATGCTCTGTTGTCATAGAAGTTCAATATCTCATCGTAATGCTCATGGAAAGTAGTAGCTATTACTTGAAAGGAGCATTACGACCAGGTACTTAACTTCTTCGTAAACCGCACAACAAATGCTTTTGCTGAATCATTCAATGCAAAAATTAAGGCATTTAGGGCAGCATTGAGAGGAGTAGCAGATATAAAGTTCTTCATGTTCAGGATTTCGATGATTTATGCATAGCCCGACGGATCTACCGCTGAGCTGCAATACGCCATCAAGGTATCCAAGAGAAAATGAATTTCTCACAAAAAGAATCGGGATAATGGGATATTTCATTCCCTTTTTATACTTTTGTTCGCATTCATAGCTTCGCCTGCTTATACAAGGTGTATGGCCGAGAAGCAGAATCGGCACAAAAAAATCATTGCGTTTGAATGCAGAATACTTTAGAGGAATAATCGTAAAAAACATTTGAGATGAAACATTTTTTATTATTTTCAAGCCTGTTAATCTCGTTAACTTGCTCTTGCCAGCAAATCGATTCAATTTGCGGTATTTATGAGTACATATATCCTGATTCCACCCCTGAGCTATGTGAAAATCAATACATTGTACTTGAAAAAGCAGAAAAAGGAAACATTGTCGGTTATTATTACGGAACCACCGATGAGTTTGATGAAGCTCGGGAAGGATATCTCCCCGGATTTTTTGTTACAAGAATGGATAGTTTACAAATCAATAAAGACACCATTTCTTTTATCTTAAAAGTTCCGAATAAGGATATTTTCACACAACCGATACCCTTAAGTATCAAAACGGCACTTCAAGCTTCGGAAAAGCAACTTCAAGTTTGGGATGTCGCGCCATTATTGAATTGTTCGAAAAAATACAAGGGAGTAGTAAAGAATAACGCTATATTTTTTTATTTTGAGGATGAAAAACACGTTTTAGATAAAACTTTTAAAAAACAAAAAACGGATTCTCCAAACCTACAATCACTCCGTCATTGTTCACTCCATAGAACAAACGACACTATTCGTATTGGCAAAAGCTGATACGGATTTGAGCCATGACCTCGCTTTTCTATGCTCCAATATTTCCTTGAAATCATAGGCCGAGCATTCCACTATCAATATATTGTTATGTATCTGCATCGTTTTCTTATTATTTGAGTATAATATTTTAACTTTTTGGAGAAAGTATTGATAATGTGATAACTTCAAGTGTTTTAACTTACAAAGAAAGTATCAAATCTGCTAAAAGGACGGCCGTTTCCTGTTCTTTTTTTTGTGCATCTTTGGGTTTCCATGCCACAACGAACCGCACAGATGCGGATATCACCTTATACCCCCTTTCTTCCCATTCTGATAATGTGTCCTGCATTTTTAATGATAGCTTTGCTACAGGTTTATCGGCTAATGAACTATACAAAAAGAAATCACTGTAAATCAAAGAATCTCCCCCTCTCAATGCCAGGACCTCTTGTTTTCGTTCTTTGAAGAATCCCAAATTGACATCTTTGTGAGAGAGCTGTAATACGATTTCTTCAGGCATGTCATATTGCCGTTGGTCGATAAGATATCGGTCTGCACTTAAACGATTGAAACAATCGCCGTTCGTATGTATAAACAGGCGTTTTTTCGCACGGGTTATTCCTACGTAATATCGGCGCATCAGATGGGCATCCTTTGCATAATTGTCGGATACGAGCATATATACATCGTCAAATTCTCTGCCTTTGGCCTTATGAATGGTTGATACCACAACATCGGCGCCTGAAATATCACAGAAGTCTTCCACCGACGACTCAAATACAAACTCCCTGAAGTCACTCAGATATTTTATATTATTGGTTTGTTCAAACAGTTCTATACAACGCTTCACATACATCAAACTCAGACTCCTGCCATAAGCAGAAAAGGTCGCATGCTTGGCTTCCTCCCATAGTTCTTCTGTAATCAGAGGTGTTTTTATCCGTTTGTCTATATACCTCAGGAAATACCTCATTTCAGCCATTTTCCCAAAGCGTAGACCGTCCATTGACTGTATCAGTTTGCTGCTTACGCCTTGTTTTCGCAAAAGAGCCATCAGGATAACAGCCTCTTCGTTTGTTTGGGTAAGTACACACGAAGTGCTTTTGTCTCTATGTTGAAGTAAGTTTTCAACAAGTGGCTGATACATATATTTTGATTGATGGCGTATTACTTCCACCCAACCCTCTTCTTTACTCATGGAAATGATTGGCATACTTTTTATCCTGTTGTCAATAATTCTCAAGAATCCGTTGGCAAAATCCACCAGATGGCGTGCACTGCGGTAATTCTCGGTCATTTCGACAAATGTACTCTCGGTTTCTTGTGCGAGCCGATACATATAACTTGAGTCGGAACCACGGAATTCATAGATATTTTGGTCATCGTCTCCCACGGCTATCACACGCATTTCCTCGTTGTTAGCCATCAGAGCCTTTATAAGTGCATGCTCTTCAGTTCCCATGTCCTGGGCCTCGTCTATGACCAGCACCGTCTTGCCGATTTTGTTTGGTTCCACTTCTCCTTGGCATATCATCTCGGCTGCCTTTGCAACGACATTTTTTGAATCTTCAAGATTTCCTATCCGCCCCAGGAGGTCGAAGCAATAGGAGTGGAATGTTTTTATTTCGACAAAATGGGCAGCGTTGCCTATCAACTCCATGAGTCTTTGTTTGAATTCCGTAGTGGCTGCCCTTGAAAACGTCAACATCAGGAGCTGTTCGTGTTTCACGTCTTCAAGTAGCAGAAGTGAGGCCAGTTTGTGAACCAATACTCGTGTTTTCCCACTGCCCGGACCTGCTGCAACCACAATGCAACGTGAATCCTTATCGGAAATAAATTCCATTTGCCGTTTGGATAATTGCCCAAACAATTGCTTGTATTTCTGCGGCGTCAAGTTGCGTTGTATCTCGCTTACTCTGTCTCCTTTAAAGTATTTTGCGATAAACTTCCTATAGTCCATTTGGAAATAGTCTTGAACATATTGCAAAGCTACATGGTAATCCCTCACCATTAGATTCGCATATTCGCCTACAATATGCACTTGCTGGATTTTCAACTTATAGAATTCGTTGAGCATCCGGTAGTCATCTTGCTTGTATCTCGATTTGTTGTCCTTTATTCTTTGGATATTCATAGCGTTATAAAGCACCAGAAAACCGCCTTCAAGTTTTAGCGCACCGATTTTCGACAAGTACAGAAGCGCTTCTTCCACGTCTTCCAACTGAATGTCATCAAGTCCGCTGAAAAGGGATTGAGTACTCGACCTTATTCGATTCAGAAGTTCTATTACGGAGAACTGAATGGCTTTGTCGGGAACATTCTTCTTTTCTGCATCTGAAGCCAATCTATATAGCCATTCCACGGCAAAACGACTTATTTCCAATCGTTTCTCAAAACGCCTTATGGTCGACTCCAAGTCTGCTTGACGACTTATTTCCATATTACGAACCGCATCTTCTTTCTTACGGGTATAACCCTTGACGGTGAGGAAATAGAGTAGAGTTCGGATGTCTTTTTCTTTGGACGTACTGATTCCGTCGTTCACGGCATTTTCATTCAATTGCTTGCATGATATTCGTAAAGACTCTTCGGGAATATGGTTGAGAATGTATTGTTCAAGTTTTGCAAAGCGTTCGAGGAGCATTTGTGACTTTCGTTCCGAATCGCCTGCCTCCAATAAATAGGCTGATATATCTTTGCTGTCTGCCAATATACCTTCCTGCCGCATACGTTCCACTACGGATATAACTTCTCTTTTGCTCAGTCCCAAGATATCTGCCAGATAGTCGACCCGTGATTCTGCTTCCGAATCCTGGGCCTTAGCGATGTACTTTTGGGCTATTAATGACTTGATGATGCGGACTGCCTTTTCTATTTCATCACTGCCAAAGAGTAGTGATGTTGATATGCGTTTTCTTGCTTCGTCCATGTTTTTCACCGTGATTCCCGTGGCATATACATGAGGCACATTGTTTCCTCTTATCAAATATCCGCTTTGTTCCAAAGCCGCTAATGCTGTTCGTACGCGGGTTTCAATGTCAAATACCGAATCGTCCCATCCTGCTTGCCGGGCAATTTCCAATGCAGAACAATTGACTTTCATGCGCTGTCTGGTAAGGTCTTTGACGGCTTTCCACACCTGCTGTATTTCACTGATGCTTAGTTTTGTTTGATTTAACAATATAAAATGCTTGTCCAGGTCATTGTCACTATAAAGCACATAACAACGTGCGCTAAGACCAGGATCACGACCTGCCCTGCCTGCTTCTTGAACGTAATTTTCCAGTGAATCGGAAATGTCATAATGTACTACAAGACCTACATCTTTCTTATCAACCCCCATACCAAATGCGGATGTAGCCACAATGATATGTACTTGATCGTTCATGAAGGCGTCCTGGTTGGCTATTTTTTCATCAGCTTCCATTTTACCATTGAAAGGGAGCGCTTTATAACCGTCGCGGGTTAATTTGGCAGCCAGTTCCTTTGTTCGTTTGGTACGTGATACGTAAACAATTGTCGGACAATTGGATTCCGCTACGAGTTCTCTTAACTTATTATATTTATCATTGTCGCTCTCTACATGTATGACGGAATAGTGCAGATTTGTTCTTGAGGCCGTTGATGCGAATAACTCCAAGTTCAAATTCAAGGTTTGCTTGAAATAGTCGCAGATATCTTGTACCACTTTCTGTTTTGCCGTAGCCGTAAAACAGGATACAGGTATCGGATTCTTGCATTTTTTCTTTTGTTGGTATTCTCTGATAAATTTACCAATGTAGAGATAATCAACTCTAAAATCTTGTCCCCATGAAGAAAAACAATGCGCTTCGTCTATCACAAACCTTACAACGTGCCGAGCTATCAATATTCTCTCGATCGTTTTTGAGCGAAGCATTTCGGGAGATATATACAACAGTGAGGCTTCTCCGTCTTGCACTCTTTGTATGGACAGTGATCTTGTAATGGGGTCTAACATACCATTTATGGTTACGGCATCCGTGATACCTTTGTCAGCGAGGTTATCCACTTGGTCTTTCATCAGGGACTGTAAGGGGGAGATGACAACCGTAAGTCCGTGTACAGAGCGTCCAGCCATGAGTGCCGGTAATTGAAAGGTAAGTGATTTGCCGCCACCGGTAGGAAATATCGCCAGCAACGATTTGCCTTTCACCGCAGCTTGGGCTGCTCGTTCTTGCAGTGGCTCGCCTTCGTATGTTCGAAAGCGTTCATATCCGAAAAATTCTTTTAGGGCATGAAGCACGTCCAATTGCGTATGGCAGTAATCGCAGCCTTCCCGGCAATTAGTGTGACGTAGGAGTTTTACAATAAATTCCACTTCCGGATAATTGTAAAGTACCCATCCGGGAGTGATGGAACGATAATCGGTGGTATCAATCAGGGCCAATGCGTATGCCAATCCGCATGGATATTGCTTGACGAGCGTGTCAAGGTCTGCATGTTGACAAATCTTTCCTGTATACAGTTCTTGTATAAGTTCAGATATTCCTTTATGAATATACTCTGCATTTACCATGCTGAGAAATCCCTCAAATTCCTTCTTGTCCTTCAGCAACGATGCGAATAGTATTCGCTTCTCTTTCGACAAAGCATTCCAGTGTGCTATTTCGTCCAATAACAGATCTTTTGCTTTCTTGCAATCGTTCACCGGATTGTTCATCTGTTCGCTGATCAGTTTGTCATCTTTCACAAGCCTATGGTAAGGGCGTTCCGGGAACAATAAAGGTGAGACATAAAGTGTATCAACTAAAATCCAACGACATGTTTTATCTGCGAACAAGTATTTGGCATCATGATGAATGATATTGTGGCCGCAGATATAGTCTATATTGTTTAAGAAAATAAATAGTTCTTCTTTTGAAGTTTTATGGAATGTCGTGTCATCATGTTTGAGTGCTCCTATATCATGGATTTTATGATCTTTCAGGCCGACTTCAACATCTACTATGGCATAATTGGGCGCACTACATGGTACAGAGGCAGTTTTATTACCGATGATATTGTTTCTATCTTCGATTTTCTTAAATCCTATGAGCTTGCTCCATATTGACATATATTCAATATAATAAAAAAGTTCTATAACTTGAAATTATTATGTATCTGCATCGTTTCCTTATTGTTGTTCGGATATAACACCCCAATATCATTTACAAAGGTAAGAATAAAACCGAAGAATTTGTTAAAGCCACCGTTCCCTTGTGATTTTTATGTGTTTACGTCACGTAATGTTGATAGAAAAAGCGTACATTTGCGAGCAAGAGTTATTGTTGCTTATGGATGCTTATTTTAAGGCCTGAAAAGAACTGCATATCGACTCAGAGACGAACGGCACTTCGAACAAAGATTGTATCCAGTGCATGATTGTCGCATCACTCGAAATGTCGAATGAAGCATAAAAAATATGGAACTGTTAGAAACCATTGAAGACCTCTTGGCGCTTATGCCAAGAGAGCGAATAGACTCCGTTGCGGTACAAGGTATCAACCTCCGCCCTTTTGAAGCAGAAATCATGGAAATAAAGTGGAAGGACTGTCTCTTTCTGGGGTGTGAGATGTCGGGCAAACTGACTTGCTACCTGCAAAACGGCAACTATGTCTTCCCTCACTTGAATGTTCCTTTCAAAACTTATCCTCGCACTCTCTATTCGGGTGCCCTGCTTTATGAAGGATACGACAAAGAAAATCCCGAATCATACGGCAACTGTTATGACAAGCGCGTCTATGACTACTATATCGAGTCCGTCGGGCAGATGTCCATCAAGGACTCTTTGGCGCAGGTCCTTCACGACCACTCGATTACCGAAAACCTCAACGCTTTCCTTCTTCCTTATTCCGGACACCGTATCGTCGCCATCATGGGCGGACATGCGCTTAGCCGCACAGATAAGATGTACAGACAAGTAGCTGTTCTCTCGCGCAGCCTGACCACAATGGGTTATCTAATGCTTTCGGGAGGCGGACCGGGCGCAATGGAGGCGACACACCTCGGCGCATGGATGGCAGGCAGGCCGGATGAGGAAATGGACGAAGCGTTGCAAATACTTTCGGCAGCGCCTTTATTCAACGACAAAGGGTGGCTTGAAACGGCATTCGAAGTCATGGAAAGATTTCCGTCCCCGAAATATGACAGTCTCGGCATTCCCACATGGCACTATGGGCACGAACTCGCTACACCGTTTGCCACGTACATAGCGAAATATTTCGCGAACAGCATCCGTGAGGAGGGGCTGCTGGCACTTGCCAAAGGCGGTATAATTTACTCTCCCGGAAGCGCAGGAACGATGCAGGAAATATTCCAAGATCTGGCGCAGAATCACTATGTGAGCTACGAAATGTCGAGCCCCATGATATTTCTGGACAAAAGATACTGGACCGAAGAAAGGCCTGTCTACCCTCTCCTGAAAGACATGTCGGACTCCGGCAAGCTGAACAATATCCTCCTTACTGTGACAGACACCAACGAAGAGGCGATCGAGTATATCCGCACATTCACACGCACAAGAGAGCAAGGGCAAGAGGGCGTCTAAAAGACGGTTTGCCCGCAGTCCGGAGACTTGTCAGTTCCATGAGAAAACATTAGTTACTAATTGCTTTTCCTGTTATCAGTGTCCTCTGCTAAACTTTTCTTATTAAAAAATCAGGAGCTGTGCCAGAATAATGACACAGCTCCCCAAGATTTCATTCTTTTTCCATTTTATCGGCATCCGAGCCTTCTATATCCCCAAGCGAATAATGCCAAAGACAACTCGTTTGTACCGTAAAACTGCGGCGAAAGTTATTTTACCGGTGTTTGTTCCAGCGTGGCAACCAGAAAATCGTAAAACTTCTGTACGGTAGGAATCAACACCCGTTCGTCCGGAGAGTGCGGAGAACGCAAAGTCGGACCGAACGAAATCATATCGAGGCCCGGAAGGATGGCGCCAATGATGCCGCATTCGAGTCCGGCATGGATTACTTTAACTGCCGGTTCCACTCCGAATTGCTGTTTGTACGACAGTTTCATCGCATGCAGAATCGGAGAATCCACATTGGGCTGCCAGCCGGAATAGCCGCCGGTCATTTCCACTTTCATGCCCGCCATCGAGAAACAGGATTCGAGGCTCGTGGTAAGGAATTCCTTCATACTGTCGCTTGAGCTGCGTGCCAGAATCTTAATCGTGGCTTCTCCGTCACGAATTACAATAATAGCCAGATTGGAAGAGGTCTCTACCGTATCGGGCACGGTGGGAATCATGCGCATCACCCCGTTTTGACAGGCAAAGATCGCATCGATCAGATTATCCTGTATCTCTTCGGGTACAATACCTGCGGGGAGCTCCACTCGTTCCGCCTTGAACGTGATGGGAGTTTCGATGGCTCCGTACTCTTCATTAAAGAGGTTCTCGCAATACTTCACCAGCTCCAGTACTTCTTCTTCGTTTTCGGCAGGAATAGTGACAACCGCATGAGCCTCGCGCGGAATAGCGTTTCGCATATTGCCGCCTTCCCAGCTTGCCAGACGGGCTTCGTAGCTTGCCACCGCCTCACGAACGAAACGAACCAGCAGTTTATTGGCATTGGCACGTCCTTCGTTGATTTGCAGGCCGGAGTGTCCGCCACGCAATCCTTTCAACGTTACTTTCAAAGCAATATCGTCTGCCTCGGGAGCTACCTCCTTATATTTCAGTGAAGCCGTCACATCCATCCCTCCGGCACAGCCGATATAGAGTTCGCCTTCATCTTCGGAGTCCAGATTGAGCAATATTTCTCCGTTCACCACTCCCGGCTTCAGTCCGAAAGCGCCGTACATGCCGGTTTCCTCATCGGCTGTAATCAATGCTTCCAACGGACCGTGCTTCAAGTCTTTCGCTTCGAGCACCGCCAGAATTGCCGCCACTCCGAGTCCGTTGTCGGCTCCCAGAGTTGTTCCTTTTGCCTTCACCCAGTCGCCGTCGATGTATGTTTCAATCGGGTCTTTTTCGAAATCGTGCACCGTATCGTTATTTTTCTGCGGAACCATATCGCTATGTGCCTGCAAAATCACCCCTTTCCGGTTTTCCATTCCCGGAGTGGCCGGCTTGCGAATAATCACGTTGCCCACTTCGTCTACGAATGTTTCCAAGCCCAGCCCCTTGCCAAAGTTTACAAGAAATTCCGTCACTTTTTCCAAATGTCCCGACGGACGGGGAATCTGCGTCAAAGAGTAGAAATGCTTCCACACGTTCTGTGGAGCCAAAGAAAGAATTGTGCTCATAAGATGTTATTTTTTGAGTGTTTTTAAGTTTAGCATACCATATATGCCCAACAAAACTACTAAAAAGGTTTGGATTCCGTGCACAATCAGCGCGAAAATTCCGGCGTCGGTCACATTTACACCATAAAGCATCAACATCGAGATAACGGCGAAATGCCAGGGACCCGCACCGTTGGGAGTAGGAACGATGACCGCAAACGTTCCGCCCACGAACATGACCAGTGCGGGCATCATACCTAAAGAATAGGTGAATTCAAAGCAATAGAAGGTAAAAAAGAAATGAAAGAAGTAGCATGCCCAAATGGCGAACGTATAAAAGACGAAAAGAGGAATGTTACGAACACCCCTGAGCGACATCACTCCTTCCCATATGTTGAACACAAACCCTTTGACCTTCTCGTAGAAGAACATCGTTTTCCTCAACCGGTAAAGCAGAATCACCACGCCGATGAGGCAGAACAAGACGATATAAAACCAGACGGAAGTGAGCAGATGCAGCAAAGAAGGAATCTTCGTGCCGGTCTGATGCAGAAAAGTGGCGAACACGGGCATCTGAAGCAAAACGGTAATTCCCGTTATCAGCAGAATGGTCAACGTATCTACCAGACGTTCGGTAACTACCGTACCCAGAGACTTGGCGAACGACACATCGTCGTACTTCGCCAGCACTCCGCACCGGCTCACTTCACCGATTCGAGGCACGACGAGACTGGCGGCATAGGATATAAAAATGGCGTCGACACAATGAGAGCGTTTTGGAAAAGCATCCAGCGGCTCTAATGTCTGCCGCCAGCGCCAACCGCGGAACACCTGAGCAAGCACTCCGAAGATGAGAGAAAAAAGCATCCACCACCAGTTCATTTCATGCAACAGCACCTCACGGGCTTTCGCAAAATCGAAATCGCGGTAGACCCAAAACAAAATAAAGCCACCCAAAACGAGCGGCGACATCACATTCAGCGTCTTTTTTAGCAGTTTATTCATTGCAGTTTATTCATTCTTCATTTAAAAGAATTACCTTTGTCCGTTGCAAAAGTAATTATTTAGTTGGTAAATGAAATTAGTAAAACCTAAAAAGTTTCTCGGACAGCACTTTCTGAAAGACCTGAAAGTAGCGCAGGATATTGCCGACACGGTCGATACGTTTCCCGAACTTCCCGTATTGGAGGTAGGGCCGGGCATGGGAGTATTGACTCAATTCCTGATAAAAAAGGAGAGGCCGGTGAAAGTGGTGGAGGTAGACTACGAGTCGGTGGCATACCTTCGCAAAGAATACCCGTCGCTGGAAGATCATATCATCGAAGACGATTTTCTGAAGATGAACCTGCACAGGCTGTTCGACGGGAAACCTTTTGTACTGACAGGTAATTACCCGTACAACATCTCCAGCCAGATCTTTTTTAAAATGCTGGAAAACAAAGAACTGATTCCCTGCTGCACAGGGATGATACAGAAGGAAGTGGCAGAACGTATTGCCGCCGGACCGGGAAGCAAGACATACGGTATTCTGAGCATCCTGATTCAGGCATGGTACAACGTGGAGTATCTGTTTACCGTCAGCGAACAAGTGTTCAATCCGCCGCCCAAAGTAAAGAGCGCGGTAATCCGGATGACCCGGAACGGAGTGGAAGATTTGGGATGCGATGAAAAGCTGTTCAAGCAAGTGGTAAAGACTACTTTCAACCAGCGGAGAAAAACCTTGCGCAACTCCATAAAGCCTATTTTAGGGAAAGACTGCCCCTTGACCGACGACCCATTGTTCAACAAACGTCCCGAACAATTATCGGTGCGGGAGTTCATCGAACTGACAAACAGAGTTTCCGAATTCGTAAAATTGTAAGAGAGTATGGTAGACGAAGAATACATTGATAATGTGAAGCGCCTGATCGAACAAAAAGAGGGCGAACAGGTAAAAGAGCTTCTTATCGACCTTCACCCGGCCGACATCGCAGAATTGTGCAACGACCTGAGTCCGGAAGAAGCGCGGTTCGTTTATCGATTGCTCGACAACGAAACCGCAGCCGACGTTCTTGTCGAAATGGACGAGGACGTCCGGAAAGAGTTTCTCGAGATACTCCCTTCGGAAACCATCGCGAAGCGTTTCGTGGATTACATGGATACGGACGATGCCGTAGACCTGATACGCGAATTGGATGAGGAGAAGCAGGAGGAGATTCTTTCACACATCGAAGACATCGAACAAGCGGGCGATATCGTCGACTTGTTGAAGTACGACGAAAATACCGCCGGAGGTTTGATGGGCACGGAGATGGTGGTGGTGAACGAGAACTGGAGTATGCCCGAATGCCTGAAAGAGATGCGCCAGCAGGCGGAAGAGCTCGACGAGATTTACTATGTGTATGTAATCGATGACGATGAACGGCTGAAAGGCATCTTCCCCTTAAAGAAAATGATTACTTCACCCTCGGTATCGAAAGTGAAGCATGTGATGCAGAAAGATCCCATCTCGGTACATGTGGACACGCCGGTGGACGAGGTGGTACAGGCCATTGAAAAGTACGACTTGGTTGCCATTCCCGTAGTCGACAGCATCGGACGGCTCGTGGGACAGATTACTGTAGACGACGTGATGGACGAAGTTCGCGAACAGTCTGAACGCGATTACCAGTTGGCTTCCGGACTTTCGCAAGGCGTGGAAACGGCCGACAACGTTTTCCGCCAGACGACAGCCCGCCTGCCTTGGTTGCTCATCGGGATGATTGGCGGAATCGGAAACTCCATGATATTGGGCAACTTCGACGCTACGTTTGCCGCCCATCCCGAAATGGCTCTGTACATTCCGCTTATCGGCGGCACGGGCGGAAACGTAGGGACGCAGTCGTCCGCCATCATAGTACAAGGACTGGCAAACAGTTCGTTGGACGCTAAAAACACCGTCAAACAAATAGGCAAAGAGTCGGTGGTAGCGCTTATCAATGCCACTATCATCTCATTGCTTGTCTATACTTATAACTTCATCCGCTTCGGCGCAACGGCTACGGTTACCTATTCCGTGTCTATCAGCCTGTTTGCCGTAGTCATGTTCGCTTCCATATTCGGCACGCTCGTACCGATGACTCTCGAGAAGTTCAAAGTAGATCCCGCCATAGCCACGGGACCGTTTATTGCGATTACCAACGATATTATCGGCATGATGATGTATATGGGAATCACCGTCCTGTTATCTTAAAAAATCAGAGAATCGAAAAAAAGAAGCAAAAAAGTATGAAGTAACCGTTTTTTTTTATTAATTTGTAACCAAAACCAATACGAGATGATGGACGCCCAAGACACTAATCTGCCCTTGCATTCAGGGGAATTAGAAGAAGAAAAGAAAAAAGTCGAGGTTTCTGAAACAAATACGGAAACTCCGGCTGAAGAAGATTTCGCCGAAACACAACCCGCAACCGCTCAGGCTACTACCGGAAAAGAAGAGATTCTCGACCGGCTGAAGGCTCTTGTGGAAGATACGGAGAATGCCGGCAGACATGCTATCGACAGTCTGAAACAAGCATTCTACAAACTACATAACGCCGAGCTGGAAACTGCCAAGAAACAGTTTACAGACAATGGCGGAGCCATTGAGGACTTTGTCCCCCAAGAGGACCCCATAGAGAAAGAGTTCAAGCACCTGATGGGGATTATCAAAGAGAAAAGAAGCTTGCAGGCTGCCGAGTTGGAACACCGGAAAGAAGAGAACCTGCAAATCAAACTCTCCATTCTCGAGGAACTGAAAGAGCTCGTAGAATCGGCAGACGACCCCAACAAATCTTATACGGAATTCAAAAAGCTTCAACAGCAATGGAACGAGACGAACCCTGTCCCGCAAGGAAAGGTAAATGAGCTGTGGAAAAGCTACCACCTGTATGTAGAAAAGTTCTACGATTTACTTAAACTGAACAACGAATTCCGCGAATATGACTTCAAAAAGAATCTCGAGATAAAGACTCATCTGTGCGAAGCGGCAGAAAAGCTGGGAGCGGAAGAAGACGTAGTGTCCGCATTCCACCAACTTCAGAAACTGCATCAGGAATTCCGTGAGACCGGTCCTGTGGCCAAAGAGCTTCGCGACGCAATATGGAGTCGGTTCAAGACGGCTTCCACCATAGTCAACCGCCGCCATCAACAGCATTTCGAAGCGTTGAAAGAAGCAGAGCAGCACAATCTCGACCAGAAAACGGTAATTTGCGAAATTGTAGAGGCCATCGAATACGACGAATTGAAAACATTCTCGGCTTGGGACAACAAGACACAGGAAGTCATCGCGTTGCAAAACAAATGGAAAACCATCGGGTTTGCGCCTCAAAAGATGAACGTGAAGATTTTCGAGCGTTTCCGCCATGCCTGCGACGAATTCTTCAAGAAGAAGGGAGAGTTCTTCAAGAGCCTGAAAGAAAGCATGAGCGAAAATCTGGAAAAGAAGAAAGAACTTTGCGAAAAGGCCGAAGCGTTGAAAGACAGCACCGACTGGAAAGCCACAGCCGAGATACTTACCAAGATTCAAAAAGAGTGGAAAACGATCGGACCGGTTGCCAAAAAACATTCGGATGCCGTATGGAAGCGATTTATTACCGCATGCGATTACTTCTTCGAGCAGAAGAACAAGGCTACATCGTCGCAACGCTCCATCGAAACGGAAAATCTGGAGAAGAAAAAAGCGCTGATAGGAAAGCTGAACGCCATCGACGAGAATATGGATACGGATGAGGCAACAACGCTTGTACGGGAGCTTATGAAGGAATGGAACTCCATCGGACATGTTCCTTTCAAAGAGAAGGACAAGCTCTACAAGCAGTATCATGCCGTGATCGACGAACTTTTCAGAAGATTCAACATCAGCAGTTCCAACAAAAAGCTGAGCCATTTCCGATCCAATATCAGCACTATGCAAGAAGGTGGTTCGCAGTCGTTGTATCGGGAACGCGAGAAGTTGGTGCGTACGTATGAAAACATGAAAAGCGAACTTCAAACGTATGAAAACAATCTGGGCTTCCTGACTTCCACTTCCAAAAAAGGAAGCAGCCTGCTCACGGAGCTGAACCGGAAGGTGGACAAGCTGAAGGCCGATTTGGAACTTGTATTGCAGAAAATCAAAGTTATCGACGATTCGCTGAAAGAAGAATAGCGTTGTTCCCTCCTTTCACTCCCGAAGAAAGGAGCGGTATCGACGAAATAGACGGATTTGTACGGATTCGCGCAGAGGTGAAAGTATCGGAGCCATCCGATAATTGTCAATCGCGCAAGTCGGTACAAATCCGTTTTCACATATTCATACCAATAACCTCCCTGTTTCGCCCACCACCGGTTCCGGTATTTTTTCAAAACAGTTCTTCCCGTTATCATTTCGTTTATATACCTATTATTTCTACCTTTGTGTCTCCATCATACAAAAGGGAAACATGAAACGAATCATATTGATCACAGGCGGACAGCGTTCGGGCAAAAGCTCTTTTGCCGAGAATATGGCTCACGAGCTTACCTCATCGCCCGTGTACATGGCCACAGCCAAAGTATGGGACGATGAATTCAGGGAGAGAGTTCGGCGCCATAGGGAAAGGCGGGGCGGCGAATGGACCAACATCGAGGAAGAGAAAGAGCTGAGCCGCCACGATGTAACGGGCAGAGTGGTTGTGATAGACTGCGTCACGCTGTGGTGCACAAACTTCTTCACCGACTCCGACGCGCACGTATCGGAAGCGTTGGAAACCGTAAAAAACGAATTCGACCGATTCACCCGGCAGGAAGCCACATTCATCTTCGTGACCAACGAAATAGGACTCGGAGGTGTTTCGACCAACCGCCTGCAACGAAAGTTCACCGACTTGCAAGGCTGGGCAAACCAGTATATAGCCGCGCAAGCGGATGAAGTGTACCTGATGGTGAGCGGCATTCCCCTGAAAATAAAACAGACGCCTTAAACCGGCGGTGTAAATCGACGATAAAAAAGAAAACTTTATGAGAACTTTTCAAATCCGCAAACCGGACAATTCGATCAAAGAAGCGCTGAAGCATAAAATCGACTATCTTGCCAAACCCAAAGGAGCTCTCGGACGCCTCGAGGAGATAGCTTTCCGGATCGGATTGATTCAGCAGACGCTTTCGCCCCGGTTAAACCGGCCATACAACATTCTCTTCGCCGCCGATCACGGAATTGCGGACGAAGGAGTAAGCCTGTCGCCCAAGGAAGTGACTTGGCAACAGACCTGCAACTTCCTTCGCGGAGGAGCGGGAATCAACTTCTTATGCCGGCAGAACGGCTTTAAGCTCAAGGTCGTGGACGCCGGAGTAGACTACGACCTGCCGTACGAGAAGGGGATAGTCGACATGAAAGTCAGAAAAGGAACACGCAACTTCCTGCACGAAGCGGCAATGACTCCCGAAGAGATGGAACTTTGCATCGAACGGGGAGCGGCGTGCGTAGACTCCGTGCATAGCGAAGGATGCAACGTGGTGAGCTTCGGAGAGATGGGAATAGGCAACACTTCCGCCTCTTCGTTGTGGATGGCCTCTTTCACCGGAATCCCTTTGGAGCGATGCGTGGGCGCCGGAAGCGGACTGGACGAGCGGGGCATCAGCCGCAAATACGAGATTCTGAGGAAGTCGATGGAAAACTATCCGGGCCCCCACAGCACCGAAGAAATTCTTTGCAGGTTCGGCGGATACGAAATGGTGATGGCTGTAGGCGCCATGCTCAGAGCCGCCGAACTGAAGATGGTTGTCCTTGTAGACGGGTTTATCATGACCAGTTGCATGCTTGCGGCATCCCGCCTCTACCCGGAAGTGAAGGAGTACACCCTCTTCGGACATCAGGGAGATGAGGCCGGACATAAGCTTCTGTTGGACTATCTGGGCGCAAATCCTCTGCTGAATCTCGGTTTGCGTCTGGGAGAAGGAAGCGGCGCCGTTTGCTCCTACCCCATCGTAGAATCGGCGGTAAAAATGATCAATGAGATGGACTCATTCGACGGAGCGTCCATCAGCAAATACTTCTAACCTCTTTAAGACAAGCAGAAACAATGAACAACATCCTTGCCGCACTGACGTTCTTCACCCGGTTGCCCTTCTGGAAAATCAAGCAAGTTCCGCAGGAGAGCTTCAAGCATCTGGTAAGCTACTGGAGCATCAGCGGATGGCTCACCGGAGGTATCATGGGGTTGGTATTTTGGCTTTCGGTGCATGCTTTGCCCGTAGGAGCCGCCATCATGCTCGCCTTCATTGCGCGGCTGTTGGTTACCGGGGCTTTACACGAAGACGGACTGGCTGATTTCTTCGACGGATTCGGCGGGGGAAGAGACCGCGAGAGCATTCTCCGGATTATGAAAGACTCGCACACAGGCAGCTACGGCGTGCTGGGCCTCATCGTTTACTTCCTGCTTGCCTGCAATCTGCTGACGGCCTTACCCGCAAGCATGACACCGTGGATATTGCTCGGCGGCGACGCCTGGAGCAAGTTCACCGCTTCGCAGCTGATCAACTTCCTGCCTTACGCTCGCAAAGAAGAAGAGAGCAAAAACAAAACCGTATATACGCGGATGAGTATCCGGGAGATTGCTTTGTCCGCCGCCGGCGGAGTCTTGCCTTTGTTGCTTCTCCCGCCGCTTTATTGGGTGGCGTGCCTGCTTCCGGTTCTCACCTTCTCGTTTCTTGTGACGTTGTTCCGGAAAAAGCTGCAAGGGTATACCGGCGACTGCTGCGGAGCGACGTTTCTACTCTGCGAACTCAGCTTCTGGCTGGGAATCGTTTTCATTTATTACTCACAAATATAGCTTATGAATATCTATCTCATCAGACATACTTCGGTAGATGTGCCGAAAGGAATGTGTTACGGACAGTCCGACGTACCGCTGCGCTCCACATTTGAGGAAGAAGCGGCGGCGGTGAAAGCCGGTATCGCCTCCATCGCTTTCGACCGCGCGTACACCAGTCCGCTCTCCCGATGCACGAGACTTGCCGAATATTGCGGTTTCGCCGATGCCATCCGCGAACCGCGCGCCATGGAAATCGACTTCGGAGACTGGGAGATGAAGCTTTTCGACGAAATCGACGACCCGAATCTTCAGCGGTGGTACGGCGATTATGTGAACGTGAGGGCGACCAACGGCGAATCGTTTGCCGACCAATACAGGCGCGTATCGGCTTTTTTGCAGGAAGTCCGCCATCGGGAAGAAAGGAATACCGTTGTCTTCGCCCACGGGGGAGTGCTGAAGTGCGCCCAGATTTATGCCGGAATGGTGCGTCCGGAAGAAGCCTTCAACGAGATTACCCCGTATGGAGGAATGGTCAGGTTGGAATTTTAAGAAACGACATCCTGCAAAATTAAAGGTGAAGGCAAGGTTCGCGCGCTCCTTCACGCGGCATCCGCTACCCCCTTGCCCGTGTGTACAGCAAAGCCACAGGCAGCCCTTTCCCGATGCCCGTTTCTTATGCTTGCCCCACCATCATATCGCCGTTATGACTGTTCTGAGAAAAAGCGTCGACACCACCATCAACACTTCCGAACGGAAATTGACGGCAATGCCCGTGCGCATATCGGCGGTCGTAAGCAAGCGGTCGTTCGTTCCGATATAAGATTTCTCAAACAATTCGCCGAAATAATGGTGAGGTCCGCCGAAGCGACAGTCGAGTATGCCCGCCAAAGCCGCTTCGGGATAACCCGAATTCGGACTCGCATGTTCCTTTCCGTACCTTTTTACAAACGGCAGCAACGAGAGCCTTCCAACGGAAAGAATCATCAGAAAAGCGGTGAGGCGGGCGGGAATGTAATTGGCGGCATCGTCGATGCGCGCGGCAATCCGCCCGAACAGCAGATAGCGTTCGCTGTGATAGCCTATCATAGAGTCGAGCGTGTTGACCATCTTGTATGCCATCGCACCGGGAACTCCCAAAAGCAGGAACCAGAACAGCGGAGCGATGACACCGTCACTCAGGTTCTCCGCCAACGTTTCAAGAGCGGCGGCACGCACTTCCTGCGCCGAAAGTCCAGATGTGTCGCGCCCCACGATACGCGCAACCTGTACGCGTCCCTCCTCCGGCGAACGGTCGACTGCCTCGAAAACCATCCGCACTTCCTTTGCCAGCGTAGTCCCTGCCAGACAGAAGAACAAACAAAAGATATCGAACAAATACCCCAGAGGAGCAAGCGAAGAGGAGAAAAGCAGTCGCTCCGCTCCCCAAACGGCGAAGTAGACCAAAAGGATAAACGTTGCAGCCATCAGTCCGCCCTTCAGCATCCGGTGGCGCCCCTTATTCAGAAGTTTCTCTCCCGCAGCGATCATCTTGCCGAACCCAACCACCGGATGAGGCAAAGAAGACGGGTCTCCCAGCAGGCGGTCGAGCAACCACGCAGGCAAAAGAGTGCCTGCCACGCTATATAAAGCCGTTATATGTATCATTTTTTGAACTGTTTTTCAATCATTCTTTCATTTGCTGAAGTGGAGAAGCAGCTAAACCTTCTCTTCCAACCTTCAAATAAACACTCAGGTTTCGATGCTGTTTTAGTAAAACGAAAATTTCGTTTTGCTCAAGTTTCAAGCTTATTCCGAAAAAATGAGACTTATCGTTCGCTCAAGTTCCGAATCCGATTCAGTGAAATGAAAAACTCGTTTTGTTTAAACTCCAAGTCTATTCCAGAAAAATGAGACTTATCGTTTACTCAAGTTCCGAGTCCGATTCAGTGAAACGAAAATTTCGTTTCTATCCCCAAAGAGGTTCTGTTTAATTTAAACAGAGGCTCTACTTTACTCAAATAGAGCTTTTGTTCCACCCAAACAAAGCCTTTGTTTTACCCGAGCAGGGCCTCTGTTCTCACACTCCACAGCATCCGTTCGCCCCGCACCCCGGCAAGCTTGCCGGACAATATTCATACTCCTCTATTTATTCGTGTGCTCCGTCCGCCTCACATCCTTCCCCATTGCCCGACGGCCTCCACCAGACGATCGTTCTCTTCGGGCGTCTGCGCCGCTATCCGGAAGAAACGTTCGTCGAGCCCTTCGAAGTTCGACGCGTCACGGATGAGCATGCCGTGTTCTCCGGCAAGATACTCTTTCAAGGCGGACGCCTTCCCGATACGCAACCGCAACAACATGTAATGCGTGTCGGTGGGCCATACTTCCACCAGCCCGGTGGCGGCGAGCCGTTCCGCCAGACGTTTGCTTTCGTCCAGCAGAGCCGGAACGTCGGCAGCGATCCGGTCTCCTTCGTCGAGCAGGAAATGCCCCGCCTCAATTGCCAGAGCATTGACCGACCAAGGCATGCGATGGCTGCGTATCCGAACGACAAGCGATTCGCTGGCGGTGAAGTATCCTATCCGCAGTCCCGGAACGGCAAACTTCTTCGTCATCGAATGAATCAGCACTACATTCGGCATTGCCGCCGCCTCTTTCATGGTAAACAACGGTTCGAGGGTGAAGTATTCGTACGACTGGTCGATGACGAACAAGCAGTCGGGATGCGACAGGATGAGCTCTTCCAGCAGCCTTTTCCTGCGAACCTCGCCGGTGGGATTGTTGGGATTGCAAATCCATACCAGCCCCGCCTCATCGGGCAAAGCCTCCGGCGAAAAGAAAGGTTTCACCCTGTGTCCGTGCAGGCGGCAGGCATCGGCGTATTCGCTGAATGTGGGCATAAGCACCGCCGACGTCTGCGAACGGAAAGTCTGGGCAATCAGGTAAATGGCTTCCGTCGCCCCGTTGGTGACGCAAACCTCCGCAGCCGAAAGCCCGTACTTCCGGGCAATCTTCCCTTCGAGCGAGTAGGGTTCCGGTTCGGGATAAGCGGTCGTCACCTCCAACCGCTCCGACAGGCGGCGGTAAAGCCCCGAATGATCTACCCGGTTGTACACATTCGAACTGAAGTTGCTTACAATCCGCCCGGCATATTTATACAAATCGTCTCCGTGTCCCTGAATCATGGTTGCTGCAATATTTCGTAAAGCCGGCGCAAATCGAGGTGACTGCGCACGTGCTCCGCCAGTTTATCATACTGTTCTTCCTTGAATGTCCGGTAGTCGAATGCCGGACGATCGAGTTTTCCGGCATAAGGTTCGAGCAGAAAGTCGATAAACTCCCTGTTGTCGAGAATGCCGTGAATATAGGTTCCCATACATTTCCGGCCGGCACGATAGCCGTCTTCCCGTCCGTCGGAAAGGATATTGAGCGGCGATGCGGGAAATCCTGCGGCAGGTTCCGTCCGTCCCATATGTATTTCGTATCCCCGGCAAACCGCTGAACGGCCGTCGAAACCGAACTCTACCTGACGAGTGACCTTTTCTCCGTGCATGACGGTGACTACGGGCAGCAACCCCAAACCCGGAAGCCGGGCGAAACTCCCCTCCACTCCGTCGGGATCCCTGACTTCCAATCCCATCATCTGATAGCCTCCGCAAATCCCCAACACCGTCACTCCTTCGCGATGAGCCTTCAAAACAGCCTGAGCCACACCGTTACGCCGCAGCTCGTACAGGTCGTCGAGCGTATTCTTGCTTCCCGGCAGAATGATGATGTCGGCTTTGGAAAGCTCGCTCACATTGTTGGTATAGTACAGATGCACCCGCTCGTCGCGTTCCAGCACGTTGAAATCGGTAAAGTTGGAAACATGCCTCAGCAGCACCACCGCCACGTTGATCTTTCCTGCCAGCGCTTCCCTATTCTTCTGCTCCAGCACCACCGAGTCTTCGTCCTCGATGCTGATTCCTTTATAATAAGGTATCACGCCCAGCACCGGCACTCCGCAAAGCTTCTCCATCATCCGTACGCCCGACTCGAACAGACGGATATCTCCCCTGAATTTGTTGATGATTATTCCCTTGATGAGCTTCCTGTCTTCAGGCGTCTGAAGCATGACGGAGCCGTAAACGCTGGCGAAAACCCCTCCACGGTCGATGTCCGCCACCAGAATCACATCGGCGCCGGCATACCGTGCCATAGGCAGATTCACCAGATCGCTCTCGCGAAGATTGATTTCGGAAACGCTTCCCGCCCCTTCCATCACAATGGGATTATAGCGTGCCGCCAACCGATCGTAAGCCTGATGCACTGTTTTCCTCAGCTCTTCGCGCCCTTCGCGGCGGAAATACTCGTAAGCGTTGCGGTCGCCGATGGGTTTTCCGCACAGCACCACCTGCGACGTATGTTCCGAACTGGGCTTCAGCAGCAACGGATTCATGTCCGTATGGCAAGGAATGCCCGCCGCTTCGGCCTGTACCGCCTGCGCCCTGCCGATCTCCAGTCCTTCGGGCGTGGCGTATGAATTGAGCGCCATGTTCTGTGCCTTGAAAGGTGCGGGATGATAGCCGTCTTGCTTGAAGATTCGGCAGAGAGCCGTCGCCAAAACGCTTTTTCCCACATCGCTTCCCGTTCCTGCCAGCATCACGGGCCTGAGTTTTTTATTCTTCATTTTATCTTTTCCTTTTATCATGCGGGGAGGCAACGAAATACATTCCCCGATTCATAAGTTGCATTCTCAATCGTCAGCCGTGCAGCAAACGATAAACTGCGAAAAGAGTTTCCCATCAACCCTCTTCTTTTCCGGCACAACGCGATTTGTCCGACAACCCTTTCCGCTTATAGCCGAAACGCCGCCATTTCTCTTCCGGCCATTGGCGGCTATACATTTCGTAACGCGCCATAACGAAAAACAGATCGGAAAGACGGTTGACAAAGCTCAGCACCAACGGCGGCAACGGATCGTTCCGATGGAGAGTGCAGAGTCGCCGTTCGGCACGCCGAGCCGTGACACGCGCCACCTGCAAGTGCGCGGAAACCTGTGTTCCTCCGGGCAGAATAAAATAACCGTTGTCTTCCATGCTCGCGTTCATCCCGTCCATCGCTCGTTCGAAGTCCGTCACCAGACCGGGACGGAGCGTGTTCGGGTTCCGGCCCCTTTCGGCGGAAGGCGTAGCCACGAGGCTCATCATCGCCATAAGTTCCATCTGTATCTCATAAAGCAGCTCGTGCCATTCGTGTTCTGCGGGAAGGAGCGAGCGAACCACCCCGATCTCCGTATTCAACTCATCCAGCGTACCGTTGGCTTCAATCCGTACATCGTCTTTATCCACCCGTTCGCCACCGAAGATTCCTGTTTTCCCGGCATCTCCCGTCCGGGTATATATCTTTTTCATACTTCCCAAAGTTTCATTAAGTCCGACCCTCCCCAATAAAGATGCGTATAACCGGCAATCAGGTTCTTATACCGGTAAAGCGGCGTGTCCACCGTATTTCCCCTCGCGTCGGTCGCCACGGCAATCGAAGCGGGCGGTTGTCCGGGCGATACGGAAGAGTAATGAAACTCATGCCCTTTCCATATCTGTCCGCCTGCGCGAATGGTACGGTATCCCAGTCGCAGTTTCATATCCTCCATCGTGGCTTGCTGATGCAGCAAGCCGACCATCGGGTAATCTTTTCCGTCCATGCCGCGAATGCTGTCGCAAAGATACATCATCCCGCCGCACTCCGCCAGCATGTGCCCGCCCGCTTCCACATACGCCCGCAGCCCGCTTTTCAGCGATTCGTTGTTTGCCAGACTCTCCAGAAAGAATTCGGGATAACCGCCCGGCAAGTAGACAAAGTCGGCTTCGGGCAACGCCTCGTCTGCCATGGGACTGAAGAAAGTCACCGTTCCCCACTCTTCCAGACGCGCCAGATTCTCACGATAGATGAAGTTGAACGCCGCGTCGCGGGCTACGGCAATACGCATTCTCCCCGCTTTCGGGCAACGGGCTTCTTCGTTTGGAACTTCCTTCACAGAAGCCGAGGCGATAGTTTCCGACTTTGACTGTTCTCCGACAGAGGGCAGCACTGCCATACTTCCCGCCTTTGGCTGTTCCACCACAGAGGGCACTGCCATACTTCCTGTCTTTTGCTGTTCCTCCACAGACGCCAAGGCGATAGTTTCCAAATTTGACTGTTCCCCCACAGAGGGTACTGCCATACTTCCCGCCTTTTGCCGTTCCTCCACAGAAGCCACAAACGAAGAACACGACCGCAGCAGCCGGTCTACATCCACGCTCTGCCCAATGGCCGCCGCCACCTTCCCGGCAAACTCGTCGAACCGGTATGTCGCGTCCAGCGTCAGTCCCAAATGGCGGGAAGGTACTTCCAACTCTTTCAGGCGGGGGAGGTAACCGAAGCATTCCACTCCCACATCCTCGCACGCTTGGCAAAGGAAAGAGAAGTGACGCTCGGAAGCCACTTGGTTGAACACGGCTCCGGCAATGCGTATAGCCGGATAGAAATGCTTGAATCCGTACAGAATGGCGGCTACGGTGTAAGCTGTGGAGCGGGCGTCGACCATCAGCACCACGGGGATGCCGAGCAAAGCCGCGATGGACGCGCTGCTTCCCCGCATGCCTTCGAATCCGTCGAACAGGCCCATGACGCCCTCCGTCACACACACATCCGCATCCGACGCATACTTCGCGTAGATTTGCTTCAGATGCTCTTCGGAAGCCAGCCAGCTGTCGAGATTGACCGACACTCTGCCCGAAGCCATCTCGTGATATTTCGTATCGATGTAATCGGGGCCGCATTTATAAGGCTGCACGGTCAGCCCCCTGTCGCGCAGCAGACGCAGCAGTCCCGTCGTAAAGGTCGTCTTGCCTCCTCCCGAAGCTGAGGCGCCTATCAGTATTTGAGGAATCCGTCTCATCTTTCCTTTATCGCTTTCAATGTATCGATGGGGTTATGCTGGTCCACCGCCAGCCGAACCGCTTCGGCCAACCGCATGCGGCAAGCCGACGCTCCCCGTTCGAAAGCCGCGCGGCTCTCCGCTGAGACGGAGTTGAACACAATGGTTCCTCCCGCAGGCAATACCGTATCTATCTTTTCCATCATCTCTTCGAGCCTTCCTCCATGCCCTCCGATGAAGACGGCATCGGGAACAGGATACTCCGTCAGCGGCATTTCCATGAAGTCGCCGATTACGACACCGATACCGGGACAGCCGAACCGGCGGCTGTTTATCTCCATCAACCGCTTCCCCGCCTCGCGCTTCTCGAAAGAAACCACTTCCAGACGGGGAAATTGCAATTTCGCTTCAATCGAAACCGAACCGGTACAGAAACCCACGTCCCACATCACGCGCTTCTCCCGCAAGTCCAACAGGCTCAACGACAGCAGACGGACGGGCATCTTGGTAATCATCTTCGACCGCCCGTCGAGCAGCTCGAAGCGTTCTTCGGGAATGCCGAAAGGACGTTCACGGACCGACGTGCGGCGCAGAATCACGCAATTGGGCATCGCAAACGAACCTACCGCAGCCTCCTCTACGGAATACTCCGCCACCCGCTCGTTCTCGTTGCCCAAGCATTCGCCCACGATGATCCGGTAATTATCGTATCCGTACTCCTTCATCCGCGAAGCGATAGCGGCAGGCGTCTTCTCCCGGTCGGTAAGCGAACCGATAAGCGCTTCGCCCGAAATCAACGCTTCGTCCAAAGCCTTCCACGGGCGTCCCGTAAGCGAGATGGCGCGCATATCGTGATAAGCCAGCAGCGAACGGTGAGCCAAGAGTTGCAATGAGTTGAAAGCGGGATACACTTTCACCTCCGCTTCGGGGAGTTTGCGCATCACCGTATTGGCAAATCCGAAAAACAACGGGTCGCCCGAAGCGAACACCACCACCTCTTCGTAGCCCGCATAGCGGCGAAACACATCGTCGAGCGGAACGGTTATGTCTATCCACACCGCCCCTTCGGGCAACAATCCGCCCACTATCTCATGATGCCGCTTGCCGCCCGAAAACACACGCGAGCGGGCAATCAGCCTCTCTATCTCTTTGCCGAAGAAAACCTCCCGGCTGTCCGTTATTCCTATGATATGAAATTTCTGCATCGATGGTTCTCCCTGTCACTCTTGGGGTTTCTATTCCTTACACGTCTCTGCCCGGACGAAGCGAACGGGCATCGTCGAAACAAAGTATCGCGTTCACCAGCGTAGCCGCCAGATTGCTTCCTCCCCTCCTGCCTTCGACAATGATTTTAGGTACATCGGCAAACGTCTTGATCATGTATTTCGACTCCTTCACATGCACGAATCCCACCGGAGCGGCAATCACTCCTGCGGGACGCGCTTTCCCTTTGCGTATCCGGTCGCAAAGCTCCATCAGGGCCGTAGGTGCGTTTCCGAAAACGTACAGCGCGTCGGGATGCTCTTCCACCGCCAGCCGAATCGCCTCTTGCGTGCGGGTAGTGCCGCGCTTGCGCGAGAGTTCCGCCACACGCTCGTCCGAAAGATAGCATTTCACCTCCACGCCGAGCCGTTGCAACGCTCCCTTGCGTATGCCCGCCGCCGCCATCGTCACATCCGTCACGATGGTGCGTATCTTTCCTGCCGCAATCTCTTCGTGCAGACGCTCCACCACCCCCTTGTCGGTGTAGAGCAAATCCTCCATCGCAAAGTCCGCCGTGGTATGAATGGCGTGAAACAATGCCCACTTACGGTCGAGGTCGATCGCTTTGTTCCGCATTTCCGACTCGATGCGGCGGAAGGAGTCCGTCATGATCTCCTGCCCTTTCCCCACTCCCGCCTGCGACTGCTCGCGATAGTAACCGCGGGGAGTAATCATCTTCGTGTCGAAGCGGTACGTCTGCGAGTTGCCGATGAGAATCACCGTGAACATATCCACCTCTTCGGGGTCGAACGCTTCCAGCGTAGTCACCGTCACCCGTTCTTCTTCCCGTCCCGCCTGACGGACGTAGCCCACCGGAGTTTCGGCAGAACGCGACCGGAGAAAGATCTCCTTTAGCCGGTGCAGCTGCCAGTAGCGTCCCTCGCTCTTGGGATTGTACACCGCCGTCACGAAGTCCGCCGCTGCCGCCGCTTCAATCCTTTTCTCTATAATTTCCCACGAAGTCATCAGGTCGGACAATGAGATGACGCAGAAGTCGTGACCAATGGGCGCGCCAAGCAAGGCCGCCGCCTTCTGAAACGCGCTGATGCCGGGAAGCACCGTCACCCCGACCTCACTGCCCCGCTCGCGCTTCATCTCGTAAATCAGCGGAGCCATTCCGTAAATCCCGGCGTCGCCCGAACTGATGACGCAGACGCGCCGCCCCTTCTCCGCATATTCGAATGCCAGTTGGGCACGCGCTTTCTCACGCTTCATGCCCGTGTCCACACATTCCGTTCCCTCGGCGAGCAGCGGAGTGATGAACCGGAAATAGTACTTGTAGCCGATCACCACGTCCGACGCCTTCAACGCCTGCACCACCGCCGGCGTAATATCTTCTTCACCGCCCGGTCCGATACCCGCCACGATGATATGAGCCTTATTCATATTGTTTTCTGTCATATCCGTTCATTGTATAGCGTCCCAAAGATACGGATATTTCGCAGATACGGCTTATTTTTTCTGCCTAAACTTTTGGAAGGGAAACACAGTTTGGCTACTTTTGCCCGACTTTAAAAAAACAACCTTAGAAATTCTTAATAGTATGGAACAAAACATGACCTCCCTGCAATTGCCCCATGATTTCGGCTTTTGCATGACCGGCGACTGCGAACGCAGCAACCGTTGCCTGCGGCATCAGGCATGGCTCCTGACCGATGGGCAAAAGCCTTTCCTCTCGGTGCTGAACCCCCGACACATCGCCTCCGCATACGGAAGCGCGTGCAACTATTTCATCCCGTACGAGAAGCAACGCTTTGCCAAAGGGATGCGGCACATCTACGACAACCTGCCCACCAAGCAGGCCGAGCAAATCAAAAACGGCATGCTACGCCGCTTCGGAAAGACACGTTACTACCGCTTCTACCGCGGCGACCAGTTCATTTCTCCCGAAGAGCAACGATACATCAAAGGGCTGTTCGAGGCCTGCGGCATCGCCGAAGAGCCCTGTTACGAGAGCTACCACGAAGATTATCTGTGTCCGCCCCGCATAAGGAACAAGTACGAATGACCGGGCGGCGTACACCGTAAAGCCGGTCGATGAAGAGCCGGAGAAGGGACTATATATACCTACGGTAGTTTCCCACCGGGGAAACAAAAGTTTCCCGCTTGGGAAAATAAAGTTTCCCCG
>OHBE01000386.1_pt1 | contig 50727 bp, 43 predicted proteins | sample 1577231 | NCBI WGS metagenome assembly OHBE01 (sample SAMEA3541506, study PRJEB24748) | human gut metagenome | biome: human gut; feature: human-associated habitat; material: faeces | place: China | collected 2012 | reverse complement strand
CGCTTTTACCGTGCAAAAGAGCCGCTTTTGGAATGCAAAACAATAGGTTTTGTAATACGTTGATAGATAGGTGATTATGTAAGAGTGGAGGTTGTAAAAAATATTTACAGTCTTATAACCTTCTTTTCGTTCTTAAAGTAGGCTTTTTTATTAAGTTTTGTGGAATCCAATAAAGCTTTACTAAGAGTACAGAAAGGGCTCTGTACTCTTGGTAAATGTATTAATTGTGTTGCTTTGGTGCTAATATCTTCTTGTATTCTTCTGCATTTTCGAGTAGCTTTACGGCTTCTTTCCATTGCTTATCGAATTGCAGGCTGTTTGCTATTGCGCCCCGTTGGTAGTGGTAGGCTGCCACAAGGTCGGCTGTAACAAGCTGTTTTATGGTTTGCTTGTGGTGGTCGAGTTCCTTTGCGAGGTTGTGTTGCAGTTTCTTTTCCAACGCTTCAAACTCGGGTTTGGCATCGTCGTAGTAGCCTTCAAACTTTGCAATGTCCACAAGGTTCTTTATTGCTTTCTCGCTTTGGCGGTCGTATTTGAAGCCACTCTTTATTACAGCCGTTTTGAAACTCTCGTAGTCGGCATCTGAAATAACGAAGTTCTTAGCCTCGCCGATGGTTGGGTGCTGCTTTATATAGTCGAGTTCCCAGTTCAGCATCACTTCGGTTGAGTCCATTCCAGAGCTTGCAAGGTAGAACGCAATGTTTGGAAGCGAGTCTGGAAGAACTTTCACGTCGGGGTTGATACCGCCACCGTCGCGCACGATTCTGCCGTTTGCCGTGCGGAATTCTTTTGTCAGCGAGTCGGGAACGTGCTCCACGTAGCCCCCACGGCTGTGCTTGTAGTTGATGGCTTGAATGCATCGACCGCTCGGAATGTAGTATTTGCTTGTTGTAAGCTTCAGGTTTCCGTTGTAAGGCAAATCCATTGGTGCCTGCACCAAGCCTTTGCCGTAGGTTCGGCTTCCCATTACGACAGCACGGTCTAAGTCTTGCAGGCTTCCGCTTGTTATTTCGCTTGCACTTGCTGTTTCGCCATTCACCAACACAACTATCGGCATAAGGGTGTCTATTGGTTCAACTGCGGTCTTGTATTCGCGGTTGGCACGTTGCAGTTTACCTTTGGTATTCACGAGTGTAAGTCCTTTTGGCACAAACATATTCACAATGTTTATGGCTTCTTGCAGGCTACCGCCACCATTGTTTCGCAGGTCGAGCACGAGCGATTTCATACCTTGTTTCTTCATTTCTATGAAGGCACGGCGGACGTCTTTTGAACAGTCTACGGTGAAAGAGTTCACGTTCAGGTATCCTATTCCGTTTTGTTGCAATCCGTAATAGGGCACTGCGGGCATTTGAATAGACTTACGGGTGAGCTTCAACTTCATGATTTTGCCTGTTGATGGGCGTTTAATCTTTAAAAGAAAGGTGGTGCCCACATCGCCACGCAAGTGGTTGCTGACGTAGGTTGTGGTCTTTTTGTGCATCGCCGAATCGTTGATTGACAATATAATATCGCCCTTTTTCAGTCCAGCTTCCGCAGCGGGCATGTTTTCGTAAGGCTCGTCTATCACCACGTTGTCTAATTTGAGGTTGTACCTTATCAGCGCGCCGATGCCTGCATACTTGCCCGAAATCATCAGGTTTAGCTCCTTTACCTTGTCCTCTGGGTAAAAAACGGTGTAGGGGTCGAGCGAGCGCAGCATCGCATTGATGCCGTTGCCGATGACTTCGTCGGCATTCAACGTGTCTACATACATCATATCGAGGTATTTGTAGATGGCAGAAAAAGTTTCTAAGTTCTTTGCAACCTTGAAGTTATGGTTTTTGTCTGACGTACCTTGCGCCAAGGCATCTGTTTGCGATATGAATGCGAAAGCACACAGCGCAACAAGCAGTTTCTTTATCATTCTTTTCTATTTATAAACGATTTTGTATTTTAAGAATTAGTGCAAATTTACACTATTATCCTGAAATACGATTGGGAAATGGCATTAAAATAACAAAATAGTGCGATTACATGTTACTTGAACAGCATCGTTTTCGGCAGTTTCACCCACTTGTTGTCTACCACGATGCGTATGGTACTGCCCTCTACCTGCTTTAAAGTGTAGGTGCTGTCGGCATTGTGCGTAAGCGTTGCCACAAGGTCTTCGCTGCCGTAGTCGTTGATAATCGTAAGTGTGGCGGTGTTTCCTTTTATCGTTACGTCGGATATAATCCATTTTCGCGTGTCGCGTATTGCGCCAAGATAACCTGCAACCTCGCCAAAAACCTCTTGTTTCGGCACTACGATGTTCTGTTTATAGAAATCTATATCAAGCCAAACTTGGTATTCTTGGTTCTCTATGTGCCCTTTAAATGTCGTTGTATCGGTGGGAACACCTTGCTGATACGTTGGTTGAGCGGTTGCAGCCATAGAGGGTAACATCGTTGAAGTCAAGCCGATGGCTGTGAATATGAATATAATGAGCTTTGTTTTCATAACTCCTACAAAGATAGTTCTTTTTCTTTTGGGTTGCAGAAAAGAGGTCGTTTCTTTTTCAAACTTTAAATGTTTTGCTGCTAAAAACGTGATTTATATCATATTTTAAAGGTCGAAAGTCTTAAAATGGTAAGTTTCCTTCTTCATTATTCGTTTTTTATAGTACCTTTGCAAAGATTGATAAGTAGTAACAAAAAGATGTTTCTGGATTTTATTTTTGAGGCAAGCTGGGAAGTATGCAACAAGGTAGGCGGTATCTACACAGTACTTTCTACACGTGCCAAGACATTACAGGAGAAGATGCGAGACCACGTTGTGTTTGTTGGTCCCGATTGTTATAACGGAACGGGGAACCCTTTCTTTACGGAAGACAAGGAACTTTTTAAGGAATGGGTGGCAGTTGCAAACCGTGAAGGCTTGACTTTGAGAGTGGGACGATGGAACGTTCCGGGCAGCCCGATAGCATTTTTGGTAGATTTCCAATCTTTTTATGCCAGCAAGAATGAATTTTACGGTAAACTTTGGGAGCACTATGGCGTAGACAGTCTGCACGCTTATGGCGATTACGACGACTCTGCGATGTTCTCTTTGGCAGCTGCGAAGGTGGTAGAAAGCTATTATCGTTTCTATCTGAGCAACTCTAAGAACGTCATATTCCACGCCAACGAATGGCAAACAGGCTTTGCAGCGTTGGTTTTGCAGCACAATGTGCCCGAAATAGCAACACTTTTTACTACCCACGCAACAGGAATAGGGCGTAGTATAGCAGGAAACAACAAGCCGTTGTACAGTTATCTTCAGGCTTACAATGGTGACCAGATGGCAGGAGAGCTGAATATGGAGAGCAAACACTCCATTGAAAAGCAAACCGCGCATTATGTAGACTGTTTCACAACGGTGAGCGAGATTACCGCTTCTGAATGTAAGGAACTCTTGGATAAGCCCGTAGACGTGGTTTTGCCAAATGGTTTTGAAGACGATTTCGTACCAAAAGCAGCCACGTTCAGCAAGAAACGCAAGGCAGCGCGCAAGCAATTGCTGCGCATAGCAGAGGCTCTCACGGGCACAACGCTCAGCGACGATACACTCATTGTATCTACCAGCGGTCGTTATGAGTTCAGAAACAAAGGTATCGACGTGTTTATCGATGCAATGAACCGACTGAACCACGACGAGAAACTGCAACGCAACGTTCTCGCTTTCATAGAAGTGCCGGGGTGGGTGGCACGTCCTCGTGCCGATTTGCAGGAGCGTTTGGCAACCGACAACGTGTTCGACACAGCATTGGAACAACCGTTTGTTACCCACGAACTGTACGATGCGGACAGCGATAAAGTGCTGAATATGATACGCCACTTGGGTATTGCGAATACACCGACCGACAAAGTGAAGCTCATACTTGTGCCTTGCTATCTGAATGGCAGCGATGGCATCGTCGATATGCCTTACTACGACGTTGTGTTAGGCAACGACCTCTGCGTCTATCCATCGTATTACGAGCCTTGGGGATATACTCCGTTAGAGGCGGTAGCGTTTAAAGTACCTTGCATAACAACCGACCTTGCAGGCTTTGGCTTATGGACGAACCAGCAGAAGGGCAGATACTGCGAGATAACAGATGGTGTAAAGGTGATTCATCGTACCGACGACAACTACTCGGAAGTGGCAGATGCCATCAAGGAAACCATTAAGGAATACGCCGTAATGGACAAGAAAGCCGCCGACAAATGCAGGGCAAATGCACAAAAACTATCGAAGAAAGCCCTATGGAGCGAGTTCATACACGCTTACGAAACCGCTTACGACATCGCAATAAAGAACCGCGACGCAAGAATAAATGCGAAATAACGACAGCAAGCGTATAAAACAGCAACGATTAACGCATAAAATATAAAAACAGAATAAATAAAATTATGAAAATTAAGTCTGATTATTCAAATGAACCTCAATGGAAAGAGGTGAATGTTAAGTCAAGTCTTCCGAAAGAATTGGCTTGTCTCGACGAGATTGCACACAACCTTTGGTTTGGTTGGACACACGAGGCACGCAGCCTTTTTACTCATTTGGACGAAGAGCTTTACGAGAAAGTAGGCCACAATCCTGTATTGTTGCTCGAGCAATTGAGCTACGACCGCAAGGAAGCCATTGTTAAAGACAAAGACCTGATGAAGCGTGTGAAGAACGTTTATAAGATGTTCACCGACTATATGAACGTGAAACCTAACGCAAAACGTCCTTCAGTAGCTTACTTCTGTATGGAGTTCGGACTCAACCAAGTGTTGAAAATCTATTCAGGTGGTTTGGGAATGCTTGCCGGCGACTACCTTAAAGAAGCGTCAGACTCTAATGTAGACCTCTGCGCAGTGGGTTTCCTCTATCGTTTCGGCTACTTCCGCCAGAGCCTTTCAATGGACGGTCAGCAGATAGCAAAGTACGATGCGCAGAGCTTCAACTCGCTTCCTATCGAGCGTGTGCTCGATGCTGACGGCAACCAAATGAGGGTTGAAGTGCCTTATAACAACTATACGGTGCACGCATTGGTATGGCAGGTGAACGTAGGACGCATAAAACTATACTTGCTTGATACCGACAATGAAATGAATTCAGAATTCGACCGTCCTATCACCCACGCACTTTATGGAGGCGATTGGGAGAACCGCATCAAGCAGGAAATATTGCTCGGTATCGGCGGTATGCTCACTTTGAAGAAACTCGGCATCAAGAAAGACATCTATCACTGCAACGAAGGCCACGCTGCCCTTTGCAACTTGCAACGCCTCTGCGATTATGTTGAACAAGGTCTGAGCTTCAATCAGGCAATGGAACTTGTACGTGCGTCTTCGCTCTACACCGTTCACACACCTGTACCAGCGGGCCACGACTACTTCGACGAAGCACTCTTCAGCAAGTATATGTCGGGTTATCCAGCAAAGTTGGGCATTACTTGGGACGAATTCATCGGTATGGGACGCACCAATCCCGACGACCACAGCGAGCGTTTCTGTATGAGTACCTTCGCTTGCAATACGTCGCAGGAAATCAATGGTGTATCTCGCTTGCACGGTTGGGTAAGCCAGAAGATGTTCGCACCGCTGTGGAAGGGCTACTTCCCTGAAGAAAACCACGTTGGCTACGTTACAAACGGTGTTCACTTCCCTACTTGGGCGGCTACCGAATGGCGCAGAGTCTACAGCAAGTATTTCGATAAGAACTTTATGGCAGACCAAAGCAACGAGGACATTTGGCACGCAATATACAGCGTTTCCGATGCCGAGATTTGGGAAACCCGTATGGCTTTGAAGAACAAGCTTATAAAATATATCCGCGATAAGTTCACCCAGCAGTGGCTCCGCAACCAAGGCGACCCAGCAAAGGTGGTTTCTATCCTTGAGAAAATCAACCCTAACGCATTGATGATAGGTTTCTGCCGTCGCTTTGCAACCTACAAGCGTGCGCACCTTCTCTTCACCGACTTGGAGCGTTTGGAGAAGATTGTGAACAACCCAGAGCGTCCTGTGCTCTTCTTCTTCTCAGGTAAGGCGCACCCAGCCGACGGTGCAGGTCAGGGATTGATTAAGCGAATCTTCGAAATTTCGCGTATGCCGCAGTTCCTTGGCAAGATTATCTTCCTCGAAGACTACGACATGGAACTTGCACGCCGCCTTGTTTCGGGTGTCGATATTTGGATGAACACACCAACACGCCCATTGGAAGCCAGTGGTACATCGGGTGAAAAGGCAGAGATGAACGGTGTTGTAAACCTCTCTGTGCTCGATGGCTGGTGGGTAGAAGGCTACCGCGAAGGCGCAGGTTGGGCATTGCCACAGAAGCGCACCTACCAAAATCAAGAATATCAAGACCAGCTCGACGCTGCCACCATCTACGGTTTGTTGGAAAACGAGATTACTCCATTGTTCTTCAACAAGACCGAAGGCAAGACCTACTCGGAAGAATGGGTGAAGGTAGTAAAGAACTCAATCGCCACAATTGCACCTCATTACACGATGAAGCGCCAGTTAGACGACTACTATACTAAGTTCTACAACAAGCAGGCAGAGCGTGCTGCAAAGTTGCACGACAACGACAACCGCCTTGCAAAGGAAATTGCACTGTGGAAGGAAACCGTTGCCGAGCGTTGGGACAGCATCAATGTCGTAGAAAGCAACTTCGATTCGTTGCACAATGCCGTAACAGGCAAGGTAACAACCCTTACCTATACCATCGACGAACAAGGTCTTCAAGATGCAGTAGGTTTGGAATTTGTGATGCTCAAGAGCAATCCTACCGACGATGTAACCATTCACAAGGTGCTTCCGTTCAAGCTTGTAAATACCGACGGCAACCTCTACACCTTCCAGTTAGACTTCGATGCTTCTGACGCAGGTGCTTTCAAGTGTGCCGTTCGTATGTATCCTAAGAACGATTTGTTGCCACACCGTCAAGACTTCTCATACGTTAAGTGGCTCGACTAATCTGCCACTGACACGTATTATATATGCAAGCCCCCCTTTTGAGCACACGCTCAAAAGGGGGCTTTGTTTATCAGTTAGGTTCTGAAAACTCCTCTGTGGTCTTTCTCTTTTGTCGCCTTACGCCAAACTCTTACACCGATTTCACGTTGTTTTATGAACAAAAAGAAAGCGGCATGAGTGTAAATATTTTTCACAACCGTATATCTTGCGCAACACGCTCTTTATCAATGCATTACAAAACCTATTGTTTTGTGTTCCAAAAGCGGCTGTTTTGCACGGTAAAAGCGTAGGTTTTGCAACGTAAAAGAGCCGCTTTCGCAACGTCAAATCAAAATTACCATTTTTCAAAGAAATTATCTTTACAAAACTGCACGAATATTTCATTTTTCCCCACGAATAATAATCTCTTTATAACGGTTCTTTTGTAGGGCGTCATATATAAAAAATATAATATGTTCCTTATCTCATATTCTTCTTTATTTGTCAGTTTCCATACTTTCCTTTTTTACTGGTCTGTATGGAAACTTCACACCGATACTTTCAAGGCGAGCTTTGACACGTTCTCCATCTTCTGTTAGCCCTGTGCCGTCTATGCGTTCTTGTACCCATACAGCAACGTTGGTTTCATCCTCTCCTGTTTTCATTGGATCTGCTCCTTTATCCCATAACCATAAAACCATAGGCCATTTGCCTGCAGTAGCTTGATCTGTTATAACAGTATTAAAACCTTCTTGCAATTTATTGATGTCTGCACCATGCTCTAAAAGGTATTCTATCTTTCGCTTATCATTATTTAATGCTGCTGCAAATATAGGCAGAGGTGCACGGTCATCATTTACATTGGCACCATATTTTATTAACAACTTGACAAATTTAATGCTGTGTTTACTATGGCATGCAGACGAAAGTGGGAGCATACCTTCTGGACCATATCGGTCATTAGGGTCCACAAGTGAAATAAGATTAGGGTCTGCGCCATTTTCAAGGAGAAATTCCGTCATTTTATAGTTGTCGGTAAATACGGCATATTCCAAGTAAGTCATACCTCCCTTGCCAGTAGAGTTGATGTTCCATCCACGTTGCATCAGAGTGCACAACTTTTCTTTGTCCTTGTTGTGTATTGCTTCTATTATTGGATACTCTTCTTTACTGAAATAACTGGTGTATGATGGTTTGTTGTTGAACATACTACAAGAATTTAATGTTATTAATAATATTGCTAAAAATTTCTTCATCGTTGTGATATTTTACAAGTCATTGGTAATTATCGATGTGTCCTGTTTGGCTTGTTCAGCCTCAATGGCTTTAAGCAGTAATGGTAGGTCGTGTCCTGTAGCAAATCCGAACTTATCGGAAGTATGCATTTGTATCCGCTCGCCAGCAGAGTTAGGCATCAATGTGAGATTGTTATTCCCTATATTCAGAAAGTCTTGGTTAGAATAGTAGGTATGCACTTTTAATGTGTCTGGATTTTTAACTCCATACATCTTATAGGTATTAGGGTGCACACCTGGTGGATTAAATGCATAAGTTTCACATCCTGTAGCTGCTCCGCCAGCCGTCGCCAATCCACCTCCAAGTGAATGCCCTGTGATAATAAGTTTGTCTTTTCCAACCTTATTCTTCAGTTTCTCGGATAGTTTTATTGCCTTTTCATACTGCCTACTTCCCATTCCTAATCCTTGTGCGACGTCATCGTCTACCCAATCTTTACTCCAATCGTGTACAATGTCGTTTTCAGGATGTTCTGGATCACTATATGTTCCCCTAAAGGCAAGCACATAGTTGCCATTTTGATCTTTATAAAGATCTGATTTGAAGCCTATGTCCGTGTTCTTTAAATCCTTAGAGCTAAGACCAAGAATTTTCAACTCTTTTTCGGAAAGTGGAGTATATCCTTCAAGTTTTTCACTTTTTAATTTCTGTTTCTGTTCTTCGCTTAATCCATCAAGTAGTTTTTCCATATCATAATCCTCAGCATCTTTGGGGACATTGGTGCGGTTATAGGCAAAATAGCTCAGACAGAGCATGTCAGCTGCCATAGCGTAGTTAGGCTTAATAATAGTGATGAGTCCTCCAAGTTTGCAGTCGAGTGTTGCACCTTGTAGCAAAGCACGGTTGCCACATATTTTAACTTTGGGGTGCACTTTTGACCATTCGGAGATACTGGTAATGAAAGCACATATATTTATAGTTTTCATTAACATATTGACCAATGTGCCGCCAACAACCCCTCCCAGTATGCCCGTTATTCCTGCACCAGCTATGCCGCCTTTCACGACACCTTTGACAGTACCTTTGATAGCGCCCCATACACCACCGTCCTCGTAACCTCTCATTCCACCGATGACACCTCCTGCTAAAGCTCCAACAGCCGCCCCGATTAAACTAAGACCTCCAAAATATAATCCGACTAAAGCACCTATCATGGCAGTCGCTGCCGTTAACTTCAGGCATATGTAGCATTGACCCATACGGTCTTTTTCCGTAGCAAGTAATTTGCCACTCGCACGCATCACGGTTGTTTGGTTTGTTACCTTGATGAGAGCTTGACGAGCACCACTGGTGCAGACGGTCATATCGCCGTCTTGTATATATTGTGAACTCATATACGTTCCTCCACAAGTTTAAATTCTATTTTGTTGATGTAGACATAGTCGTCGCTTGCCTGCTCCCTGACGCTTGTTACTGCTCTATCGAAGAAAGGCTGATAATCTTCGGCACAGAAGTATTCGGTATCAACAGAATATTTATAATTGAATGGTGCACCGTTGGTCAATGGATGTATTTGCGTGAGATAATCGTTTTCGAAACTAGCAATATCTTCAAGTATTCCTTCGCCACGCTCTACAAGATGAATAGTTTTATCGGGTAGAACATCTTTTTTAGCTCGTGCAATGGCAACGTTCACATAATGGTTTGCGTGGAGTATGGACAATGGGTTAATATGGAACGACTTTCCACCGCCAAACCATGACCAAAGTGTATAGTAAAGTAACGAGCTGCGCATTTCTCTACTAAAATCACTTGTTGCATTGCCAACGATGTCAAGCAGTTGCATGATAGACAAGTCATTGCCAAAGATAGAAATAATTTCATTGCGATAACTCTTGTATCGACTTGCTATTTCATTGCTGTTGTACAATTTCAGCATATCATTTGTATCAAAACCGAATTCTATCCGACTTACGGACTTGTTTATAATATTCAGAAGTTGGTATATTTCAGCATTTGCTTGCTGTTTCTGTTCTGGCAGTGCCAAGACATCTATAACGACATTTCCATCTTCTGTAGTTGAGACTTTCCATTGTTGAGAAGTCTCATTGTTCATACCTTCAACGCCATTTATACTGATATGGCTGGTTTGTGTAATATTGTATATTCTCATTTTACATTCAAGATGTTTCTATATGTTCAATGGCTTTCGATTACTTCTGTCTCGGATATGAACAGAAACTCTTTCTACTTTATTTATTTTCTCTTTGCATTGATTGATATTTGTTTTCTTTTTCTTGCAAATGTAAGGATTAATATTTATTTAATAAGTTGATTAAGTATTTTTAATTTATTGATAATATATATAATGAGAGATAATAATATTTTATTTTTACACTGGCTGCGATTTGACTTTTGTGGGTCAGAATATGTGCAACTTTGTTTGCATATCCCTTATTTTACTTCTTCTTTCCCTTTGCATCGAAGTGGTAGTTGAAGGTTAAGGAAACATAGTGATGCTGTATTTCGTTCCACTTTTCGGTGCGACTCGTTGAGTTTACATTGAGAGAGTATTCGCGATTTTGGTTCAGAATGTCGTCGAAACTTAATCCAATCCAGTTCTTGCTCTTCTTCCAAACGTAGCGAATGTAGCCCTCCCAGAGTATGCGGTGGCGGTTCAGCTCCTGTGCGAGATAGCCCGTTGCGGCTTTGTCCTGTATTTCGCTGCTTATTTCCCAGCCTTTCCACTTCACTGTTGCGCGCAAACCGTAGGCATATCGGATAGGTGTGTTGTTGTATTGGCTTGCCAGCGAGTATCGGTTTCGTTGCAAATCAATTTCTCCGAAGATACCTGCTTGCAGCCAATCGCTTTCGTATGACAGTTCAGGATTTGATACGAAAGTAAACATTTTCAGTCGGTTTTGCTCTTGCGCAGCGTGTCCGTTGAAATCGGCAAGATAGCCATACGCTTTCTTGAAATGCACTTCTGCCTTGTTAGAGAAGCGTATGTAGTCGCCAAAGCTTCGGTCGTAGGTTACTTCAGCGAACCAATCGTTGCCGCTTCGCACGTTTTCGCTGTGGCTACGGTACACGCCTGTTTGTGGGTCGAAGTTATACACGGTAGCAATGGGGTTGATAATGTGTGTGTAACCCACTTTAAAGAGGAACATAGCTTGCTGTTTTGCCGTTGTGGCAGCATAGTTTAACGAGGTTGTATGCTGGTGGCTGCGATGCAAGAGAGGATTTCCTTCTATAATCCAGAATGGGTCGGTGTCGTCGCGATAGCCCAATGTAGACAGCAGGTCGGGCAGTTTTGTCGTATAGTTGAAGGCGAAGTCGAAGCGGTTGTTCTTGTTTAACTTCCATTTAACAGCCATTTCCGGCATAAAGGTATTGCTGTTGCGGTGTGCCACAGTGTCCAATCTGCCGCGCTGATAGTTCAGTCTTTCCCAGTCAAAATTGTAGTTTACCTTAGGAATAAATTGCCAATTGCCCACCTTGTAAGTTATTCCGAGTGTACTTGTGGCATTGGTTTCTAAGTGCTTACTGCGATAGCTGTTGGCTGCATCGAGCACACTCTCGGGGTCGTCTTCTATCTTTGAAGCGATGGGAGAACTGTAGAAGCTCTGCCGAATGTTATTGTTGCCGGCTTTAAACTGTTCTGCTGCGGTTAGCATAAGTGCGTCATTGATGTGGTATTCTATTGTAGCCTTTCCGCTTGCCTCTATGTTATGATAGGGTGCGCGGCTGTATTGATAGAGTGGTGAGGACGTTCCTTTGTTTATATACTCCAGCTCGCGGTGAGCATCGAAGCGGTTGTTGCCATTCTGATATGTCATTTCGGCATTGATTTCCAACTGTGCTTTCTTGGCAATGAAGTGTTTCCAGATACCTTCGAGTTTGATTCCTCCACCTTCGTTTATTTGTTGCTGGTACGAACGTTCCCGGTTTATGATGTGCCGATAGACAGCATCGCCATGCCCCGCGCTTAGTGCTAAGTCTAAAGGAAAGTCTCCGTAAGGTTTCGTATCGGTGTCGAAGCGTGCGCTACCTGTCTCTGCATTGTTTCGTTGCAATGTGTAATTGAAGATTAAGTTTGCTGCAGCGATGTTATTTCTGTCGACAAACGACATCAATTCGGCGCGCACTTCGGGCGCTATTTCATGGTTATAGTGTTTCTTTCGGTTGAGGCTCCACGTCGTAACATTGTTTGGTGAGAAGTACTGAGAAGTCTCGTAGTCGGTTCCCCAGCCATCTTTGTGATTGAAGTTGGAAGTAAACGCAATGAAGTGATACTCGTTGGCTATTGCTTTCCAGTTGTGCTGATAGCCCAAGGCTGCATTCTGTGCCTTGCCGAAATAGTCGAAGTCGCCACTTTCCCACCAGCTTGTACCTACTTTCTGATATCGGTTTACGTTGTTGGCATTAAGGTGGAACATGATAGGATTCTTATCGCTGAGTTTTGTAGAAGTAATATCAGCCTCGTAGTTCTTGGGCGATTGCAGCTTCGCCTTTATGTCGCCATACCATTTATCCATAAAGCCCGCCTTTATTTTAATATCCAAAACTTGGTCTTCCTTGCCGTCGTCTTTGCCCGAATGTTTGGCAAATTCGCTTGCTTTGTTGTAGCTTTTAATGTTCTGAACGGCTTCTGCAGGCAAGTCGGCAACGATTCCGCTTCCTCCGAATATATCGTGTCCGTTCATTTGGAGGCGCAAAGGTTTGTCGTTCCAATACAGTTTGCCGTCTTTTTTCGTTACTCCAGGCAGCTTTTCTATGAGTTCTTTCAGTCGTGCACCTTCGGTTAGCTTGAATGCAGTGGGGTTAAACACAATCGTATCGCCTTGTATGGTGAAACGTTTAGCCTTTGCCGACACCATAACTTCATCGAGTACAACGTCCGACGGCTTCAGTCTGAATTCTCCCAACTTTATGGTGTCGGCAGTCGAACTGCTTTCACAGTAGGCTCTTTTCTTTGTGGAGTGGTAGCCCAAGAGGCTCACAGTTACCGTCATTCGCCCCACCGAGGGGCACTGATTGCTGAAGTTACCCAACGAATCGGTAGTGGTAGAGGTCCAGTAAATAGCTCCACCCATTTTGCATTCTACCTTTACCGACGCCATTGCCAACGGTTCGCCCGTCTTGTCGTCTACGACTTTACCTGTAACAATATCTGCACTTACCATCATTGGTATGCTTGTCAAAAAGGCAAGTATAAGGCTAAATAAACATTTTTTTCGTATCATATATGCAACTTATTTATTGTTCAGATTGGTTTTATAGTTATAAGATGTTGCAAATGTAATACTTTATTTTGACATTAAAGCATTTACCCTCCCCTGTTTCTTGAAATATTTTAACTCTTAAACTGCGCTTTTGAAGAGTGAAAGCAGCCGTATAGATTTTTAAAAGCACTTTTGCACCGTGAGTACAGACTATCGCACGTTTGATTGTATTTTTATTATAATAATGTAATAAGTAGTGTTTTTCTGCGTTATTATACCAATGAAGAAGTTTAGAATACTTGCATATATGTTGCTGTTGGCTGTTGTCGGATTGGTAACGGCTTGCAACGACGACGATACTTTTACGACGTCGAAGAGCAATCTGTTGGCATTTTCAACAGATACGGTGCGCCTTGACACTACATTCTCGAAAGTTCCAACCCCCACAAAGACATTTTGGGTCTACAATCGGTCGGGCAATGGCATTCGCCTTGCCAATGTTCGGTTGGAGCAAGGCAACCAAACGGGTTTCCGAGTGAATGTAGACGGCATCTACTTGGGACAGGCAAATGGCTATCAGGTGAATGGGCTTGAGGTGCGAAACAAGGACAGTATTCGTGTCTTTGTAGAGCTTACAACGCCGAAGAATGGCAAGGCTGACCCGCAATTGGTGGAAGACAACCTCGTGTTTACGCTCGAAAGCACGGTACAACAGAAAGTAAACCTGAAGGCTTACAGCTGGGACGCCGAACTCTTGAAGAACATTGAGATAAAGCACGATACCACCATACAAAGCGCAAAACCCATTGTGGTGCAGGGAGGCATTAAGGTGAACGAGGGTGCAACGCTTACCATTGGTGCTGGAACCACGCTTTATTTCTCCAATAAGGAAGGCATTGACGTGCACGGACAGCTGAAAATAGCAGGAACAGCCGACAAGATTGTTACGCTTCGGGGCGACCGTTTGGACTATATGTTCGACTATTTGCCGTACGACCGTGTGAGCGGGCAGTGGCAAGGCATTCATTTCAATACGTCGAGTTACGACAACGAAATAGAATTTGCCGATATTCACTCGACCTACAATGGCATTGTGTGCGACTCGTCGAGCGTAGACCGTTCTACGCTTTCGCTTCGTCGGAGCACCATACACAATTGTCAGGGGTATGGTTTGCTCGCTACCAACTGCAAGATAGACGTCAGTAACAGCCAAATTACAAACACGCTGAAAGACTGTGCTGCTTTCTTTGGCGGCAACATAACGTTGAGCCATTGCACCCTTGCGCAGTTCTATCCTTTCGACGGAAACCGTGGCGCAGCCTTACGCTTCGGAAACAGCAGCGACGGAAAGCAATACACGCTCCAGCAATTCAATGTTTTCAATACCTTGATAACGGGGTATGCCGAAGACGTAATAATGGGTGCTTTTACCGATGAAACCGCCCAAAACTTCAAATTCGACCACAGCATCTTGCGCACCATAAAGCCAAAGGAACTTGATGCTGCCAAGTACGTTGAAGTGGTGTGGGAGGAAGCCACCGACACAGTGCAGTCGGGCGAGAAGCATTTCCGCAAGATAGACGGCGACAAGCAGGCTTACGACTTCCACCTTTCGGAGAAATCGAAAGCCCGCGATATAGGTATTGCGTTGCCCAACGGCATCAGTACCACTGACCACGACGGCTTTGCGCGCGATGAGAAGCCCGATGTAGGTTGTTATGAATACAGACCCGAAAAGAAAAAAGATTAAGAAAAAGCTTATGAAGCAAATTGATATAAACATTAAAATAGGTGTCTGCCAGTTGGAAGAACTGTCTGCCGACGAGCAAGCACTTATAAAAACGGCGATTGAAGCCACCAAGAACAGCTATTCGCCTTACAGTCATTTCAGCGTGGGAGCAGCCCTGTTGTTGGAGAATGGCGAAATGGTGATGGGGGCAAACCAAGAGAATGCTGCCTATCCATCGGGACTTTGTGCCGAACGTTCGGCTGTTTTTGCAGCGCAGAGCACACGCCCCGACCAACCCATAAAAGCATTGGCGATAGCTGCACGCAATGGTGGAGGACTGATGAAGCAGCCCATTGTGCCTTGCGGAGCATGCCGACAGGTAGTCTTGGAAATAGAAGACCGCTATAAAAAGCCTGTTCGCATCTTGCTTTATGGTACAGAAGCGGTTTATGTAATCGACACCATAAAAGACTTGCTGCCCTTGCAGTTTGTCGGCGAATCAATGAAATAAACAAGTAATGCCCCGCATTTGGCATTGCCATTTGGGGCATTTTGCATTTCCCTAAACATCATTGGCAGGCCGCAAAAATAGGTTTCAAGCTTTCTGTGGCTGTTCTTTGATAATCTACAATATATTATTTTATCTTATGGAAAAGTTACCCACCGACCCTGCAATCCTCGTAAGTGCAGTGAATATGCTTTTGCGCGACGAGGAATTTGATACACTGTCATCGCTCTGCAACAATTTCAACGATACCCCTGAACGTTTGCAAGCGTATCTTCGTTCAGCTGGTTTCATATACAGCGAGCAGCAAAAACAGTTCCGCCCCATCGGTTACGACGAATAATTACGGTGTAGGTGTGCAGGAGAATGAAAATAAAAAAGAGACGAAACCATACAAGGTTTCGTCTCTTTGCTTTTATAATACTCATTCTTGCGGTTTGTTGAAACTTAGCACAACGTTAATGAAGCTGTGAAGGCTTTTTGGTTCAGCTTTGTAAAGATAATTCTGTTAAAAAGTGATAACTGCGCTTTGGCGTTGCGAAAGCGGCTGTTTTGCGATGCAAAACCTACGCTTTTACCGTGCAAAACAGCCGCTTTTGGAACGCAAAACAATAGGTTTTGCAAAGCATTGATGTATAGATAGTTATGTGATGGTTGTGCTTGTGAAAAATATTTACACAATTATAGCCTTCTTGCCGAATTTATTAAATATGTTAAGGATAAATTAAATATTTTCCAGCTTTTAGTATCGTAATTGTGAAAAATATAGTAATTTTACGCCCGAAATTTTAAACGCGTGAAAGAACTCCTAAACGAAATGGAACAAAACCAAGAAAACAACACGACTAAGAAGTCGAAGCAGATATTGCCAAAAGGCATTGTTTGTCTGCTCATTATTATTGCTTTATTCGGCGGTATAGGCTGGGTAATGGGTGTCGCACCAATGCTTAACACCATTATGCATACGGCGCACGATTTGTTATTGAACACTTGTTTCTATCTAATGGCTATCTGTGTGCTTACAGGTGCATTGGGTAAAATCTTCGTAGAGTTTGGTGTGGTAGACCTTATCGAGAAGATTTTGCGTCCGCTTATGCGTCCGTTGTTTCACCTTCCCGGTGTGGCATCGCTCGGTGCAATACTTACTTTCCTTTCAGACAACCCTGCCATCATTACTTTGGCACAAGATAAGCACTTTAGCGGATATTTCAAGAAGTTCCAATACATTTCGCTTACCAACTTCGGTACTGCGTTCGGTATGGGACTTATCGTTATTGTGTTTATGCTCGGACAAGGCTATTTCGCTGCGCCACTGATTGGTTTCTTCGGTGCTTGCTGCGGTTGTATCGTTTCAACACGCTGTATGCAGCACTTCGTATTGAAGGCTTATCCACAGTATCTCACAGAAAATGCACTCGAAACAGCCAAGTTTGAAAAGCAAGCAGAGCTTCCAGAACACGAAAAAGAGAAGTCTATCTTCCTGCGTACGCTTAACTCTTTGCTCGACGGAGGTAAGTCGGGTGTGGAAGTTGGACTTGCTATTATCCCCGGTGTGCTCATTATCTCTACGCTTGTAATGATACTTACATTCGGTCCGAGCAAGACGGGCGAGTTTACAGGAGCTGCTTATGAAGGCATCGCCATATTGCCAGAGGCTGCCAACTATCTGAATTGGTTGTTGGAACCTTTGTTCGGATTCTCTGACCCACACCAAATAGCATTCCCTATTACGGCACTTGGTGCTGTGGGTGCTGCCCTTAGCCTCGTTCCAAACTTCCTTTCTCAAGGTTGGATAGACGGAAATGCCATTGCTGTATTTACGGGTATGGGTATGTGTTGGAGCGGTTTCCTCAGCACACACACAGCTATGCTCGATACAATCGGCTATCGTGAACTTACTTCAAAAGCCATAATTTCTCATACCATCGGTGGCTTTGCCGCAGCATTGGTGGCGCACTGGGGGTATTTGCTCTACACTTTATTGTAGAAAATAAATAGTAGAATAACGATATTTCTTTGTGCTTTGTAAGTTTTTTCTTACCTTTGCAAATCAGTAAAATAGGTATTAAAGGAATAAAATTATTATGGCAAAAAAAGCACTTCTGATGATTCTCGATGGTTGGGGTCTCGGAAAACACGGTAAGGGAGATGTTATTTACAATACGCCAACACCTTACTTGGACTATCTGAATGCAGTATCTTCACACTCACAGTTGGAGGCTTCGGGCGAAAATGTGGGTCTGCCAGACGGTCAGATGGGTAATTCGGAAGTAGGACACCTCAATATTGGTGCTGGACGAATTGTATATCAGGATTTAGTAAAGATTAATAAGGCTTGCCAAAGCGGTGATATTCTCAAGAATAAAGAAATCGTTAACGCTTACGGCTATGCACAGAAGACAGGCAAGAAGGTTCACTTGATGGGTTTAACGTCTAATGGTGGCGTTCACTCTTCATTGGAACACCTTCATAAACTAATCGAAATCGGCAAGGAATACGGCTTGAACGATGTTTATGTGCATTGCTTTATGGACGGTCGCGATACCGACCCGAAGAGCGGTGCAGGCTTTATCGCCGACATACAGAAGGTTTGCGACGCCAACGGTGCGCACATCGCATCTATCGTTGGTCGCTTCTACGCAATGGATCGCGATAAGCGTTGGGAACGTGTAAAGGAGGCTTACGACCTTCTTGTTGAGGCGAAAGGAAAGCAAGCTACCGATATGGTGAAAGCCGTAGAGGAAAGTTATGCCGACGGAGTTACTGATGAGTTCATCAAGCCAATCACCAATGCAAACGTAAACGGAACCATTGGCGAGGGCGATGTGGTTATTTTCTTCAACTTCCGCAACGACCGAGCAAAGGAACTTACCTATGTTCTCACGCAGCAGGATATGGCAGAGCAGGGCATGCACACCATAAAGGATTTGCAATACTACTGTATGACACCATACGATGCAAGTTTCGAGGGCGTTCACATTCTGTTCCCAAAAGAGAATGTTACGATGACGCTTGGCGAATACCTAAGCGTGAAAGGCAAGAAGCAGCTGCATACGGCTGAAACGGAGAAGTATGCGCACGTTACTTTCTTCTTCAATGGTGGTCGCGAAGAGCCTTACGAGGGCGAAGACCGCATCTTGGTGGCATCTCCAAAGGTTGCTACTTACGACTTGAAGCCAGAGATGAGTGCCTACGAAGTGAAAGACAAGCTGGTTGCAGCAATCAATACAGCAGAGTACGACTTTATTGTTGTGAACTTTGCCAATGGCGATATGGTGGGTCATACAGGCGTTATGAACGCCATTGCGAAAGCCGTTCATGCGGTAGACAACTGTGTGAAGGAAGTTATCGAGGCTGCAAAGGCGAACGATTATGAAGCTATCATCATTGCCGACCACGGTAATGCCGACAATGCGCTGAACGAAGACGGTTCGCCAAATACGGCACACTCGTTGAATCCTGTACCGTTTATATACGTTACCGACAACAATTCGGCTCGTGTAAAGCCAGGTAGATTGGCTGACGTTGCGCCTTCTATTCTCCACATTATGGGATTGGAACAGCCCGAAGAGATGACAGGCGAATGCTTGATAGAAGATAAATAAAGATAAAAACAATGGTTTAGCCCTATCAGACTTATGCTTGATAGGGCTGAATTGTATCTAAGAAAATGTTATGGTAGATATTGAGGCTTCTTGGAAACAACACTTGGAGGGGGAGTTTACGAAACCTTACTTCACCCAACTCACTGAAAGTGTGCGCAACGAGTATAGGAACGGCTTGTGCTTTCCACCAGGAAAACTTGTTTTCAATGCTTTTAATCTTTGTCCGTTCGACAAGGTTAAAGTGGTTATTCTTGGGCAAGACCCTTATCACGAGCAAGGACAAGCTATGGGCTTGAGCTTTTCTGTGCCCGAAGGAATAATGCTGCCGCCATCGCTCCAAAACATTTATAAAGAGATACAAAACGACCTTGGCAAACCCATACCCGCATCGGGCGACCTAACACGTTGGGCAAAACAAGGTGTGTTGCTGCTGAATGCCACGCTGACGGTGCGTGCGCATATAGCCAACAGTCATCAAACTTTGGGCTGGCAGAACTTTACCGATGCTGCAATTGCAGCGTTAAGCAATCATCGTGAGCATGTTGTGTTTATGCTTTGGGGTGGTTTTGCCCGCTCGAAAAAGCGATTGATAGATGCCAATCGCCATTGTATTATCGAATCGGTGCACCCCTCTCCGCTGTCGGCAAATAGAGGTGGCTGGTTCGGACAGCACCAATTTTCACGTTGCAACGCTTATTTAGCACAGCAGGGATTGGGCGAAATAGATTGGTAAATCCATATTTGGGAAAGAGAAAAGGAAAGAAATGAGCGATAAGAAGATGATGCCTATCTTGCAGATTAATGGTACAGATGTTCCTCTTGAGGCTTCTTGGGAAGAACATTTGAGGGGTGAAATTAAAAAACCTTACTTTACTGAACTCGTTAAAGAACTAAATAGCGAGTATAAAGAAGCATGCTATCCTTCAGAAGAACTTATTTTCAATGCTTTTAATCTTTGTCCGTTCGACAAGGTTAAAGTGGTTATTCTTGGGCAAGACCCTTACCACGAGCAAGGGCAAGCTATGGGCTTGAGCTTCTCTGTGCCCGATGGAGTAAAGCTGCCGCCATCGCTCCGAAAGATTTATAAAGAGATAGAAGATAACCTTTGCGAGACTATGCCCGAATCAGGCGATTTGACTCGTTGGGCTGAACAAGGTGTGTTGTTGCTGAATACTACACTGACTGTGCGTGATGCTAAACCCAATAGTCATAAGAGATTAAAATGGCAGAACTTTACAGACGCAGCCATTAAAGCATTAAATAAAAACCGTGAAAACATTGTATTTATGCTTTGGGGAAATGATGCAAAGAGGAAAAAAAGACTGATAGATACCGAACGTCATCATATAATCGAATCATATCACCCTGCTGCAAGGCAAAGATATAAATTTAAAAAGCACCAATTTACATGTTGCAACGCTTATTTAAAGCAACAAGGAATGGGTGAAATAGATTGGTTAATGCGTACCGAGGAAAGATAAAAGGAAAGAAATGAACGATAAGAAGATGATGCCTATCTTGCAGGTTGGCGATGTTTTGATTTCACCCGACATTATAACGGAGAAGTTCTGTTGCGACCTCGATGCTTGTAAGGGTATCTGTTGCGTGGAAGGAGATGCTGGCGCACCTGTTTCTATGGACGAAATAGCAGCCATAGAAGGTGTTGTAGATGCGGTGTGGGGCGACCTCAGTGCGTCTGCGCAAGCCGTTATCGACAAGCAGGGCGTTGCTTATACCGACCGAGAAGGCGACTTGGTAACCAGCATTGTGCACGGAAAAGACTGTGTTTTCACCTTCCACGATAAAGATTGTTGCCTCTGTGCACTGGAGCGTTCGTACCGTGAAGGGAAGACAAGCTTCGTAAAACCCATTTCGTGCGCTCTCTATCCCATTCGTGTAAAGGAGTTTGGAAACAATCTTGTAGGTCTGAATTATCATCGTTGGGACATTTGCAAAGATGCCGTGAAGAAGGGTAGGGAACTCGATTTGCCTATTTATAAGTTCTTAAAAGGGCCGCTTGTTCGCCGTTTTGGCGAAGAATGGTATGCCGAACTGGAAGCTGTTGCCGAACAATTGCTGAAAGAATCGTAACCTATAATACATCTTTCTTCTTTTCAGGCTATATATTAGTATGCTGATATATATCGTTTTACGCTTTTTTATAACTTTTCTTGTTTACATCAAAAACATTTATTACCTTTGCACCAATTTATAAAAAGATTTGTGCTGCAAAGGATAAATAACTTAAAAATGTGTTATTCCTCTTTATATAATAACGGTATGGATAAGTTGCAAAAAAACAGAGATGTTTATGCAACTTTTAACTCGTTATATTTGGTTAGCTCGAATATTTTGCTAACACACACACACACACAGGCGCACCGTCGCTAAATTCTTATACAAATATTTAAACGTACGCGCGCGAGGCATTGCGTACAACCTCGATAGGAAAAGGAATTTCGTTGATTTTCTTTTCCTAAATCATCGTATCCGTTGGCCAAGTAAAATAGCCTGAATTAAGAACATGCTAACTATTGCTTAATTCAACTATTGAGAATTATAAATTAAGAAATATCAATATTTTATTTTTATTATGAAACAAACAAAACATTTATTATTGCTGTTACTGGCATTTATATTGTCGGTAACAGAAACCTTTGCACAAGCTGTGGGTACTGATTTTACGGTAGGTAATATCAAGTACATTGTAACGGCAATGGATTTAACCACACATAACAATACGGCAGCTGTGAGCTATATTGGTGGTACGGGTGCCGTAACTGTGCCTACATCGGTGGTGCACCCGAAAAACAAGGAAACTGTTTATATTACAGAATCAAAGGAATACACTAATTGTGCTGACGGTGTTACCAGCATAACTTTCTCTGAGGGTTATACCACGATGGGGAAAGGTTGCTATGCAAAGTCGAAAAACCTAACAAAGGTTACTTTCCCCAAGTCTTTCACCACGATGAACCCTGGCTGTTTCGAGGCAAATAACAAATTAACCTCTTTTGAAGTAGTCAGTGGTAACACTAAATTCTCAACCAATTCCGACGGTTGGTTACTTGCCGATGGTGGAACGACCTTACAGGCTTATCCAACCGGACTTAGTGGCGATGTAACTATTCCGAATACGATTACGAAAATTGCACCAACAGCTTTCAATGTATGTGCCAGTCTTGGAAAAGTAACAATTCCTGCATCAGTAACCAGTATAGCATCAGGAATCACTGCCAGTTTCTTGGCTGTAGGTACGTATTTCGAAGTAGATGATAGTAATCCTAATTACAAGAGTGTGGACGGCGTGCTTTTCAACAAAGACGTGTCAGAGCTAATAACTTTCCCAAAAGACTATTCAGGTTCACTTCCAAGTGGCAAGTATACTGTTCCTTCAACAGTGAAGACCATCGCCGGTGAAGCTTTCAGCCATACGTCTACCGTGTTGAAGGCTATTGACCTCAGTAACACCGAAACCATCAGTGCACAGGCATTTGACTATACCAGTGGACTGGAAAAAGTAACTATTGGTCCAAAGGTGAACAGTATAGAAGACGGTGCTTTCCTCAATTGCGAAAAGATAACGGAATATATAGTTGATGCAAACAATGCGAGTTATTCCAGCGATGAGGGTATCATTTATTCCAAGGACAAGAAAACGCTCTATCTTTGTCCGATAGCTAAGACTGGTTCTTATGAAATTCCTGAAGGTACGGTAACCGTTAAGGCTAAGGCATTCTATTCTTCTAAGCTTTCAAGCATAAAGTTCCCCTCTACTCTTACAGCTGTGGAGGATCAAGCATTCCGTTTCAGTTCTATTTCTAATCTTGATTTTGGTACTAACTCTAATCTTTCGTCTATCGGAAGTTCTGCTTTTGGCAATACTCAATTGACTGGTAGCCTTACGCTCCCCGCTTCTGTTGCCAATTTGGGTTCAGGTGCTTTCAACTACACCAAGTTAAAAGATGTTCATATTGCTGACGGTTCAAAACTTGAGGCTATCACTTTTCAGGCATTTGGCAATATGCCCGAACTTGAAACTTTTATATTCGATGGCTCGGCTAACCATTTGAAACGTCTTGACGAACAAGCATTTGCCAATGACCCGAAACTTAAGCGTTTCGATGTTCCTGCGTCTGTAACGACAATTGGTAAAGGTGCTTTCTTGAATACTACAGCATTAGAAACCGTAACTTTCCAATCTCCTTCAAAGATTAAAGAAATCAAAGAAGGTGCTTTCGGTTCCAGTGGTATCAAGTACATCAATTTACCCAACAGTGTAGAAACTATTCAACAGCAAGCATTCGACAACTGTACCAATCTTACGACTATTACAATTCCTGCTTCTGTAACGAATGTTGGTATAGGAGTTTTCAATTTCTGTGAAAACTTAACATCCATCAATGTAGATGCTGCCAACACTAAGTACTCGTCTCTTAGCGGTATGCTGACCAACAAGGATAAGACTGAACTTGTGGTATTCCCTGCAGGTAAGGCAAACAGTAAGTATGCACTTATTCCTAACATTGCAACAGTTAAACCATACGCCTTTTACGGTAGCGAGAAGATAACCAATATAACTTTCCCTAAAACCGTAACTTCTATCGGCGACCGTGCTATCGCCCTATGCGATAAATTAAAGTCGCTCAGTTTTATGGGTGAGGATAATGTACCGGTATTGAATGCTGACATTATGTATCAATCAAGTAATCTCCGCGACGTAACCATTTATGTACGCAAGAAGTGGTATGAGAATAGTGCCAACGATGCTGCTGTGAATACTTACAACAGTAGGTTTAAGGAAGTTCACCCCTCGTTTGTGTCAGAGACTGGGTACGACCGTGGCACGGAATTCTTCCCTACTTCTGCAACAAATGTAGGTGTTATCAGCTTCTATACTCCTCGTACCTCTGTTATTATTGACAATACAGCCAAGGAATCAGATTGCACAGACGTGCGTGGCAAGCATTGGACGGCTACGACCTACGATGTGAGCAGTATTCTCGACTACGCATATCAGAACGAAACAACTGTCAAAGACATAGTGGTACTTTCCAACATCGGTATTGTCGGACTTAATGCTTTCAAAGCTGGAAATCAGTTACAAGGAATATATTTTGTGAGCAACACACCAGCACAGCTTAACTCTACCGACTACGGAATGAATGCTACCGATTATCCGTTTAATGCCAACCAGAATATTTATGTGAAGCGCAGTAAGGTGAACGATTACAAAACAGTTTGGGAAGTAGATGGGCACACACTGAACATTACTGCCGAAATTCCACAGACAACCCACAGTTACGGTGCAACTCGTTGCTATCCGTTCGATGTGCAGTACAATAACAACGGCGATGTTCGCCCTTATCTGCCCGTTGATTTCAGCCACATGACAGCTGCAAATCCGTATGCTAAGGCGCGTCGCATCGACGACGGTTATGTGCCTGCATTCCTCGGAGTGCTGCTGCACAGTCGTAATGCTGCCAGTGCCACCTCTTATTGCGAGATGACCGATACACAAGACCATCACGCCGTAAACGACCCATCGGGCAAGTATTCTGCAGCTACCTACAAGATGGTGGGTGTTGTTGAGGACACACAGGTAATGAGCGATGCCAACAACAATTTATATGCTTTCAGCAAGAGCAAGGGACAATTCCTGAAGATTAAGCAGTCTCCGGGTAACAAGATGCCTTACTTCAGTGCTTATTTGAAGCTGGACAGCAACAATCAGGCTAAAGGTTTCTCGTTCCGCTTCGACGGTGACGACCCTTCTGCAACAGGCATTGAAAACATCGGGATTGCAGAAGAAACCAACGACAGTGCACCTTACTACAATCTGAACGGTATGAGAGTGAACAATCCTGCCAAGGGAGTATACATACATAATGGAAAGAAAGTAATCATCAAATAAAGGAGATTTCGAAATGAATAAAAAAGAATATATACAGCCCAAAGCAGAAGTAGTTATCGTGAATGGTGATACGCTTATGGACGGCGAATGGTGGAGTGTACAGGTTAATCCGGGAGAGGAAATCGAAGACGACGACATCGGTGCCAAGGAGGGTTCTTTTGACGATGACTGGGGATTTTCCGGGTTTAATTCTTGGGATAACTAATAACTATTTCAGCCATGTTCAACCTGTGTTATGCGGTTGGGCATGGCACTTTTAGTATGGGTATGTTCTTTTCGGAACTACTAATAATGAGAAATCGTTAATCATATTAACCTGCCGTGGGTGGTGTAGATATAGATAACGACAAGTCCTACTTCCGTGGGGCACGGAAGTATAACCCGTGGGGCACGGGTTATACTTTAGTCGTTATTAACATTTCTGCCGCCTCACGGCATAAAAACAATTAAAATCATGGCTTTTTACAAGAAAACGAAAATGAAGGTGAACGGCAAGTGGTATCCCAAATCCGTTTTGGTAGGTTCACCAATTAGCACCGAACAAGTGGCAAAACGTCTGGCAGCCGAATCTACGGTGAGTCCTGCCGACGTTCGTGCGGTGCTGACCGCTCTTGGTGGCGTGATGGGCGATTTTATGGCGCAGGGTCGTTCGGTGAAGCTCGACGGTGTTGGTTCATTCTATTTCACGGCGGCGACCAACAAGAATGGTGTTGCAACCGAGAAGGAAGTAACCGCCAATCTCATCAACGGCGTGCGTGTGCGCTTCATTCCCGAAACCCGCTATCGTGGCGATGGAAAGGGACGTGTATCAACCCGCGGACTAACAGACGTGGACATCGAATGGGAGGAATGGAAAGGCAAGATAGCCTCTGCCGACTCAGGCTCTACTCCGGGCGGCGGAGAGGAACACCCATAATTCGTATAGAATCATAAGTATTTATTTTTATAGTCGCAAGAATTGTTGAGAGACAGGACTTGCGGCTATTTTATTTGTCTTATAGTGATAAGAATTATTTTATGCATAATAATCACTGTTTTTTTAAGCGTATTTTTTATGTTTTTGGGAAATTTGCAATCAAATAATTTCTATTTTCATCATTTTATGCCTATCTTTGCGTACTAATTTATATACTATCAAAGTATTACAATATTGTTATGGAGAAAAAGAATGCTTACTTTGAATACTTAATAGATGCTTTAGGGCGGAAGAGCGATAGTGGCTCGAATGATTTCACAACATTGAAATTAATAAAACTTTTATTTTTAGTTGTTGGTGTTTCTTCCACTGAAGATAAGATGGGCTTGACGGAGATTTTTGATAAATTTGTAGCAATGCCTTTTGGTCCTGTAGAAAGCGATATTTATAATGCCATACAAGCTGATAGCCTTGCCAAATATAGAATAACTCCATATCAATGCTGTATTAAAAACAAGAGTGCAAATATCAGTTTAAGCGACCCTCAACAAAAGGAAATGATTGACAGTGCGATAGATTTACTGCTTGAAAAAAATCCTAACATATTAAAATGCCAACCTTTTGAATTGGTTGATATAACTCACAAATGGAGTTGTTGGAAGATTTGCTATGATATTGCATTGGAAAATGGGAAACATAGTATCGGTATTCCATCAAGAATGATACAGAAGAGCGTTAAATATTATCAGTAAGTATGGCTTCGCATATGCATATAGACAAATGTGTTACAAAATATAAGGAACTATTTACCTCAAAAGGCAATATTCAAGAAACAAGCAAATCTGACATTGATAAGGAAATCTGTATTAAAGAAAAGTATAATGAGTTTGAACGTTTCTTTTTTATAGAAATGAATAATGCTTTGTTTGCGGGTGAGTATTTAGAAGACAATTATATAAAGGAAATAGAAACGTTTGAGAATTATTTGATAGCTAATGATAGCAAGTTTTCTTTCAGTATCAGAGAATCTCTAAAGAGTCTTAGAGAAATTATTTTTAATATACAAAATAAGATTAAGATTGACAACAGAGAGTTGCAGGTAGCTCTCAGAAAGAATGAAACGATACAACAAAGTAAAAATTATAAGTATCAATATTATGATTCATGGCGAACAATTTCTCTTGTTTTAATGGTTCTTGACCATACCTTAGTTAACAAAAAGGATTGTCGAGAGTTGCTTATTAGATTATATTATGAAATTCAAGCAACAATGAATGGACTTGATAATCAGGAATTAGTAGGTGTCTATAATAAACTAAAAAGTAAATGTTCGTTTTTGCTGAGAAAGACTTTTGTCTATGATGATGTTGAGGACTATTATTATTCTGTTGATTTTGAAATAAAGAAAGCAGAGGAGATAATCAAAGGAGATGAATTTAATAAAGACTTCTTATCTTTGTTTACAAAAATGTATCCATGTAAGTATGGGAAAGATATTGTTAATAAATATCAACAATCGTTTTTTGAAAAAGATTTTTCTTCTGTTGGCTTTGTGTTGCTGTCCTATTATTATGGTACATCAAAGAAATGCTCTCTTGAAAGATTAAATAATCTTTTAAGTGATTTTGAAGAATATGAACGAAAGTTAAAAACAAGTACAATTTCTCAATTTGACGATTATGCTGTTCGGAGTATAAAAAGTTACATTTCAAACTGCCGTTTTTCTTTATTGCTAAAGCAAAGTAATTATACTTTAGAACAATTAGAAACTAATTTAAATGAGATTGAATCAGTTCAAGAAGATACAGGAATTAAAAATTATCATCCATACAAGAAAGCATTATTGTTTTTAAGTGATTATCTGGAAAAGCTTAAAGAGAACGATAAGAAAGAACTTCAAGAAGGATTGAATTTGTATAACGAAATATTCGAGAAATATAAATCCACTTATGAAGTATGTATCTGGCGTAATTTTACTCCTTTTCAACTTGTTATAGAAGATTGCAAAACACAAGGGGGTGTCTTTATAGCATCTTCTTTATCAAAACCTATCTCTCCAAGTAAATTGAAAGAAAGTGAACGCGAGTTTAGGGATGTGAAACAATATTTGAAAATAAAGAATCGCCTTTCAAAATGGGAAAAAGAAATCAGTGGCATTGCTGATGAAACTAAGAATTTCAGACGAGAATCTTTTGAATATTTGGGAGTGTTTATTGCAGTAATTACTTTCTTATTTGGGAGTATTCAATTATTCGGAAAAGAGTCAGAAACACTTTCAGTAACAATAACGAATATTGTTTCATTGGGCATCGTTTTAGGAATCTTTATGGCAATGCTTTATATTGTTTTATATTGTAAAAGAAATAGAATATGGCTTTTGTTAGGTTTAATAGTTTTTAGTTTGCTTGTGCTTATACTCTTTAATATTTACGTTAAATAACATAATCAATAAAGTATTTCTATAAGTAGGTGTTTAATTATGAACACCTACTTATTAACACTAAAGCTATTTTAGAGAATCTGTATTTTCCTAATTCTGAAACGCTGTTGCAATGATTTTATCGCAAATTAAATCGAAGCCCAGCTTTTAGTTGGAAAGAAACAGGGCGGTCGCTATAAATGGTTTGCAAGTCTGATTTGTTGTTGAAGTGGTAGCTTACCCCCGGTTCTAAATAGAAGCTGACACCCTTTGTAAGTTTGTAGGCAGCACCGAAGCGGGCTGACAATGCCCATTGCAACTCTTTCATTTCTACTTTGTTGGCGATAGTGGTTTCGGTACCGTCGTATCGCTCTTTCTGCTTTCCGTAAACCATTTTTTCTACACTTCCGCCCCCCGACACGTACACAGATGTGTTGTGTCGTTGCCACAACCGATAGTTCAGGTTGAGCGGAATGCCGACGAAATTCAGATGTTGTTTGATGTCGTGGCTTATGTTGCCCACTTCGTAAGCGAGTTCCGAATAGTGGTGGCTATACATCAAGCCTGTTTCCACACTTATCTTGCTGCTCAATGGCAAGGCAACGGAAACGCCCAAGGTGATGGGTTGGCGGTGGTTGGCTTTTTTAACCATCTTGTTTTGCCCCGTTACTATCATTCCGTTGTTTTCTTTCATTGCTGTCGGCGCGACGGAATAAAGGTCGTCTGACGAGTTTACTGTGGGCATACCTGCAAGCAACATACCCAATTGGACGGAGTTTTTATTGCGCCGAGGACGGCTGTTGGTGGTAGGCGTAGTGGGGCGTTGGTGCGTTGTTGGCTCTGAGCATTCCACCTTTTCGCTCGGTTTGGGTACTTCGTTTACAGTTGTTTCTTGTATGTTGTCCGTCTTGTCAGTCGGTTCTGTGGTGGTAGTGGGTTGCTCTACCATTGCCAAAGTGGTCTTGTCGGCAGTGTTTTGAGGCAAAACCGTCGAGGCAACAGCTTTGAAAGCAGTCTTTAGAGAGGCAAATATTCTGCTCTTTGCATTTACCGTAGGAGTGCTTTCGTTGCCGTTACTGTTTGTGTATGCGTTGTCGGGAGAAGTCGTTTCTGTCTTTCCATCTTTCTTTTCTATTACATTTTTATTGTTGTCTGCTAAGTTGCCAATTGTGTTCGTATGGTTCGCAACATCTACAACAGAATTGTTTACCAGCAAAATCGCAACTATTGCAGCGGCAGAGAGAATGGCAGTGAGCCAAATAGCAGCCTTGACCTGTTGCTTTTTATTGGTGTTGGCAGCTGTAATCGGCACTTCTGTGGGTTTGTTCGGTACCTTTTCGCCTTCCTCGATAGGTGGAATATGCTTTAAAATCTCGTCAAACAGTCCTTGGGGAGGAGTTGTTTCATAATCGTTTAGCTTATTATGAAATCCTTTTTTCCATTCTTCGTTCATAGTTTCACTCCTTTCCTATATGAGACAATTTGTTGTTTAAGTATGCTTTTTGCACGGGATAGCTGCGAGGCAGAAGACTTTGCCCTAATCCCAAGTATTTCTCCAATTTCTTTATGCGATTTGTTTTCTAATACGTATAAGTTGAATACGACTCTGTAACCATCGGGCAGCGACTGTATCATCTGCAGTAGCATTTCTTCGGGTATATCTTCTACCGTTAAATCCGACTTGTCATCTTGTTCGGGAAGCTGCTCTCCGTATATCAGCGGAATGGTTTTCTTGTTGCGCAGGAAGCCCAATGCCTCCATAACAACGATTTGTTTGCTCCATGCCAACAACGAACCGCTGCCCCTGTATTCAAAACTATCAATCTTTGTGAATATCTTTATGAATGCGTCTTGCAGTACATCTTTTGCATCGTCGATGTCTGCAATGTAACGCGAACACACTGTCATGAATATTCCTGCGTATAGGTTGTAGAAAGTCTGCATCGCTGAAGTGTCCCGTTTTCGGAGCCCTTCAGCGATTTTGGTTTCTTCTTTCTGGTCTAACTTTATCATTCAGTGTGTGTATGTATCCTTCCTTTATTTGCTATCATCTCTTACATGATACTTAAAGGAAACTTGCTTATCCCCTTGATAAGATTTCCAATGGAGCTGTAAAGTTACTTCTTTTTTTCCATTTTTCTTTGCTATCTTGTCAATTTCGGATAATCTGAATGCAATAAGACTCGATGCCATTCGTCCTCTGTTATCGCCGTGGGCGTTGTACGCAAGCACTAATTTGTAAGGCTCTTTCTCCGAATGCTGCACGATTAAGTTTAGGTCGCGCTTGAGTTTTAGGTCGCGCATGGCAGTGCTGAATCTTAAAGTAAGATAGCCATCTTCTACCACCGTGCCGAATCCGTTGATGATTTCCAATCTGTCTTCGCCATACTTTTTCAACTCCAATTCCGGATTCTTGAGAGCGATAGCCTGCTTTGTGCGTATGCTGTCCATCCAATTGATGTATATTTTAGTCTTACCTTTGGCGTCTTTCTCTTCTTTTATGTTGGCAATAGCCCTTACTTCCTTGTTTCCGTATGGCGATTTTGTAAGATTGCTGGGCGGTCCTTGCACCTTTTCGCTTACCCAAACATTGAAACTTTCGCCACCGTTAATCGGTTTTATCGTAACAATAGCATTGGGAAACCTTTTTATATTGTCGTTAGTATCGTTATCACACGAGGTGAAAAGACTGCACGCAGTGAATATAGAAATAAGCCCTAAGAATATTTTACTTGTCTTCATTGTTCTTGATATTGTATTAAACTTAAACTTTACTTTATCTTTGAGTACTCGCCAAATAAATGCGTAAATGCGCGAAAGGTTGCATTTTGTATAGTTAAAATATGTTTTAGGCAAGGCCTTCTGTTTCTGTAAATAGTAGATTGCTGTTATTAACCTTTTTAAGGCTACCATATATCAATTGCTCACTTACAACAACTTATGATTATAAAAGTTTGGATTGCTGCTGTAAAATAATTATATTTGCACTTGCAATCAAATACGATAACGCTCATTAATGATAAAGAAAAATAAATATGGACAGTATTTTACTATTGAAACTATAGCTGAATTTATGGTTTCTTTAGTAACGCAAAATAAAGAAGCAAAGGTGCTTGAGCCTTCGTGTGGGAAAGGTGTATTTCTAAAAATGCTTTATAAATACGGGTTTAATAATATAAAAGGTTACGAAATAGACAGCACTTTAGACAATCCATATAATGTAGTAGAATACAAAAGTTTTATAAGTTCTCCACTTTCCGAATGCTTTAATGTGGTTATTGGCAATCCGCCTTATATCAGATGGAAGAATTTGGAGGATAATTTAAAAGAGGAATTGGCGCAGTCGGATTTATGGAATAAATATTTTAACAGTCTTTGCGACTATCTGTTTATTTTTATTCTGAAAAGTATAGAACAACTAAAAGAGAATGGAGAACTTATCTTTATTTGTCCTGAATATTGGTTGAACACCACACATTCAAGTGTATTGAGAAATTATATGTGTGCAAATGGGATATTCTCAGATATTTATCTTTTTAAAGAAGCACCATTATTTGAAGGTGTAACATCTTCATTTATAATATTCAGATATGTCAAGACAAAAAAGCAAGCATCAGAAATAACATTACATAAATACGCCAAACGAAGGAAGCCTAATTTGGAAGAGTTAATCAATGGTAGCTGTTTTACAATCGAACAAATTCCTGCTTTCCAAATAGGAGAACGATGGGTATTGGCAACAAGAAGTAAACAGGAGTTAATGAAATCTTTTCAAAATAGCTGTATTCAAAGTAAAAGTTTATTTCCCAGTAAAGAAACATGGTATAGAATAGGAGATTTTTGTGATATAGGAAATGGTATGGTGTCAGGATTAGATAAAGCATTTAAAGTTACAAACATTGATATTCTAAACGAAAACGAACTCAATAGTTTGATAAAAGTAAATAAGGCAAAAGATTTAGAGCAATATTCTAATATTGGGACAAGCTACTATTTTTTCATAAAAGGCGATATGAAAGAAAAGGATTTTGCTACAAAATTTCCGCATTTTTACAAGCAGTTAATACCTTATAAGGAATTGTTAGAAAAGCGATATAGTTATGGTAGGGATTTACCGATATGGCAATTTGCCTTTCCAAGAAACGAACAACTTTTCAATAGAGATGTTTTTCGCATTTTTGTGCCGTGTAAAGATAGAATTTCTACGCGACAATACTTTCGCTTTTCGTATGCTGATAAGAAGTATTACCCCTTGCAAGATGTTACAGGAATATTGTTAAAGAAACAATGTAAAGAGGATATTAAGTACATCTTGGCATACTTAAATAATGAAAGAGTATTTGAATGGCTAAAATATAATGGTATTGTAAAAGGTGAAATCGTTGAATTTTCAGAAACACCAATAGCCAGCATTCCATACCGTCCTATACGATGGAATGACAAACAAGAAGTTGAGTTACACGATACTATTGTGAAAGCAACTGCCAATTATATAAAAAAGAAAGATAGCGAAAGTCTTTCTATAATAAAATATAGTTTTAATAAATTATTCAATGAGCACAATTAACTATAAGTTATTATTGTCCAGAATAAAAGGACAAACTGTTACACGTCCTAATGCTTCAACATCGGGAACTTTGTCGGGGCATGCTGCAGGAGAACCTTTCGAGAAATTGGTTTACAACGAATTGAAAAAGATGTGCCCTAACAATATTTTTAAGCAATATGAATATTTAAATGATTTATACAGGACACACCCCAAAGCCATTTCGTTAGAAGACAAAAAGGCACTGTTTGACTCGCCTGTTGCACTCTTTCTATTAAGTAGAAGTGAATCTGCAACAAGATTATGGAACCCACAAAATATTTTTGAAGAAAAACAAAATGATACTGCCGATATTCTTTTTCACAATAATGGGTTCTTTGAAATTATTGATGTGAAAACAAGAAATATGACTAAGCCTGCAATGGCACCTAATATAATTTCTGCTTATAAGGTTGCGCAAATGTGTACATTAATCATTGATAATGAAGAATACGATACGATAGATATAAAATACATTGAGGTTGATTGGAAAGAAAGTGGAACTGAAAAATTAATATGTGAGAATACATATATAGGTGAATTATTTAAAGCTAATCCTAATACACTATATATTAATTGGGCTGCTGCAATGCAAATACAATTTCACGTTTCTGAACTTGACCAAAGTTTTAAAGGAAATCTAAAAGAATGGGCAAAGGAATATCTGAAAATGTTTGTGAAAAGTGCAGAACATCGTATTGATATAATGCATCAAAAGTATGTAGCACCTTTCAAAAAGTATATTGAGGAATAAAACCAATATACATTTTCATTTTAGGAAAACACCTCACGCAAGATGTTGAAGCTTTGAAGGTCGGGCATATTGGGTATGTGGAGACGATAGTAGTGCAACACGAGTTCGGTGATTCGGTTACGCTCGTCGTGCGAAAGTTTGAAAATCTTCATTGTTTCAAAGTTCATTCGCATCAGTGTGTGCATACGTTCGGCATCTGTTGCATTCAGAAAGTCGGAATGTAAAGGTGCCGACAGCGTGAAGCAACCATTGCGAAGGTCGAAGAAACAGCCCTGTGTGAAGTTGTCGAGAAAAGGTTGAAAGCCAAGAAACCTGCCCAAACGCATCATAAAAACAAGGTGGAAGTTGGCAAAACCATCGCAGGCACTGTCGAACCATTCCAAGCTTGCACTTATATAATTAAATAAGGTGGAGTTCTCTTGCTCGTCGCGAGTGGTATAATATAGGAATTCTGCAAGGAAAAGCAAAACGCTCGACTTCACAGGATTGCAAGGAATAGACGAATAAGGTTGAGCTATTCTTACATCTTTAATATGCTGCAAGCTGCTTCGTTGCCTGAAATCGTATTCAAAATCGAGCAAGGTCATAGGCTGGAAATATTGCTTTTTCACCTTGCCTTTCGAGGTTTTAGGAATGCGCACAACAAAAGAAACACGCCCCGACAACTCCGTCAGCACATCGACAATCAGCGATGATTCACCAAAACGAACGCTCCGCAGTACTATTCCTCTTGTTTTTGTAATCATAAGCCTTTTTATTGATACAAAGATACAAAAAACACAGCATAATGAAAAATATCTTTGAGAAAATTTGGACGATTAAAATAAAACCACTACCTTTGCACCCGCAAAACAAAAGATGGTCTCTTCGTCTATCGGTTAGGACACAAGATTTTCATTCTTGTAAGAGGGGTTCGATTCCCCTAGAGACTACAAACAAAAATAAAAAGTAAAGATGGCAAATCACAAATCATCACTTAAGAGAATCCGCCAAGACAAGGTGAAGACTTTGCGCAATAAGTATTACGCTAAAACAATGCGTAACGCTGTTCGCAAGTTCCGTAACATCACTGACAAGGAAGAAGCTGTTAAGCTGTATCCAACTGTGCAGAAGATGCTTGATAAACTTGCTAAAACAAATGTTATTCATAAGAATAAGGCAGCGAACTTGAAGTCAGGTCTTTGCCAGCACATTGCTACGCTTGGATAAAATACGGTAAAGTCATAGCAAATAAAGAATAATGAAAGGTTGCAATCTGATAAAGATTGCAGCCTTTTGCATTTTATAACCTTGTGAAGTCTTGGCAAACGCTTTCTCCTTATATACTTGTATCGAGTAGGTGCTTATGGTTGGTTCTCGTTGTATTTAGAGAAACGTTTGATGTTTTGAGTGAGCTTGTTTTCTCTTTTATGCTCAAGAAAAATACTCAAAAACACGGTTGATTTTGTAAAGATAATATTGTTAAAAAGTGATAACTGCGCTTTGGCATTGCGAAAGCGTAGGTTTTGCGATGCAAAAGAGCCACTTTTACCGTGCAAAACCTACGCTTTTGGAATGCAAAACAATAGGTTTTGCAATGCATTGATAAACAAATGATTACGTGGCTGTTGTGCTTGTGAAAAATATTTACAAGGTTTTATCATCTTTCTCTTCTTAAGATAAGGTTGCGAGAGCAGTAAGGTAGCGAGTGAAAAGTGCTTTCTTTTCAAAGTGGATTGAGCGATATGATTACTCTTTATAAAGCTTCTAATGCCCTATAAATACCTCCAATTAAACTTTTTTTCGCATTAAATATTCCTTTTAATTAGGTATTTTTTCGTATCTTTGCAAATAGATAGTTTCATAGGTTGTATGAAATCTTGAAAGATTAGACATACTCGCAGGAACTATCGCAAAAGAACAAGGAGAATCAAATAAAAATGGCAGATAACTTAGGAAACGAGAACAACTACTCGGCCAGTAATATTCAGGTCCTCGAAGGACTTGAAGCAGTGCGCAAACGCCCTGCGATGTATATTGGCGACATAAGCGAAAAAGGACTTCACCACCTCATCAACGAGACTGTAGACAACTCTATCGACGAGGCTATGGCAGGCTATTGCAGCCATATCGAAGTAACCATAAACGACGACAACTCCATTACCGTTGAGGACAACGGACGTGGTATCCCAGTAGACGAACACGAGAAGTTGCACAAGAGTGCGCTCGAGGTGGTTATGACCGTACTGCACGCGGGTGGTAAGTTCGATAAGGGTTCCTACAAGGTCAGCGGTGGTCTGCACGGTGTGGGTGTCAGCTGTGTTAATGCATTGTCTTCCCACATGATGTCGCAAGTGTTCCGTAACGGAAAAATCTACCAACAAGAATACGAACAAGGCAAACCTCTCTATCCTGTGAAGATAGTTGGCGATACCGACAAGACGGGTACACGTCAGCAATTCTGGCCAGATGCTAGCATTTTCACTACAACAGTGTTTCAATGGGATATTGTGGCACGCCGTATGAGAGAACTTGCGTTCCTGAATGCAGGTATAAAAATCACACTTACCGACTTGCGTCCAAACGAGGAAGGAAAGACACGACAAGAAGTTTTCCATGCTAAAGACGGACTGAAAGAGTTTGTGAGATATGTAGACCGCCACCGTACGCACCTTTTCGACGATGTTATCTACCTGAAAACCGAAAAGCAAGGTATTCCCATTGAGGTTGCCGTTATGTATAATACGGACTACAACGAAAACATACACTCGTATGTGAACAACATCAATACCATCGAGGGTGGTACACACCTTACAGGTTTCCGTGCTGCATTGACACGTACGTTGAAGTCGTATGCCGACAACGAACCACAAATAGCAAAACAAATAGAGAAAGCTAAGATAGAAATTACGGGCGAAGACTTCCGCGAAGGTCTTACCGCAGTTATCTCTATCAAGGTTGCCGAACCACAATTTGAGGGACAAACCAAGACGAAGCTCGGAAACAGCGAAGTGTCGGGTGCAGTTCAACAGGCAGTGGGCGAGGCACTTTCATATTATTTGGAGGAGAATCCAACAGAAGCAAAACTCATTTGCGACAAGGTTATTCTTGCGGCAACAGCCCGCATTGCAGCCCGCAAGGCACGCGAAAGCGTTCAGCGTAAGAACGTTATGACAGGTGGCGGACTACCCGGAAAGTTGGCTGACTGCTCTAACAAAGACCCTAAGGAATGCGAGATTTTCCTTGTTGAGGGTGATTCTGCAGGTGGTTCTGCCAAGCAAGGACGCGACCGATACACGCAAGCCATTCTGCCTTTGCGCGGTAAAATCCTCAATGTAGAGAAGGTTCAACGCCACAGAGTGTTTGAAGCTGAATCAGTAATGAACATTATCCAGTCGATAGGCGTTCGCTTCGGCGTTGATGGCGAGTCGGATTTTGAGGCTAACACCGATAAGTTGCGCTACGACAAGATTATCATAATGACCGACGCCGACGTCGATGGCTCTCACATCGACACACTCATTATGACGCTTTTCTATCGCTATATGCCCCGTGTTATCGAGGAAGGACACTTGTATATTGCTACTCCGCCACTTTACAAATGTACCTACAAGAAGGTGAGCGAGTATTGCTATACGGAGCAGCAACGCCTCCAGTTCCTTGAGAAATATGCGGGTGGAGATGAAGAAAACAAGGCGGTTCACACGCAACGATACAAAGGTTTGGGTGAAATGAATCCTGAACAGCTTTGGGAAACCACAATGGACCCAAAGACACGCCTCCTAAAACAAGTAACTATTGAGAATGCTTCGACTGCCGATGAAATGTTCTCTATGTTGATGGGAGACGATGTTGAACCACGCCGTGAGTTCATCGAGCAGAATGCAACCTATGCAAACATCGATGCATAGTGTTGCCGATTCTCTAAAAGGAATAGCTTAATCTACGGACTTTCACTGTTTTGCACCTGCAGGATAAGTGATTGCCCCGTTCAAAACAGTATTATATGAGGGAACTTAATATTGATTTCATTAAGGGTAAATACCCCAATGGCTTCAGCATAGAGAACGATTTGTTGCTGTACGACTCGACAACGGGTTTGCCCACTCTCACCGAAACATCGAAAATGAAATGCCTGTTGTTGGCAATCTGCACGGGGGGAGAGATTGAATACACGGTTGATACTGTAATACACAAGGTTTCTTCCAACGATGTTCTCATTGTCAGCGAAGGACAAGTAATAGGCGATTACAAAATGTCGGCAGATGCAAAAGGAGTCTGTCTTTTGCTTTCTTACGACTTTTTCCAAGAAATTGTGAGCAATGTGAAAGAACTCACAACCCTCTTCCTCTTCGCACGCCGCCACCCAGTATTCCACGCCGAAGACCGTTTGGTAAGCGAATTGCTGAACTACATACAAGCCGTAAAGCTGAAAATACTCGACCTTGAACACGAGTTCCGCCGCGAATTGGTCGCAACAATGCTGAAAGTGCTTATCTACGATATGTGCAACGTTATCTATCGTGTGCAGCAAGTTGAGAAAACGGGCAAGTCGAGAGGCGAAACCATCTTTTCCGACTTCATACGATTGGTGGAAAAGGAATACCGTTCAGAACGCCGTGTAAGTTGGTATGCCGAGCAACTTTACATCTCTCCCAAGTATCTGTCGGAAACAATCAAGCATATCAGCAAGCGCACACCGAGCGAATGGATAGACTATTACGTGATGATGGAGATCCGTGTGTTGCTTAAAAACAGCAAGATGAGCATCAAGCAGATTGCAGAAGAATTGAATTTCCCCAACCAAAGCTTCTTAGGAAAGTATTTCAAAGACCGCTATGGCAAGAGTCCATCGCAGTTCAGAAGAAGCTAACGAGCTGGCAGAGGTGCTAAAAACATAAAAGGAGTTGAGAATTACGATAATTCACAACTCCTTTTAAAATATATGTAAGTAATCTATTGGCAATTATTCATTGTTACAAGTTTTATCATGCAACAATGTGCATTCTATTTCAAATATTCAAGATCAACTTTTCTATTGTGCATATGTAGCACACATTTGTCTACCTCTTCGTTTTTGAGATAAATAGTCAATCCATAATCCTGTCCATTGAAATCAATCCAACCAAACGGAGACATTGCTTGAACAGGATAGCCCCTCAATACAATCTTATCTGCTGACTGGCTGACAACCTGCATTGGTTTTGGAGACATTTGTACATTATTCTGCCAAATAGGATGTGGACCGTCCAAATTGTAAATAGTAACGATATAACCCTCGCCACTGGGGATATTGTAGCCATTGCACCCATTTAGATTTGGTTCTACCTTGACAGCGCGATTAGCTCCACCATGAGGGCCAGCTACATGAACTCCATTCTCGTATCTTAGATGGTCACTTGACTTAAAAATAAAGCTCAATTCCATATTTAAAGGCTTTCCATATTATTGATAGCGTCCATTACGGTCATTGTAGGCAAGCTACATAATGTTGAAATAAGCGTCCATAATGCAAGTTCATTATCGTCTATGTCTCCATCGGCAGCCATAATCACACCAAGATAAGATGCTACATATTTTTTGCGTTCTTCATCCATTCCAGCTATCAGTAAAATAGCCTGGCTTGCTTCGATATTATCAGCGGCTTTCAATAATAAATCCACTTGATTCTTTGGGACACCAAAGCGCGTAAATTCTCCTATCATTACGGCTATTTCAGATGGTTCAATCTTTCCATCTGCCATAACCATTGCCTTTGCCATTTTAATAATAGCAGTCATTTCTTCTCCATTAAAGGTCATAATATTTATTCTTTGCCTACCCAGTCCCACTCGGCTTTTAATTGTTTAGATATGCAGAAGCGTGGAACTGACTATGTCCACACTTTCAGCCTGAGGTCCTGAGAAAACCTGAACGAACGAATGTACAAATAGTAGCCCACGCCTATGCGTGAGAACCACTATGCAGCTCCTCGTTCGTTATTTGAAATTTCTCAGGTTTCAGGCCGAACAGATGCAAGCATAACGCTTCTTCTTTTTCCAACGATGTCTTGTGTCTCTGAAGAAACACGATGCAAAAATACTAAATTTATTTTAATTTGCAATCGTAAATATGGCTTTCTTTCAGTATGACAATAAAATAAACCTCCTTCTTGCAAAAATGTAAGTAAGGAGGTTGTTTGATTTTTTATGGGTGTTCGTTTCCACCGCCCGAACCGCCGTCCGAAGGTTTGCCTTTCTTCTTCTCCTGCTTTGCTACGCGGAAGAACTCTACATTCTTCAGTTGGCGGAAGTCGGGAGTAGGAGTAAAGAGGATTTGTGTCTTGGAAATGCACTCCGACGGCTTGAAATCTTCCTCCTTCTCGACAGCCTTTGACGAGAATGTGGGGCGGAATGTTCCGAGCGGACCGCCATCGACAATATAGCCCTGTGAGCAAAGTCGGTTGAGTATGTTGCGGAACTTGTAGAATACAGCTGCAACATCAGCCTGTCCTACGGTAGAATCCTCTGCCATTCGTTCGCAAAGTTGGTCGAACGAGATGCGCTGTTTCTGGCAAACGGCACTTGCCACAAATACTTCCTTGCCCTTCAACGGGCCTACACTCATTTTTCGTTTATTCAGTGAATAGTCCATAATAATAAAAGATTTAGATTGTTTATAGACTTCAAGGGTGGAGTTTTCTGCACTCTTCGCGGAATTCTTTCGCCCAATTGTCTGCTACAAAGGTAACGAAAATACTTTACATCTACAAGGAATGATACTACTTTTATCTTATCGAAATAATACCTTTCTTTTATCTTGATACTTGCTTTTATAAAAAACGATAGTACTTTTCAGTAAAAACGATAGTACTTTTTCGGTAAAACGATAGTACTTTTTTTTAGTAAAGAACTATGGTTTGGTAAGTCATTGAATATCATGAGTTTGTTCTTTTTGAGAGCTAAGTGGATATTATTGATAGGAAATGTCTCGAAGATGTTTCAGTCGCTATATATCTGCAAAGGATTTTCTAAAGAATTTTTCTGTAAAATATTTATCTTTCAAAGTTTTCTGTCCTCTGCGTTTGTCAGCGGGAATTGGCAGCTACTTTTATGGTAGAAGTATTAAAAATGAATAATGATTTGCACGAAATGTTATATATATGATAGTAAAATGCTAATTTTGCAAATAGAGTATTATATTTAAATTATGAATAACGATGGCGATAGCAAATAATTATAAGAATAAATATATCTTTCATTTCACAGATATACGTAACCTTGACTCAATAATCAAGAATGGTTTGTTGTGTACAAACATAAAAAATAAGAATGGTATAACACATAGAAACATCGCAAACACGAACATCCAGAATCGACGGGCGAAAATGCAAGTACCCGTTGGACCAAAGGGGAAGGTGCACGACTATGTACCGTTCTACTTCTCTTCTATCAATTCGATGCTCTTGAAGAAGTTGAATGAAAAGAATGTGGACCAACCACTCATAATTTATCTGTGTGTGAAAATAGATCGCTTGGATAAAGATGATGCCGTTTTTACGGATGCTTCTGCAAATACGAATGTGCCTCCGACATTTTATGATGATGTGAAGGATTTGAATAAATTAAATTGGGAACTGATTGACAGCAAAAAGTGGAGTGTACCTACTGATGAGGACAAACATAAAAAAATGGCAGAAGCCTTGATATACAATCGTGTAGGAATAGAAGAGGTGGATGCAATTGTTGTGTATAATGACTGCGCTAAGAAAAAGGTGGAGAAAATATTCAAGAATAATGGAATAGAAGCACCAAATATATTATTTGATTTTGAAATAAAAGAATATAGTTTCTATTATACGAAGTTTTTTTTCAATGATCGAAACGATGAAACTTTGGTATATGGTCCTTTTCTTCTTTTGAAAGAGTTTCAAAAATTGATTAGTAACATTAAATCTGCAAGGAAAGAAAAAACATATTCGTATAAATCTATAAAGGAACTTGTAAATGCTCTTGATAAAGATTTCTCAGTTCTTCCAGAGCTGAAAGAAGTTATGGGATTGCAACAAAATTATACACCACATAATGATACGGTAGATGAACACACGAAGAAGGTTGTGGATGAGATGAGGCGTTTGGATTACTACAAGAATGCTTCTGATGAAAGAATGTTCTATTATTGGCTGCGTATCTTCATGATATGGGGAAGGGTCCGAAAAGTAAATGGAGTAATACGCCAATGAATTGCCCCTATTTGGACCATCCTGCTGATGCCATACCGATGTTGAAACGTATCCTTGTAGAAGAGATAGAAAACCTCTCGGATGAGGAGATACGTCAGATTTGTATGTTGGTTGTATATCATGATATTATAGGTGATTGTATAAAAAAAGGCAGGGAGAAGCAGCAGGTGATTAAAGTGATAAAGAACGAAGATGACTTGGATATGTTGTTTGCGATTTCTTGTGCCGATGTAAAAGCAATTTGCGGACTATGGTTTTTGAGGCTTAGAGGGAAAGAACAGCAGTTTAAAGGGGAAATTATGAAAATGAAAAGGGCTTAGATATGGCAAATAAAATAAAATATGCATTTCGCATAACGCACATAAACAATATATCGCATATTGCAAAATGTGGAATAGTAAAAGCCAGTTCACCTCTGCACGATAAAAATTTCCAGCCTATCGGTGATAGCCAAGTCATTAAGCTGCGAAAAAGCGAAGTGGTAAATGGATACCATATAGGAGACTACATTCCGTTTTATTTTGGCCCTCGTTCACCTATGCTCTATGTGATTCAACATGGCTATAATGGTGTGCAACGAGTAAAACCAGAAGAAATTGTTTATTGTGTTATCAAACTTGATGACTTGATAACTGATGGTATTGAATGTATTTTTACAGACGGTCATGCACTAAGTTTCCTGACATCATTTTATACCAAAGATGACTTAGTTAAAATAGATAGTAAAGTGAAGTATGATGATGTGTATTCCTCGCAATGGAATTTGGAGGAAGATAATGATTTGAAACGCCGAAAAGAAGCTGAACTGCTAATAAAAGATGATTTGCCAGCTAAGTATATAAAAGGCTACGTTGTGTATAATGAAAATGCAAGGCAAAGTTTGATAGGAAAAGGTATCAATGAGAATATGATAGTTGTGAAGTCTAATTATTATTTTTAGGAGAATTTGGATATGATACATTATGTAAAAGGAAATTTATTAGAAAGCAATGCCGAAGCATTGGTAAATACCGTCAATACAGTGGGAGTGATGGGGAAGGGAATAGCACTCCAGTTTAAAGAATCATTTCCAAAGAACTATCGTATATATAGAAATGCTTGTCAGAAGAAAGAATTTCATATTGGAGATATATTAATTGTTGAGGACTCAAATTTGATGGTGGGGCCTAAGTTAATAGTTAATTTTCCAACGAAGACCCATTGGAGAATGCCTTCTGATTATTCCTATATTCAACAAGGCCTGGTGACTTTACGTAAGGAAATAGAGAACCGTCATATTCAGTCAATAGCAATCCCTCCTCTGGGAACACATAATGGAGGTTTGGACTGGTTGGTAGTAAAACATATGATAGAAGAGACCTTGGATGGATTGGACTGTGAAATTATGCTTTATGAGCCATCTGATGCGATTATTGAAAAGTTAAAGAAGGAAAAGGTAAAGCTGACTCCAGCTCGTGCTATGTTGCTTTCAATGTTTGGTGATATGAATAAGAATGGAGAGTTCGCTTCTGTTTTTGCAGCAGAGAAGATTATTTATTTTATGCAGCGTTTTGGGGCTAAGGAATTCTTCAAAATAGAATTTAAACCATATTGGTACGGACCATACTCAGGTGGTAAAGTTGCTCATGTATTATATTATATGAATGGCAGTTATATTAAAGGCATGGGAGGAATGGAGAACCGCCCCTTTGACTATATTTGGCTGATAGATGGTGCGGTGGAGGAAGCAGAAGCATTTACAGAAAGATATAAAAACAAAAGACTTCTTGAGATATGTAGAACGACTAAATCTTTTTTACAAGGATGCTATTCTAATTATACATTGGAATTACTCTCTTCGGTTGACTATCTGCTCCAGACTGTTCCTGAGTTGGAAAACTGGCGGACTGATGATGAAAAACATATTCTTGATATTCTTGAATCAGAAATGCAGAAATGGAGTGAGCGTAAGAAACGGATATTTGAACGTAGATTTCTTTCAAATGCCCTTAACTATCTTATGTATAAAGGTTCATGACATTTACAGAATGTGCATATACAAAAATAAAAACGATGTGCGTTTGGGAGTATTCGCACATCGTTTTTGGGTATAAATGATTGTATTATTGAAAAGTATTTTGCATTGTCTTATGGGCTTTATCCGTCTTGTTTCTTAGACAAAGCTGATGACGCCTTGAACTTCTTCAGAGGGCGTTTCCTCTTTTTTCTCTGGTGTAACCTTCAGGTCTTTGAGCATTTGCTTCGTGCGCTTGTAGGTTGGTGTGTTTTCGATGGCGAGGATAATGTCTTCGTTGTCTAAATCTTCTTGCGAGAAGATGTAGATGTGCGGACGACGCTTCGATTTTGTAGACTTGCTTCCGCCATAGATGCGGTCTCTGCGGTCTCTGCGTTCTGCCTCGCGCTCTTCTTCTTCGGCAAGGCGTGCTGCTTCTTCCAGCGAGTGTTTCTTGATGTGGCTGCCCATTCCTTCTACATCCTTGATGCCGAAACCTGTTGCGAGAATGGTTACTTTTACTTTTTTATCGAGTTCTGGGTCGAGTGCCAATCCCCATTTCAGCTCGAATCCGTTGCCAAAGTGGCTCATAAATTCGTTTATATCGCTCATTTCTTCCATCGTCAAGCCGGGATTGTCGTTGTTGTCGCTGCTGAAATTGATGGAGAGGAGTATCTTTTTGGAATTGTAAATGTCGTTGTCGTTGAGCAATGGAGAGTTCAGAGCATCTTCGATAGCTTGCTTTACACGGCCTTCGCCTTCGCCGTAGCCTGTGCTCATGATGGCTACGCCACCGTCTTTCAACACTGTCTTCACGTCATTGAAGTCGAGGTTGATGAGTCCGTGTACGGTAATGATTTCTGCAATGCTTTTTGCGGCTACGCTGAGTGTGTCGTCTGCCTTTCCGAAAGCGTTGAGCACGCTCATCTCTGGGTATATTTCGCGCAGGCGTTCGTTGTTTATCACCAGCAGGGCGTCTACGTGTTTTGACATTTCTTCTACGCCGTCGAGTGCTTGGTCTATCTTCTTGTCGCCCTCGAAACGGAATGGAATGGTAACGATACCTACGGTGAGAATGCCCATTTCCTTGCTTACTTTTGCAATGACGGGGGCTGCTCCTGTACCTGTACCGCCTCCCATACCAGCGGTAATGAATGCCATCTTGGTGCCGTCGCTCAGCATTTTCTTTATATCGTCGATGGTTTCCTCAGCTGCTTCCTTTGCCTTGGTAGGCTTGTTGCCGGCTCCTAAACCTTCTTTGCCAAGCTGCAAATGAATGGGAACGGGCGAATCGTTGAGTGCTTGTGCATCGGTGTTGCACAAAACGAATGTTACGTCGTGTATGCCTTCGCGATACATATGGTTCACGGCGTTACCGCCGCCGCCGCCAACACCGATAACCTTGATGATGCTGTTCTGCTCAGCTTCGCCGAAGTCGAGTATTTCTCTTTTCATATTATTATCTGCCATAGCCGTATTTCCTTTGTCTTGTTTTTTATTTCCTACGCCTTTGAAAATGTTTTCTTTACTCTTCGGGCTCTAAAATAGAACCGCCAAATTCTTTCACCTTACGAGAGAACTTGCCCCAAAAGCTGTTCTTGCGTTTCTCTTCTTCTTCCTGCTTGCGCTTTTCTTCTTCCTCTTCTCTGCGTTTGCGCTCTTCTTCTTCTTCTATGCGGCGGCGTTCTGCTTCAGCTTTTTCTTTCTCTGCTGCTGTCAGTACAACGCCTTGTCCGATTTCAGTCGGCTTTCTTGGTTCCTTGTGAAGGTCGCTTGTGGTAGCTGTTGTTGTCTTGGTTGTATCCTCAAACAGCTTCTGGTCGGGGTTGATAGGAGCACCTGCACAGTTGATGTCGCCCTTTGCCACTAAACCGAGAATGGTGTTCATCGTGCCGTTCTTGGCATTGATGTCGGCATTGCTTGCATTGATGGTTTGGGTAACGAACTTCGCAATTCTGATTTTATCGACGTGAGAATGGTTGCGGAAAGCGCGTTCAATGTTCTTCATATTAGAGCCACCGCCTGTAAGAATGAAACCGCCTAAGAGCTTGTCTGCAAATTCTGCTGGAATTTGATAGATTACATTCTCGATGATTTCTTCGACGCGAGCTTCAATGATGGAAATGAGCTTCCTGCTTTCTACCGAGTAATCGTCGGTTACTGTGTAAGAAAGGTTGTTGTCGATGTCGTTGTCGTCGGTGTATGCACTGCCGTATGTGAGCTTCAGCTTCTCTGCATCTTTCTCTTCCATCTGCAAGCTGGCAATGTCTTTTGTGATATTCGCACCACCAAGTGGAAGTACTGCCAAATGGCGGAGTATGTTCTTGTAGTAAACTGATACAGTTGTGGTTTCTGCTCCAAGGTCTACAAGCACGCAACCGCCACGCTTTTCGTTTTCGGTGAGTACGCTGTCTGCCAATGCCAAAGGTGCAAGATACATCTCAGCAATGGCGATGCCTGCCTTTTCAAAACAGCTGTTGAGGTTGTCGTAGAACGATTTGCGCCAAAGTATGTTGAGGAAGTTACCTTCCAAATGGTTTGCCTTAATGCCTACGGGGTCGATAGAGTCTTGGTTGTCTACCTTGTATTCTTGTGTGGCAGCATCGAGAATTTCCTGTTCCGGATAGCTCATATCGCGGTTTGCGTCCATCAATTCGTTTATCATATCGCTTGATATGATGGTGTCGGCAGGCAATTCCTTTACTATTACATTCTTTACACTGCGGATAGACTGTCCCCCTACGCCTACATAGACGTGTGTTATTTCGTGTTTAAGCTGCTTTTTTAACTTGTTTATGATATTGGTTAAGCACTGTCCTGTCTTGTCGATGTTGTAGACTACGCCCTTTCTGATACATTGCGAGGCGTCTTCCTTGACAACGGCATTCACAGAGATACTGCCGTCAAGGTTCTTCTTGCCAGCTATACCCATAATTTTTGATGAGCCCAGTTCAATGGCTACAATAAATTCTGCCATACACTAAAATACTTTATAACTTATGTTTTATTCTTATTCTGATACTTCTGTCGGAATTGTTTCTTCTTGCTTTGCTTGCTGCTGTACAGCTGCTTGTGGTTGCTGTTCAGACTTTTTCTTGCAAATAATCTGGTTGTCGAACTCTACATTGATGTACGAGTACTTGTTCCAACCAGCCTGCGAAAGCCCGTAGCGATAGAATTTCTCGGTTCGTTCGAGCTTCCTTGCCACAAACTCGGCTATACTTTTCTCGTTTGCAGCCTTGCTTTTCCTTATTGGCAGGTAGCCAATAAATATAATGTGGTCGCCTATTCGTGGTACAAGTTCTATGCCACGGTCGGCACAAACGTGGATTTGCTCAATCTGATTGAGCCAGAAATCCGATTTGTTTATAGCTTTTGCCAATGGTGCAATGCCATAGTGGGCAAACCATTGGCTGATATTTCCCGATGCGATGATTAAATCGCTTGTATATTTAGAGTTCGGAAGTATTCCTCCGTTATCGTCCAAGTAATAGTCTTCTCCTTTATCGTTCTTGATACGAATGATAGGCATACGTTGCGAAATCATAATATTCACGTGCCCATTCTCCGTTATGTAGCATTGCGCAGTGTCTACAAATGGGCCAACCTTCAAGGCTTCTTCTATTCTTCGTGGCTTTATTGCTTCCAATTGCTTGTTAAGCGGATAGAGTTGTTCCTTTTCAAGAATGGATTTTATTTCCCTTGCACTGAGGAAGCCAGAGTTGTTGGAATCGGAAATGTTGATGTTCACTTTCGTACAGATGCGACGGCTCTTGTCTGGCGTGTTCCACGAGGTTACCGCCATAACAAGATAGAATGCCAATACGGCATCTAATGCGCAGAAAGTTATCTTCTTCCAGTTTGTGTACATTTCCTTATCTCTGTTCCTTCTCTTTTATAATCTCTGTGAGTTGTCCCACGTAGTTGTCAAGGTTTCCTGCTCCAAGTATTACAAGCACATCGAAGTTTCTGCCTTTCGCAAATTCAAGCACATCGTCTTTCCTTATCATTTGTTTCTCAACGTTGCTGCTGAGGTTGTCGTAGATAAGTGCTGACGTTACGCCTGGTATAGGTTCTTCTCTTGCAGGGTAAATCTCGGTGAGTACCACTTCATCGAAATGGCTGAGTGCTTCTGCAAAGTCCCTATAGAAATCGTTCGTGCGCGAGTAGAGATGAGGTTGGAAAATAACCGTAATCTTCCGATTCGGGTAAATTTCCTTCAAACTCTTGGCACTTTGCAGTATTTCCTTAGGGTGATGCGCATAGTCGGAAAGCAGCACGTGGCGGTCGTTCTTCAGCTTGAAGTCGAAGCGACGATCCACTCCTTCGTAGCTTTTCATACCCCTGCGCAGTTCGTCGGCTGTGCAACCGCTGAGTTGTGCCAATGCCATAGCAGCTATGCCGTTCTCTATATTGATAGGAACAGGCTGTCCTAACTCTATGTCCGTAACGTTTTCGATGGGCGACACCATATCGAAGATGATGGTTCCGTTTTGTATTCGTATGTTTTCAGCGTGGAAATCGCCTGCTTCCCTGCTGTATTCATAAACCTTCACGCCTGCTTGTACGTTCTGTTTCATCTCCAAATCCTTATGGATAACGAGGGCACCGCCAGTCTGTATCAGTTCGGTGTAATGGCGGAAACTTTCCAAGTAGGCTTCTTTAGTGCCGTAAATGTCCAAGTGGTCGGGGTCGGTCGATGTGATAACGCTCATATATGGGCGCAACCAATGGAAAGAACGGTCGAACTCGTCGGCTTCGATAACCACATAGTCGCTTTTGTTCGACAGTATGTAGTTTGTGCCGTAGTTCTTTGAAATGCCACCAAGGAAAGCGTTGCAATCCAAGTGGCTCTGGTGCATAATGTGGGCACACATCGTTGAAGTGCTCGTCTTGCCGTGTGTACCAGCAAAGCAAAGTCCTTTGTGTGTTTGCGTGAGCCTGCCCAATACCTGTGCACGCTTTTCTATCTGAAATCCATTTGCACGGAAAAAAGCCAGTTCCTTGTGCGTATCGGGAATAGCTGGCGTGTAAACCACCAATGTTGTGGCGGGGTCTTTGCACGCTTCGGGAATCAAGTCCGTGTTCTCTTCGTAGTGCAGTTGTATTCCTTCTTGTTCCAAATGGCGTGTCAAGTCAGATGGTGTCTTGTCGTAACCTGCTACCACAAGTCCTTTCTGACGGAAGTATCGAGCCACGGCACTCATACCGATGCCGCCTGCTCCTACGAAATAAACAGCTTTAATATCCTTCAGTTCCATTTTCCGTATAGTCGTTCGGTGTATTGAAAACACCTCTTGTTCGTTTTATTTAATTAGTTTCATCACTTCTTCTGCAATCACTTCGGCAGAGTCGTGAAGTCCCATTTTCTTTACATTCTCGCTTAAACCTGCAAGCTTCTGTTCGTCGGTTACGGTATTTACCGCCAGCTGTAAGAGCGTTTCGGGTGCTTCGACATCCTTGACAAGCAGTGCCGCACCTTTGTTTACCAATGCCATTGCATTCTTCGTCTGATGGTCTTCTGCAACATTGGGGCTTGGTACAAGTATGACAGGCTTGCCGATGAGTTGGAACTCGCTGATAGAACTTGCTCCTGCACGGCTGATAACCAAGTCGGCAGCCTTGTAGGCTGCACCCATATCGCCGATGAAATCCATAATTTTAAGGTTCGGAAGTTCCTTTCCCTTCATTTCATCGAGGATAGACTGATGATAGTATTTGCCTGTTTGCCATATAAACTGTGCGTCGGAAGCCTCTATAAGGTCTAAGTGCTCCAACACGGCACGGTTAATGGTGCGTGCGCCCAGACTGCCACCTACCAGCAGAATGGTCTTCTTTGTAGGGTTAAGCTCGAACGATTTTCTTGCCTCTTCTTGCGAAAGCGGTGTTTCGAGTACGTTCTGTCGCACTGGATTACCTGTCATAATGATTTTATCGGCTGGGAAGAAACGTTCCATTCCTTCGTAAGCTACGCAAATCTTCTTTGCCTTTTTAGAAAGCAATTTGTTGGTTACACCAGCATAAGAGTTCTGTTCTTGAATTAAGCAGGGAATGCCCATCTTTGAACACTCGTAAAGTGTTGCGCCACTTGCGTAGCCACCTACACCCACAGCCACCTGTGGCTTAAAATCTTTTATAATCTTGCGTGCCAAGCGCAGACTCTTCCAGAGCTTGCAGAGCACGCTGAAATTCTTCAGCTTGTTTGCGCGGTTAAATCCCTTAATGGGCAAGCCTTTAATCTTGTAGCCTGCAGCAGGAACACGTTGCATTTCCATTCTTCCTTCTGCTCCGACGAATAGTATCTTTGCGTCAGGGTATTTTGCTTTAATGGCATTGGCTATCGACACAGCTGGAAAGATGTGTCCACCTGTTCCGCCACCGCTTATGATGATTCTTAACTCTTCGTTCATAGTCTCTATTTATCAACCTACAAAGTTAATCATTTTTTTTGTTTTGTCGTAAAATTAACCACTTAAAAATGTGAAATATCACAAATGTAGTTTCGTCGTGGTATAGCCACTGTATTTCAGTTCGTTATCTTCTGTTTTTCAACAAAAGCAGTTCAGTAATTTTTCAATAGGCAATTGCTTCTCGTTTCCTTTCTTGTGGCAAGTGCTGAAAATCGCTTCAGTTTTGTAAAGATAATTCGACAGAAAAATGATAATTTCGATTTGACGTTGCGAAAGCGTAGGTTTTGCGATGCAAAACAGCCGC
>OHBE01000385.1_pt1 | contig 50747 bp, 38 predicted proteins | sample 1577231 | NCBI WGS metagenome assembly OHBE01 (sample SAMEA3541506, study PRJEB24748) | human gut metagenome | biome: human gut; feature: human-associated habitat; material: faeces | place: China | collected 2012 | reverse complement strand
GCACCTGCTTTGGGAGCAGGGGGTCGTGGGTTCGAATCCCGCTACCCCGACAAAAGAAAATACTGATAATTAAGTTGCAAAGACTTAGCTATCAGTTTTTTTTATGCAACACCGGCCATAACAGACTATTCCTGTTAAGTAAAGACGAAAAATATAGGTCCAATCCGAAAAGTCAGTGACCAACACTTTTTTCATGCGCAAAGTTTTAATGACTAAAGCTTACCCATACCGATGATTCGGACTGCCTGGAAATATACAAATAAAAACAGAGATATTTCTATGTCTTTGAACTCATTGCCAAATCAATAACAAACAGCCTTGGGAAGGCTTTGTAAAACCCTTAACAATAGTATGAACAAAACAATCTTACTAACAGGTATTTTAGCAGTGTTGATCATCATTGGCGCATTTATTGCGATCCCGTATTATAACGTTTGGCAGCAAGAAATGTCAGGAAGAGCGGAGTTTGCCAAAGCTGAACAAAACCGAAAAATCAAAATTGAAGAGGCTAAAGCGAATCTGGAAGCTGAAAAATTGAATGCTCAGGCAGAAATAGAACGTGCGAAAGGTGCGGCGGAAGCGATAAAAATCGAGAACGGAAGCATAACTGCCGCATACATCCAATATCTATGGGTACGACAACAGAATAACCTCAATAACAAGACTGTGATATACATTCCGACTGAAGCCAATCTTCCTGTTTTGGAAGCCGTAAGAGACAAACAATAATAACAGTCACAGAATACACAGCTTTCTCCGGACAGGTCCATATTAAGATAGTGGAATAACAACGCGTGTATAATAACAATGACCCGACGGAAGCCGGGTCATTGTTATTATATATTCATTCTTTATTTATGCGGGTACTTCAAAGGAGTGAGCTTAATTTCCAGTTTTTCTTTTTTCCCCGGATCAAAAGTTTTGCCTGTAGACCAAATCTCACAATTATCATCATAACCACGTTGAACAACGAACATCAGCATTCTTTGCTTTTTAGTACCGAACCAAAGATTATAATCCAAATCAACAGTGACTATTCCCGCATCATTTGTTTTCAATCTTAAGATAGGCTCGGTTCTATTATTATTTTTGAACTTTGCATATGTCTCCTCATCATACATTTTCACTTCTACATTGGCTGCTATTGTACCATCAGCATTTACAACTTTTACCATAGCTTGAGCATTTCCGGTCGCTTCATCATCTTTTTGGCAGCTTGCAAAAGTTACAGACAACATAATCATTAACACTGATAAAATAGAGCAATAAGTTAAATTTTTCTTCATAATCATTTCTTTTTTCTTGTTATTCGCTGCAAAGATAGTGCATTTTTATTCAACGAACCAAGAAAATAATCTTTATGTTAACACTTTTAAAAGAAATATCACAAAAGAATTCATTTTACCCTATTTACGTTACCAAATGATACACAAATCCTATAAAATATATCTTAAAGACAGAAAATAGCGGTACATCAATCCAAATTTAAATAATACATGCGGGTCAAATCGACATATTCTTTACTGTATTGATGGCGAGAGACTTCTGTAAGCAACTCTTCAACAATGCACTCTTTCCGGTGACAAGAAAAAGAGATGAGCGTTCGCTTCGGACTTCCTCCCGGCTTGGTAAGCACAAATAGCTGCCGAACCGGATACAACCTCTCTTTTTCGGCAATTTTTTTTACTCTTTCCGCTACATCGACAGGAATCACTACAGTAAACACTCCTTTTTCGGATAACAAACCGGAAACCCCTTTCAATAAATCTTCATAAGTCAACGCCTGATTATGCCGGGCGATGCTCCGTGAAGAATCTGGGCAATGCAAGGATTCTACAAAATAAGGCGGATTGCATACTATGACATCAAACTTTTCGTCAGTGCGGTATTCTTTAAAATCTTTCGCGATTACCTCTATCCTACCCTTCCAAGGAGATCGGCTTACATTTTCTTTTGCTTGTTCCGCCGCACGCTCATCAATCTCTAAGGCAACGATATCGGCGTCAGGCAAAGCTCGTTGAGCCAGCATCAAGGCAACCAGACCCGTTCCTGTGCCGATATCGAGTATCCGACGGGCATTTTCAACAGACGTCCACGCGCCTAATAATACGCCGTCCGTACCAACTTTCATGGCACATTTATCGTGCCATACCGTAAACTGTTTAAACTTAAAAAAAGGATTTGACATAGCTACTCTCTTAAACTCCAAAGGCTTTTCAACAATGATCTTCGGTGTCAATAAACCTATTCCGGCTTAATCCGGACAAAATTAAATAATAATTATGAAAAGCGTTTGCTGCCTATTCATATTTTGGCATTGTTTTTGTGTTTTTATTCCACACGCATTTTAATTATTAAACAGAATAAACTAACTTTGCAACCGATTTATGCGCATTTCATAGCATAAACTTTAATTAAAACGGACAAATGAAAGAAAAATACTTATTGGAAGACAGCAGCGATAACGCATTTTCGCTCATTGCGGACTTCGAAGGGAATGACGAGCATGCGTTTGATGTGAATATAAATTCCGGTGAAATTCTTCCGGTTCTTCCTCTTCGCAACATGGTTTTGTTTCCGGGAGTTTTCCTGCCCATATCCGTGGGACGGAAATCTTCTTTGAAACTGGTGCATGATGCCGAAAAGGGGCAAAAAGACATTGCGGTGGTATGCCAACGGGCCGTGCAAATAGAAGAACCGAAAATGGAGGATTTGCATCATATAGGTACAGTGGGGCGTATTGTACGTGTATTGGAAATGCCCGACCAGACGACAACAGTCATTCTTCAAGGGAGAAAACGCTTGCACCTGAAGAGCATTACCGAAAGCCATCCTTACCTGAAAGGTGAAATCGAACTCTTGGAAGAAGAAGTTCCCGGCAAAGATGACAAAGAGTTTCAGGCATTGGTAGAAGCATGCAAGGATTTGACGATACGATTCATCAAATCTTCTGATACATTGCATCAGGATTCCGCCTTTGCAATCAAAAATATTACAAACGCAATGTTTTTGGTCAACTTCATATGCTCCAATATGCCGTTCAAGAAAGACGAAAAAATGGAGTTGCTGAGCATAAACTCTCTAAGAGAACGCACTTACCATTTGCTGGAAATTCTGAATCGTGAGGTGCAATTGGCAGAGATTAAAGCATCGATTCAGATGAGAGCGCGTGAAGATATCGACCAACAGCAACGCGAATACTTCTTGCAACAGCAGATAAAGACCATTCAAGACGAACTGGGAGGAAGCGGACAGGAGCAAGAGATTGAAGAAATGCGCGAAAAAGCGGAGAAAATGAAATGGAACGCCGAGGTAAAAGCCACTTTCCTCAAAGAACTCGCGAAATTAGAGCGCACACATCCGCAATCGCCTGACTACAGCGTGCAACTGAACTATCTGCAAACGATGCTGAATTTACCGTGGGGAGTGTATACTACAGACAATCTGAACTTGAAAAACGCTGAAAAGACGTTGAATAAAGATCATTACGGATTGGAGAATGTAAAAGAACGCATCTTGGAACATCTGGCTGTGCTTAAACTGAAAGGCGATATGAAATCGCCGATTATTTGCCTGTACGGTCCTCCGGGCGTGGGTAAAACCTCGCTTGGCAAGTCGATTGCGGCAGCACTGAAACGTAAATACGTACGCATGTCTTTGGGAGGCGTGCACGATGAAGCCGAAATCCGGGGGCATCGCAAAACATATATAGGCGCCATGCCGGGACGGATTATCAAAAGCCTCATTAAGGCAGGCTCGTCCAACCCCGTGTTTATTCTGGATGAAATAGACAAAGTAACTTCAGACCGGCAAGGCGACCCGTCGTCGGCATTGTTGGAAGTACTCGATCCGGAACAAAACACAGCTTTCCATGATAACTTCCTCGATGTGGATTACGATCTTTCCAAGGTGCTGTTTATTGCTACGGCCAACAACCTGAATACGATCCCTGCTCCCCTGCTCGACCGCATGGAGTTGATTGAAGTAAGCGGCTATATCACTGAAGAGAAAATTGAGATCGCTCGCAGACACTTGGTCCCTAAGGAGTTGGAAGCTAACGGACTAAAGAAAACGGATATCAAAATTCCGAAAAATACGCTCGAAGTTATCATCGAATCGTACACACGTGAGAGTGGTGTACGCGGACTGGAAAAGAAAATCGGCAAAATTCTCCGTAAAGCGGCACGTCAATATGCGACCGATAATTATTTCGCCAAGCCGGAGATAAAACCGTCTGACTTATATGATATTTTAGGCGCGCCGGAGTATACGAGAGATAAGTATCAGGGCAACGAATATGCCGGCGTGGTGACCGGATTGGCTTGGACGGCCGTAGGCGGCGAAATTCTGTTTGTAGAAACCAGCTTAAGTCGGGGAAAAGGAGAACGTCTCACATTAACCGGAAATCTGGGAGATGTGATGAAGGAGTCGGCGATGCTGGCGCTCGAATACATTAAGGCACACGCTTCCATCTTAGGATTAAACCAAGAAATTTTTGAAAATTGGAATGTTCATATTCATGTGCCCGAAGGTGCTATCCCTAAAGACGGTCCCTCGGCGGGAATCACAATGGCAACTTCGCTGGCTTCAGCTCTGACGCAGCGGAAAGTGAAAGCCAATCTTGCCATGACCGGTGAAATCACCTTACGAGGCAAAGTTCTTCCAGTGGGCGGTATCAAAGAAAAGATTCTGGCAGCCAAACGGGCCGGCATTAAGGAAATCATCATGAGCGCAGAGAATAAAAAGAATATAGATGAGATTCAGGAAATTTACCTGAAAGGGCTGACTTTCCATTACGTAAACGATATAAAAGAAGTTTTTGCCATTGCGCTAACCGACGAGAAAGTGGCGGACGCAATTGATTTATCTATAAAGAAAGCTCCGAAAGAATGACGTTCGAACTACAACATACAGATGCAAAAAGCAATGCCCGGGCAGGTCTTATAACGACCGACCACGGGCAGATACAGACTCCTATTTTTATGCCGGTAGGGACATTGGGGAGCGTAAAGGGAGTACATTTAACCGAGCTGAAGGAAGACATAAAAGCTCAGATTATTTTAGGGAACACTTATCACTTATATCTTCGTCCGGGGTTGGATGTGATTGAAAAAGCCGGTGGTTTGCACCGTTTCAATGGCTTCGACCGCCCTATGCTGACGGATAGCGGAGGATTTCAGGTGTTTTCATTGGCAGGCATCCGCAAACTTCGTGAAGAAGGCGCCGAGTTCCGTTCGCACATCGACGGTAGCAAACATGTCTTTACACCCGAAAAGGTAATGGATATAGAACGTACCATCGGAGCAGATATTATGATGGCTTTCGACGAATGCCCTCCCGGAGACTCCGACTACGAATATGCCAAAAAGTCATTGGGACTGACACACCGGTGGCTCGACCGTTGTATCCAACGATTTAACGAAACGGAACCGAAGTATGGCTACCGCCAATCGTTGTTCCCTATTGTTCAGGGATGTGTATACCCCGATTTGCGGAAGCAGTCGGCAGAATTCATCGCATCGAAAGAAGCCGACGGGAATGCTATTGGCGGATTGGCGGTAGGTGAGCCGGTAGATAAGATGTATGAAATGATTGAACTTGTCAACGGCATTCTGCCTAAAGATAAGCCTCGCTATTTGATGGGAGTGGGAACACCGGTTAATATTCTCGAAGGCATTGAGCGTGGGGTAGACATGTTCGACTGCGTAATGCCTACTCGCAACGGACGAAACGGCATGTTGTTCACCAAAGACGGGATTATCAACATGCGAAACAAAAAATGGGAAACAGACTTCTCGCCCATCGAAGCAGACGGTGCATCCGTAGTAGACACTCTATACAGTAAAGCTTATCTTCGCCACCTCTTCCATGCACAAGAATTGTTGGCGATGCAAATCGCTTCCATACATAATCTCGCATTTTATTTATGGTTGGCAGGTGAAGCCCGCAAGCATATCATTGCCGGTGATTTTTCTACATGGAAATCGATAATGGTGAACAAAGTGTCAACAAGACTGTAAAAATGAAAAGCAATCAATTCATAAAGCGGCTGGACTGGTATATCATCAAGAAATTCTTGGGGACATACGTTTTTGCTATCGCACTGATTATATCCATCGCGGTGGTATTCGACTTTAACGAGAAAATGGATAAATTGATGGAGCATGAGGCTCCTTGGAGTAAGATTATCTTCGAATACTACATGAATTTCATTCCTTACTTCTCCAATCTATTCAGTCCGCTGTTTGTATTTATCGCGGTTATCTTTTTCACCTCCAGGCTGGCGGAAAATTCCGAGATCATCGCCATGTTTTCTACAGGCATGAGTTTTAAACGGATGATGCGCCCCTACATGATCTCAGCAAGTATCATTGCATTAGTCACGTTTCTATTAAGCGCGTACGTAATCCCACAAGGAAGTATTACCCGATTAAACTTTGAAGACAAATACATTAAGTCGAAGAAAAAAAACATGGCCCATAACGTGCAGCTGGAAGTAGATAATGGCGTCATAGCATATATCGACAATTATAATGACGCCATGAAAACAGGTAATCGCTTTTCACTTGATAAATTTGTCGACAAGAAACTTGTGTCTCATTTGACGGCACGACGTATCACGTACGATACTACCACCGTAAATAAATGGACAATTCATGACTACATGATTCGTGAACTCGATGGCCTGAAAGAAAAAATCACTAAAGGTGACCGCATAGACTCACTGATCAATATGGATCCGTCGGACTTCCTGATTATGAAAAATCAACAGGAGATGATGACCAGTCCGCAGTTAAGCGAATACATAAACAAACAGAAGAAAAGAGGGTTTGCTAATATCAAAGAGTTTGAAATAGAGTATCACAAGCGGATAGCGATGTCATTCGCATCGTTCATTCTGACCATTATCGGAGTATCTCTCTCATCACGTAAGATGAAAGGCGGAATGGGACTCCATTTGGGTATTGGTCTTGGCCTGAGCTTCTCTTATATTTTATTTCAAACCATTTCTTCCACATTTGCCGTAAATGGGAATGTTCCGCCCGTCATAGCAGTTTGGATTCCCAACCTTCTGTATGCGGCTATTGCATTCTTCCTATACAAGCATGCTCCCAAATAGCAGCAGCACGGCACTCGTCCATTTTTCATTCACAACCCACTGAAGTTATAAACAATTATGCAATGGCAGACTCTATTTCTTTCAGAAATATCGGGCAGCTCAAAATAGCTTCTTCAAATACTTCATCGTGCCGTAACAGGAATAGAATCATAGAAAAATATTAGAAAATATTTGCTGTGTCTGCCGAAAATAGAAATTCCGCTTGCTTTGCCGGATAGCAAGCACAAGCGGAACTTTTTGTTGTATCCATTTCCTCTTTTGTCTGTTCTCTACATCAGCCGAAACACGGAAGATTTCGAGAAGTCCTTTTCTCCTTATGCTATATACGTTTCAATCGTCAACCGATGTCTTTTACATAAGCAGAAAGGTCTGCAGCGGAGATGTTTTTGGCAATAATCACACCATTTCCATCCAATAAATAGTTAGTGAACCCTCTATTCAAATTGTATTTTTTAAATAATCTCGAGTTCTCGCCCTGCGTTTCCACGAAACAAGTCGGCGTAACTATTTGGTCCTTACGAACTGTTTCCTTAAAAATCGATTCAAACTCATCGAACGAAATAGAAACCAGTTTTACATTGCGGGAAGAACGAAGCACATTGCTCAAACTTATGTTTTGCATCCGGGAATGCGCATCGTAACTCGCCCAAAAACTAAGCAATACGTATCGGCCTTTCAATTGATTGAGCTGAAATGCCGGTTGCGTATCCAATGTAGATTCGACTTTAAAATCAGGGGCTACATTACCCTCATTCAAACCTCCGGTAGGTTTGTCTTTCTCAACGAAAGCGGTCAAGGAACAAATTAGTAATACAACAAAAATCCATTTTACATGTCTCATGTAATTCGGTTTTAGTTAATACTATCCGGGACTGTCCTCAAACAGTGGTTTCTTCCCGAAATGTTTATTTTCAGGCATCAGCGGAGAGGAATCCGCTGACTATCAGAGCCTTTATCTTTGAAACCGGATGCAAAGGTAAACAATTATCAAACAAACTTCCAAAAAAACAAGTAAAAATCTCATTTTTTCGCCTGTTTTTTTCATGTTATTTAGCATAAAAACAAAGTTTTTTCCCTACTTTTGCAAGATAAAAGCCTGTTTTTATGCACTCATCAAATACCGAACTGATTTTGATCAGAGTTACCGGCGAAGATCGTCCGGGACTCACCGCCTCCGTGACCGAGATTTTGGCCAAGTACGATGCCACAATCCTCGATATCGGTCAGGCAGATATACACAACACTTTGTCGTTGGGCATCCTTTGCAGAAGCGAAGAAAAAGACTCCGGATTCATTATGAAAGAATTATTATTCAAAGCTTCATCTCTGGGAGTCTCCATACGGTTTGAACCGATCACAACCGAGCAATACGAAAACTGGGTGGGAATGCAAGGAAAGAATCGATACATCCTGACTATATTGGGACGGAAGCTTTCTGCCCGCCAAATATCGGCCGCCACACGTATTCTATCCGAACAAGGCTTGAATATCGACGCTATCAAGCGTTTGACAGGACGGATCCCTTTGGATGAAGATCAAACGAAAGCGCGAACCCGTGCCTGTATCGAACTTTCTGTACGGGGTACCCCCAAAGACCGAATTGCCATGCAAGAACAATTAATGGAACTTTCCAGCGATTTGGCTATGGACTTCTCGTTCCAGCAAGACAATATGTATCGTCGTATGCGTCGTCTCATCTGCTTTGATATGGACTCCACACTGATTGAGACCGAAGTGATTGACGAGCTAGCGATACGTGCAGGGGTGGGTGACGAAGTAAAAGCAATCACAGAAAGCGCCATGCGTGGGGAAATCGACTTTACAGAGAGCTTTACCCGTCGCGTAGCCCTATTGAAAGGGCTCGACGAATCGGTGATGCAGGATATTGCCGAGAAACTCCCCATCACCGAAGGAGTAGACCGTCTGATGGATGTACTGAAAAAATACGGTTACAAAATCGCTATCCTTTCGGGAGGTTTCACTTATTTCGGGCAGTATCTGCAAAAGAAATACGGTATAGACTATGTATATGCGAACGAGCTGGAAATAATAGACGGGAAACTTACCGGCAGGCATTTGGGGGATATAGTAGACGGCAAACGCAAAGCCGAATTGCTACGGCTGATAGCACAAGTAGAGAAGGTGGATATTGCCCAGACAATTGCCGTAGGCGATGGCGCTAACGATCTCCCGATGCTGGGAATAGCCGGATTGGGAATTGCCTTTCATGCCAAACCGAAAGTTGTTGCCAATGCCAAGCAATCCATCAACACCATCGGTATCGACGGAGTACTTTATTTCTTAGGATTCAAAGACTCTTATCTGGACATGTAACGACAAACAAAACATATTTCACCTTTTGCCAATAAATAAAAAAGTAATGAAGTTTTCCGAACTACAGTTGAATGAGAACGTTCTCGAAGCACTTGATGCGATGAGATTTGACGAATGCACTCCTATACAAGAACAAGCCATTCCGCTAATTCTCGAAGGGAAAGATTTAATAGCAGTAGCTCAAACCGGCACAGGTAAAACAGCCGCATTTCTGCTGCCCATACTAAATAAATTATCGGAAGGAGGACACCCGGAAGACGCAATAAACTGCATAGTCATGTCGCCTACACGCGAGCTCGCGCAGCAAATTGATCAGCAAATGGAAGGTTTTTCTTATTTCATGCCGGTATCGAGCGTCGCAGTATACGGAGGTAATGACGGAATACTCTTCGAACAGCAAAAGAAAGGATTAACTTTAGGAGCAGATGTAGTTATCGCCACTCCCGGGCGGCTGATTGCGCATCTAAACTTGGGGTATGTCGACCTGTCGAAAGTCTCATATTTCATATTGGATGAAGCGGACCGAATGCTCGACATGGGATTTTACGAAGACATTATGCAAATCGTGAAGTTCCTCCCGAAAGAACGGCAAACCATCATGTTTTCGGCAACAATGCCCGCAAAGATCCAACAATTGGCCAAAACTATTTTACGCGACCCCGTAGAAATAAAGCTGGCGGTTTCGAAACCAGCAGATAAAATCATCCAAGCGGCTTATGTGTGCTATGAAAATCAAAAGTTGGGAATCGTACGTACACTTTTCACTGACGAAGTGCCCGAACGTGTCATCATCTTCGCTTCTTCGAAGATTAAAGTAAAAGAAGTAACGAAGGCTTTAAAAATGATGAAACTGAATGTAGGAGAAATGCATTCGGACTTGGAACAAGCGCAGCGGGAAGAAGTAATGCGAGATTTTAAAGCAGGAAGAATTAATATTTTGATAGCAACAGATATCGTAGCACGAGGTATAGACATCGATGACATTCGCCTGGTTATTAATTTCGACGTCCCCCACGACAGCGAAGACTATGTACACCGAATCGGACGTACGGCACGTGCCAACAACGATGGAGTCGCCATCACATTTATAAGTGAAAAAGAGCAGTCCAATTTTAAATATATTGAGAATTTTCTCGGCAAGGATATTTATAAAATACCTCTTCCCGAAGAATTGGGAGAAGCTCCTGAATACAAGCCACGGTCAGGACGGAACAACCATGCTTCGAAAAAGAAACCCAAAGGGAAACGACCGAATGGAAAAAGAAACAACGGGGCATTTCCCGATAAAAGAAAATAAAGCGTAGAGGAATTATTTAGCCGGAACAATATCGAATGTCCCGTCGAAAGCAATGATTAAATAAGCCAGACAATAAATAGAACTTTCAGGAATGGACAATACCGCTTGATAACGAAAGCCGTTCCGGTCTACTTTAATAAATTTAATATCAGATAAAATACTCTGATTTAAAAAATCTGCGGGTACTACTTTTTCAAACATTTGTTTCGTAATATCGCTGGCAAACAAACTTTTCTTACCTTCGTACACGCAAACGTGCATTATGTTATCGTAATATACGCTCTCCATGCTGATACCTTCTTCCGAATAGGTGGTTTTGATAACTTTATGTGTAGAAGGATTCACATAAACATACGCCCGGTAGCGCACACCATCGTAATTAACCACACTGTCCCTTTTTGTAACTTCCGTATAAGTAGGTATTACAACTTTTTTATGAACAAACGACAATGAATCATTCTCATCGTCCGATTTATGCAGTTTTACTACATTATCGGCCATCGAATGGAACCAGAATATATGTTCCGCTTGTTTATCGATTTTATAGTAAGTCGTATCTCTACCATAAGTATAAAGAGTGTCGCGTATGATTTTAAAAGCAATTGGAGCGCTTTGGGAATCGGCATAATAAATGGTATCCCCTTTGATATACATCAACGGAATGTCTGTTTCATCATCCAACCAGATACCTTGCAATAGCTCTTTGGCCTTTATGTTTTCCGGAGATTCGGAAAGTTGGTCTTTCTTGGCTTCCTTGCATGACAGAATCAAAAAAGCCAATAAAGAGACTGTGCAGACTGTGAGATATTTAGTCATTCGTTTAATTTTTCTATAAAGATACACTATTTATCTTATTTTCCAATGCAGGAATATGTAAAACCAAGTTCTTCCATCTCTTTTTTATCATAAATATTGCGACCATCCAACACAATTAAGCGAGACATCGTTTTTTTTATGACCGCCCATGACGGCAAACGGAATTCTTTCCACTCGGTAATTAGCAACAAAGCGTCCGCATCTAATACAGCGTCATACATGTCACTGGCATAATAGACATCATCTCCTATCCGTCGCTTGCATTCTGCCATTGCAGCAGGATCGTACACCCTAATGCAGCATCCTGCTTCTAAGAGCTTTTCAATTAAAACAAGTGCGGGAGCCTCGCGCATATCGTCTGTTTCCGGTTTAAACGAAAGTCCCCAAAGAGCTATCGTTTTGCCTTTCAAGTCACCATCAAACTGCCGCAACAACTTATCAAACAATATGCTTTTTTGCCGACTGTTTACTTCCTCTACAGCACGAAGCACACGCATAGTGTATCCATTCTGCTCTGCCGTTTTGATCAATGCTTTCACATCTTTTGGAAAACACGATCCTCCATACCCGATGCCCGGATACAAAAACTTACGTCCTATACGTGTATCCGAACCTATTCCGCTACGTACCATATTGACATCTGCTCCTACCAATTCGCACAAATTCGCAATATCATTCATAAAACTGATACGGGTTGCCAACATGGAGTTTGCAGCATATTTAGTCATTTCCGCAGATGGAATATCCATAAAAATCACTCGGAAATTATTTAGCAAGAACGGTTTATAAAGTTTAGACATTATTTTTTTAGCACGCTCTGACTCGACACCGACAACGACCCGATCAGGACTCATAAAATCATTAACGGCATTTCCTTCTTTCAAAAACTCAGGATTGGAAGCAACATCAAATTCAATCTCAACACCTCTTTTGTCTAATTCAGCCAGAATTGCTTCACGAACTCTACAAGCTGTTCCTACTGGAACAGTACTTTTGGTGACAACCAGTTTGTAAGACTTCATATTGCGCCCGATAGTACGCGCCACTTCCAGCACATAACTCAGATCTGCGCTTCCGTCTTCATCAGGCGGAGTACCTACAGCAATAAAAATCACTTCTACATCATTCAAGCAATTTCCCAAAGAAGTAGTAAAATTTAATCTTCCGGCTTTCGTATTACGGATCACCATTTCTTCGAGTCCATTCTCATAAATAGGAATTTCTCCTTTTTTCAACAACTCTATTTTCGTTTTATCAGTATCCACGCAAACCACGTTCACACCAATCTCTGCAAAGCATGTGCCGGTTACCAATCCTACATACCCTGTTCCTACAATTGCAATTTTCATATCAACAGTATTTGTTAAAACATTATTCAAAACAAATGGCATCCTTAAAGGATATGCCTTGCTTATCTTTTGGCGACAAAATCATTTGCGATTCTGAAATAGGCCATTCGATTCCCAAACTCGGGTCATCATACCTTATTGTTGTTTCGGAATGAGGGGCATATTTATTGTCCACTTTATACATAAGAATAGCATCTTCGCTCAATACCGCAAAGCCATGGGCAAAACCACGAGGAATAAAAAACTGCCTTTTGTTTTTCTCGCTAAGCAACATACTCACGTGTCTCCCAAAAGTAGAAGACGAACGTCTTAAATCGACAGCCACGTCCAACACCTCACCTTTAACAACACGCACTAATTTTGCTTGACTAAGCTCCCCCATTTGATAATGTAGTCCACGTAACACACCAAAAGATGATTGCGATTCATTTTCCTGTATAAACTCTACCGGACCTATATTCGTTTCGAACTCTTCTTTTTTAAAAGATTCCATAAAATACCCCCGTTCATCGGAAAGCACTACGGGTTCTATAAGCCATAAGCCGTTTATCTCTGTCTGTATATATTTCATCATTAGTGATAGTAATTAAAACAGTACAAAAGTAGCGTTTTTTTCATAGTTTTTTGGGATATATTCAATTTATCTCTTATTTTTGCACTCATGACAGAGTTAGCACGACATATAGAAGCATTATTATTGGAAAATGACTGTGTCATTGTTCCTGGATTAGGTGGGTTTGTGACTCATTATGATTCGGCAAAATATATTAAAAAAGAAAATCTTTTTTTACCTCCTGTGCGTAGCATAGGATTTAATTCCCAATTAAAATTGAATGATGGAATTTTGGTACAGTCATATATGGCAACCTACCATACGGATTTCTCTGATGCTGCACGAATGGTAGAAAAGGACGTAAACCAACTCATTCAAATGTTGCACGATGAAGGAAAAGTTTACTTAGAAAATATCGGTGAAATCTTTTATAACATGCGCGGCAGTTATGATTTCAAACCTTGCAATTTCAAAATAACGACTCCTTCTTTATATGGCTTGGATACTTTCAAAATTCAAGAACTGAAAGTTTTGAAAGTAAAACAAAAATCAGAAACTCTCGCCAATGCAACAGAGAGAGAAAAAACATATGAAATCAGAATCAATCGCTCGTTTTTGCGTAATGCTGCTGCAATGGTTGCTACCGTTGTGATGTTTTTTGCTTTCTCTATTCCAGTGGAAAATACAAGAATCAGACAAACCAATTATGCTCAATTGTTGCCCGGAGAACTGTTTGGACAAATAGAAAAACAATCTGTAGTAATTACTCCTGTTCATACAAATACGCTAACGGCTCATCATCCTCACAAATCGGTTTCAACTCTTCCAAAGAAAGCCCATATAGCATCTACAACAACAAAAACCGATTCGATAACAACAAAAAAAATTAAAGTAAGTAAACCGGAAACACCCTCTACAAATGCGGTTCAATCTTTATCAAGCACCTCATTCCACATCATTGTTATCGGAGGAATCGGTTTAAAAGACGCCCAAATCATAGCTGACAATTTAAAGATAAAGGGTTTTACACAGGCCAAAGTGTTGAATGAAGATGGAAAAATTCGTGTAAGTATCTGCTCTTTCAACAATCGAGAAGAAGCAATGAAGCAATTGTTGGAATTAAGAAAAAGCGAGACCTACCAAAATGCATGGTTGTTAGTCAAATAAAAATCTTTATATAATAAAAATGAAACGAGTTCTTTGTCCTAAATGCGAAAATTATCTCTATTTCGATGAAACAAAATACAGTGAAGGCCAATCCCTCGTATTTTTATGCGAACATTGTGGTAAACAATTCAGCATCCGAATAGGTAAAAGTAAAATAAAAGCCCTTCGAAAAGAGGAAAATTTAGAAAAACAAGCAGAAACCCACAAAGAAGAATTCGGATATATCACAGTAATTGAAAACGTTTTCGGCTTTAAACAAATACTCCCTTTGCAAGAAGGAGATAATGTAATTGGTCGCCGCTGCATAGGAACTGTTATCAATACTCCGATTGAAAGTGGAGATATGAGTATGGATAGACGACATTGCATTATTAATGTAAAACGCAACAAACAGGGTAAGATCGTTTATACATTGCGAGATGCTCCGAGCCTGACAGGCACCTTTTTAATGAATGAACTTTTGAAAGACAAAGATCGCATTAAAATTGAAGATGGTTCCATTATTACTATTGGAGCAACTACATTCATTCTTCACGCTGCAAAAGAAGGATTAGCATAATATAGTGTTTAGGGCTGTATTCGGTTTATTCCGAATCATCATGCCAGATGGGGTTAACTTCGACTCTCAAAGGAGTAGATAAGCAATGAAAATGGCATGTGAAATGAAATAAATCAATCATTTACACATGCCATCTTTTATTTTTAGAACATTTACTGAATATCCCTATATGTAATTATGGGATATTCCCTTTACTTTGAGTTCCGCATTTCTTTATTACAAGAATCTCTTTGATTTATTTCATCAAAGCATCTATTTCTTCAAACTCAGGTCCCATATTTAAGTTATAGTATACACGGTAAAGACCTTGTTTCCATAAATCTTCCTGGTCGGGTTTCAAAGCCCTTGCCTTTTCATAATAAGGTTTAGCTTCCTCATATAATTTTTTTATAACAGCTTGCGCTTCCGCATATTTGGGATCGTTAATATCAGTGGTCGCTTTATCTGCATAATCTTGAGCTTTCATTAAATACACTAAACCTACATTAGAATACGCTTCCGCATATTCAGGATCAGACTCAATCGCTTTTTTATAAAATTCAATAGCTTTATCGTAATCTTTCATATTATGATAAAGATATGCCTTTACATATAAATACAATTTATTGTTAGGATCATTAGTCAACATCTTGTCTGCAAATTCCATTGCTTTAGACGCCTGATTGGTTCCATTATAATAATCTACTAAATTGGCGAAAAAATAGTCATTTCCCGGGAATTGTAGAATTCCATCCTCCAAGCTTTTAATCCACATGGCAGTATCTCCTTTAGTTTTATATGCTTCAGCCAGGAGCTGCATGGCAAACTTTCCGCCATCTTTATCGGTCAAAGCCATGGGAGCATACTTTAATACTGCATCTTTATCCCCTACTCTATCGGCTGCCAAAGTTGCATAATAAGCTATTTGCGGTAAAAGAGTATCATTTTTCGCCAATTCTTTGTCTGCTAACATAGGATAAGAAGCTGATTCTACATAAGTTCCAAAGAACTTCAAAGCTTCATCATTCTTATCCATGTTGAAGAATTGAATACCACCGTTAATCAAATTAGGGCGCTCTGCCAACATATTAGAAGCATTATTCTTTCTAAATTTATTTTTGATTTTACCTTTCTCATTAGGCACCTGCGCCAAATCATCGCACTTCACATAATATTCATACATTTTTAGAATACTATTATATACTTTCAATGTATCATAAGGTTTTCTCAAAAAAGCATTTTTCATTTGCTCTTCATTGATACGTTTCTGAATAAACCCGGCAACATCCCAAGTCTCAGGAAGTTCTTTTGTCTCAGAATTGTTCATCGCCTCATTAATCAATTGCTCAGCTTGATTAAAATTAGGTTTTACTTCACTGGCAATGCTTTTTGCTTCTTTTACCTTTTTCATTTGGGCAAATGAAGTGCTAACAGCCATTAATAAAACCATCGAAAATAATACTCTTTTCATAATTGTTGTTCGATTAGTTATTAATAATATGTCAATTCTCTGTTTCATCATTATTTTCATTGGTATCGGTAGTGTTATTTTCAGTATTTTCTACTGTTTCATCATTCATAATTTTCCCTTCCGATTCTTCTTCCGGAACTTCATCTTCAAGACTCTCTGTCTTTACCTTACAAACAGAGCCAATCTGATCGTTACGTTTTTCAAGATTAATTAAACGAACCCCTTGAGTAGCACGCCCCATAATACGGACATCAGAAACTTTCAAACGAATCGTAATACCGGATTTATTGATAATCATCAAGTCATTCTCGTCTGTAACAGATTTGATTGTAACCAATTTCCCTGTTTTCTCGGTAATGTTCATGGTCTTAACACCTTTACCTCCACGATTTGTCTTACGATAGTCTTCTATCTCGGAACGTTTACCATAACCTTGTTCTGAAACAACCATTACAGACTCTGTATCAAGGTCTTTCAAGCAAATCATTCCTACTACTTCATCTTCTTCGTCATCATCCAGTATGATACCACGAACACCTGTTGCAGTACGTCCCATTACACGCACTGTTGCTTCATGGAAACGAATAGCCCGTCCATTCCGATTGGCTATGATGATTTCATTGTTACCATTTGTCATTCGAACTTCAATAACACTATCGTCTTCACGAATAGTTATGGCGTTGACACCATTTTGGCGCGGACGGGAATACTGTTCAAGCAAGGTCTTTTTAATCACACCTTTCCTTGTGCAGAACAACACATAATGGCTATTGATAAATTCAGTGTCTTCCAAACTTTTCACACGAAGGTAGGCAGTTACATTATCATCCGAATCAATGTTCAACAAGTTTTGAATGGCACGTCCTTTAGAGTTTTTCGTACCTTCCGGAATCTCGTATACTTTCAGCCAATAACATTTTCCCTTTTGAGTAAAAAACATCATAGTGTTGTGCATTGTAGCAGGATAAATATGCTCAACAAAATCCTCGTCACGGGTTTCAGTTCCTTTTGAACCTACCCCGCCACGGTTCTGCGCACGAAAATCGGCCAACGGCGTACGTTTAATATATCCTAAGTGAGAAATTGTTATAATCATCTGATCATCCGCATAAAAATCCTCCGGATTGAACTCCTCAGAAGAGTAAACAATTTCGGAACGTCTTTCGTCTCCATACTTGGCCTTTACTTCCAACAACTCTTCTTTTATCACGTTTCGGCACACTGCATCATCTGTTAGAATGCTTTCCAAATACGTTATTTGCTTCATGACCTCTTCGTATTCTGCATGAAGTTGTTCCTGCATCAAACCGGTCAATTGCCTTAAGCGCATCTCCACAATGGCACGTGACTGTATTTCAGTCAAATCGAAACGTTCTATCAACCCGGCAATTGCATCATTCGGTGTCTTAGCTGCACGAATAATACGAATCACCTCATCTATATTATCAGAAGCAATAATTAAGCCCTCGAGGATATGCGCGCGTTCTTTTGCTTTTCGTAAATCGAATTGAGTACGACGAATAACGACCTCATGTCTATGTTCTACGAAATACTTGATCATATCTCTTAGGTTCAAAGTCTTCGGCCTTCCATGCACTAATGCAACATTATTCACACCAAACGATGTTTGCAAAGCTGTCATTTTGTACAACTTATTCAAGACAACATTTGCATTAGCATCACGTTTTACGTCGATTACAATACGCATACCTTCACGATCGGATTCATCATTCGCATTCGAGATGCCTTCAATTCGTTTGTCATTAACAAGGTCTGCAATATTCTTGATCAAATCAGCCTTATTTACATTATAAGGAATTTCCGTTATTATAATTTTATCGTGCGTTTGTCCGCTTTCTATCTCTGCTTTTGCACGCATAACTACGCGTCCTCGACCAGTCAAATATGATTCGCGCACACCACTCATACCATATATATATCCACCCGTTGGAAAATCGGGAGCTCTAACGAAATTCATCAGCTCCTCCACCGTAATTTCAGAATTGTCAACGTAAGCTTCACAAGCGTCGATTACTTCAGACAGGTTGTGCGGAGGCATATTAGTAGCCATACCGACAGCAATACCGGATGCGCCATTTACCAAAAGATTAGGAATGCGCGTTGGCATTACCTTAGGTTCCACTAATGTATTATCAAAGTTCGGATCAAAATCAACAGTTTCTTTGTATAAATCATCCATCATCGCTTCACCAAGCTTGTTCAGACGAGCTTCTGTATAACGCATCGCTGCAGGACTGTCGCCGTCTACCGAACCAAAATTACCTTGCCCGTCTACTAAAGGATATCGCATAGCCCATTCTTGAGCCATACGAACCATTGCCAAATATACGGAAGAATCTCCATGGGGATGATACTTACCAAGTACTTCCCCCACTATTCTGGCAGATTTTTTATATGGTTTATCCGATGTATTTCCCAGTTCCATCATTCCATACAAAATTCTACGGTGAACGGGTTTAAATCCATCTCTAACATCCGGAAGAGCTCGTGAGACAATAACCGACATAGAATAATCTATATACGATGATTTCATTTCTTCCTCGATATTAATCTTTATAATTCTGTCTTGTTCAAGCATTTAAAAGGAATATTAATTATACAATCTATGGTTTGTGAAAAACCATGCTAAAGTACTACTTTTCCCGAACATACGAAAGTTTTTTCAAAGAAACTTTGCTCTCCTCTTGTCGGCAAACAGCTTTCAGGAAACTAAATCCTACCTTAATACGAAATAGAGTATTGAGTACGCAACCCCACTGAAAAGTGGTATATCAAATCATGGATTATGGATTAAGTCATATCTTCTGAAAGAAATTTCTATTTTGTGGCACACCATTTGTTCTTTGTTTTAAAAGAAGTAAATAATAACGCATGCTTTAATTAAATGCGTATATTTGCAATATAAGGTATAAAGTTCATAGAATGAAAGGATAAAGTATGAATAATCAATTCTCACAAAGAGTTTCAGATATTATTATCTACAGCAAAGAAGAAGCCAATCGTTTAAGGAATAAACATATAGGCCCTGAACACCTATTGTTAGGAATAATACGGGACGGTGAAGGAAAAGCTGTTGAAATCTTATCAAAACTTAACACGGATTTAGGGCTTATAAAACATGAGATAGAAGCTCGTTTGAAAGCAGAAGCAGATAACATGCTGCTGCCAGATGCGGATATACCCTTATCCAACGACGCCGCCAAAATATTAAAAATGTGTATATTGGAAGCTCGTGGAATGAAAAGCAATATTGCAGATACAGAACATGTTTTATTGGCTATTTTAAAAGAAAAGAAAAACATGGCAGCCTCTGTACTTGAATCAAATGATGTAAATTATGTAAAAGTACTGGAACAGACCTCGTTGCAGCCGGACCTCAACTCCGGTATGGGGTTTCCGGAAGACGATGATGAAGATGAAGAAGAAACTCCCTCTTCCCGACCCGGCAATTACGGAGAACATCGACAACAAGCACAAGCCGTTGCCAGAAAGACAGCCAACGACACACCGGTACTTGACAACTTTGGCATAGACATGACGAAAGCTGCTGAGGAGGGACGTTTGGATCCGGTAGTCGGACGGGAAAAAGAGATTGAACGCTTGGCTCAAATCTTAAGCCGCCGCAAAAAGAACAATCCTATATTAATAGGAGAACCGGGAGTCGGAAAATCAGCGATTGTTGAAGGGCTTGCTCTAAGAATCATTCAAAAAAAAGTATCGCGTGTTTTATTTGACAAACGCGTGGTAACACTTGATATGGCAGCAGTAGTAGCCGGAACGAAATATCGTGGACAGTTTGAAGAGCGTATCCGATCAATTTTAAACGAATTGCAACGTAACTCAAATGTTATTTTATTTATAGATGAGATACATACGATTGTCGGAGCAGGTTCTGCTGCCGGCTCTATGGATGCGGCCAATATGTTGAAACCGGCTTTAGCTAGAGGAGAGTTACAATGTATCGGCGCTACGACATTAGATGAATATCGAAAGAATATAGAAAAAGACGGAGCTTTGGAGCGACGCTTTCAGAAAGTAATGGTAGAGCCGACAAACATTACCGAAACTCTTCAAATCTTACGTAATATCAAAGATAAGTATGAAGATCATCACAATGTGAACTATACAGATGAAGCACTAAAGGCATGTGTAAATCTGACGGGGCGATATATCACCGATCGTAATTTCCCAGATAAAGCCATCGATGCTTTAGACGAAGCAGGCTCTCGTGTACATCTTACCAACGTGAATGTTCCTAAAGAAATTGAAGAGCAAGAAAAACTGATTGAAGAAACAAAAATAAAGAAAAACGAAGCTGTAAAATCACAGAATTTCGAACTTGCTGCCAGTTTTCGGGATAAAGAAAAGGAACTTCTATTCCAGTTGGATATTATGAAAAAAGAATGGGAAGATAGTTTGAAAGACAACAGGCAAACCGTTGATGCCGAAGAGATCGCAAATGTAGTTTCCATGATGTCCGGTGTCCCCGTTCAGCGCATGGCTCAAGCCGAAGAGCTTAAATTGGCAAACATGAAAGAAAACCTTCAATCAAAGGTTATTGCTCAAGATGTAGCTATCGAAAAACTAGTTAAAGCTATTTTAAGAAGTCGTGTAGGACTAAAAGACCCCAATAAGCCAATTGGAACTTTCATGTTCTTAGGCCCTACAGGCGTGGGTAAAACCCATTTAGCTAAAGAACTGGCAAAATACATGTTCGGCTCTTTTGACGCATTGATTCGTATAGACATGAGTGAATTTATGGAAAAATTTACGGTATCACGCTTAGTCGGAGCTCCTCCGGGATATGTCGGTTATGAGGAAGGCGGACAACTTACCGAAAAAGTACGCCGCAAGCCATATTCCATAATCCTGCTTGATGAAATAGAGAAAGCGCACCCTGACGTCTTTAACCTGCTTCTTCAAGTAATGGACGAAGGACGGTTGACTGACAGTTATGGCAGAATGGTAGATTTTAAAAACACAGTTTTAATCATGACCTCTAATATTGGAACCAGACAATTAAAAGAGTTTGGACGAGGTATCGGATTCACCACACAAAACCGCCTGGATGATAAAGAGTTTTCACGAAGCGTCATACAGAAGGCTTTAAACAAGTCGTTTGCACCTGAATTCTTAAACCGTGTCGATGAAATAATAACCTTCGATCAGCTCTCTATAGAAGCTATAAAAAAGATCATAGAGATTGAGCTCAATGGCTTATACAGCCGAATAGAAACGATTGGCTACAAACTTCAGATTGATGAAAAAGCCAAAGAGTTTATTGCTGAGAAAGGATATGATGTGCAATACGGAGCCCGACCGCTAAAGCGTGCCATTCAGAGTTATTTGGAAGATGAAATATCGGAACTTATCGTTTCCTCCACATTAAAAGAAGGTGACACTATTCAAGTATTATTGAATGAAGAAAAGAAAAAACTGGAAATGAAAGTCCTTACCCAATAGATTGCAGCATTTTGAAACATTTCATTATGCCAGAATGTCAGGCCCCGGGGTCTGGCATTTTTTTTGCCTTTCTCAGAACAAAGATTCAAACAGGAATAATTTTATCAATAAACTAAAACATACGTTATTATGCAAAAAGGAAATATTGGGGTTACTACAGAAAACATTTTCCCTATTATCAAAAAATTTTTGTACAGTGACCATGAAATCTTTCTTCGTGAATTGGTATCCAACTCTGTAGACGCTACTCAGAAACTGAACACATTGGCTTCTATTGGTGAATTCAAAGGCAATTTGGGTGATTTGACCATCCATGTAGAATTAGGCAAGGATACTATTACCATTTCCGACCGGGGAATCGGATTGACCGCTGAAGAAATCGATAGATATATCAATCAAATAGCATTCTCCGGAGCCAATGATTTCTTGGAAAAATATAAAAATGACGCCAATGCCATTATCGGACATTTTGGATTGGGTTTCTATTCCGCATTCATGGTTGCCAAAAAAGTTGAAATTATCACCAAATCTTATAAGGAGGGTTCACAAGCTGTAAAATGGACCTGCGACGGAAGCCCGGAGTTTACCATCGAAAACGTAGACAAAACTGACCGAGGATCGGATATCATATTATACATCGATGATGACTGTAAAGAGTTCCTTGAAGAATCACGTATTTCGAGCCTCTTGAAAAAATATTGCAGTTTTCTTCCTATACCTATTGCATTCGGAAAGAAAAAGGAATGGAAAGACGGCAAACAAGTGGAAACAGCAGAAGATAATATCATTAATGACACGGCTCCCTTATGGACACGCAAACCAAGCGATTTGTCGGATGAAGACTATAAATCTTTTTACAGTCAACTGTATCCGATGTCTGACGAACCGCTGTTTTGGATTCACTTGAATGTAGACTATCCTTTTCATTTGACCGGTATTTTATATTTTCCCAAAATAAAGAGTAACATTGAATTAAACAAAAACAAGATTCAATTATATTGCAATCAGGTATATGTAACAGATTCTGTAGAAGGCATTGTTCCGGACTTCTTGACCCTTTTGCATGGTGTTATCGATTCTCCGGACATACCTCTGAATGTATCCCGTTCTTATCTGCAAAGTGATTCGAATGTAAAAAAAATATCAACATATATCACAAAAAAAGTATCTGACCGTTTGCAGTCCATATTCAAAAGCGACCGCAAGCAATTTGAAGAGAAGTGGAATGATTTAAAAATATTCATCAATTATGGCATGCTTACTCAAGAAGATTTTTATGAGAAAGCCCAAAATTTTGCTCTCTTCACTGATACAAACAACAAGTATTATACATTCGAAGAGTATCAGACGCTTGTTAAAGATAATCAAACAGACAAAGATGGGAACCTTATCTACCTTTATACAAACGACAAGAATGAACAATACGGTTATATCGAATCTGCAGAAAGCAAAGGCTATAATGTATTGCTCATGGACGGTCAACTTGATGTAGCTATGGTAAGCATGTTGGAGCAAAAGCTTGAGAAATCTCGCTTCACACGTGTAGACAGTGATGTAATCGATCGTTTGATAGTAAAAGAAGATCATAAGCCCGACAATCTTGAAGTAGAAAAGCAAGAAGCGTTGACCAGCGCTTTCAAAAGCCAATTACCCAAGATAGAGAAAGTCGAATTTAATGTTATAACCCAAGCATTGGGAGAAAACTCTACCCCTGTTATGATCACTCAAAGCGAATACATGCGCCGTATGAAAGAAATGGCCAACATTCAAGCGGGAATGAGTTTTTACAGAGAAATGCCGGATATGTTTAACCTCGTTTTAAACTCCGATCATAAACTTGTAAAACAAGTTCTACAAGAAGAAGAAAAAGCCTGTTTGTCTGAAATTAATGCTGTTCAAACAGAAATAAACATGATAAACGAACGTTCTAAAGAGCTGAAGGATAGTCAAAAAGAAAAAAAAGAAGAAGACATCCCTACTGCCGAAAAGAGTGAGTTGAATGATCTTGAGAAAAAACAAAATGAGCTTAAAGCCAAAAAAGAATCAATCTATTCAAGATATGCTAATGATAACAAAATAATTCGTCAACTGATCGACTTAGCATTGTTGCAGAACAACATGTTGAAAGGTGAAGATCTAAACAACTTTATCAAGCGTAGTATAGAATTAATCTAGGTATTCGTCAAGCACTATAAAGTATTTTGTATAAAAGAGAAATACGGGACTCGTTATGAATCCCGTATTTCTCTTTTATACAAAATTTTTGACAGTATCTATTTATTGGACAGTGCTCTCATTATAGTTTCTCTAATCTTCCATTCTTATATCTGCCTTTTCGAATCACTTTTCCATTTTTATCTGTTTCTACGAACGGGCCATCCTTTTTTCCTTGTTTAAAAAAACCTTCAAAACGGTTCCCGTCTTTATCTGTTTGTACCGCCTGTCCATCTTCTAAGCCATCTAAAAAGCCGCCTTTATAAGTCAGCCCTGTAACGGTTTTCAACACACCTTGACCATTTGGGCGATTGTTTTTCCAATCCCCTTCGTATATATCGCCGTTGCTCCAATGGTAAATTCCTTGACCTTCACGCTTATTGTTCTTCCAATCACCTTCATACACCGCGCCGTTTGTCCATGTAAATTTCCCCTTTCCGTCTTGCATGCCGTCTTTAAATTCCCCTACATATTTATCACCGTTCATATGATGATAAACACCTTGTCCGGTACGTCCTCCTAAAAGATATGAGCCCTCGTAACGATCGCCGCTATGGAAATAATATGTTCCTTTGCCGTGCTGGATATCTTCCGACCAATCTCCTTCATATTTATCACCATTAATATATTCAAACACACCTTTTCCATGACGCACATCGTCTTTCCATTCACCGGCATATTTACACCCATCATCCCACTCCATCGTTCCATTGCCGTTTTTTTTATCGTTTTTCCACTGACCTGAGTAATTTGCTCCACTCGCCCATGTGTAAGACCCTTCACCTTCACGTTTGTCTTTTATCCAGTTTCCTACATATTTATCGCCATTATGATAATACATCGTTCCCGCTCCTTGCTGAAAGTCCTGATACCACATACCTTCGTAACGATTATTATTCATAAAATAATAGATGCCTTTCCCATGTTGTTGATCTTCATACCACTGTCCTTCATATTTCTCTCCATCAGAGAATGTATAGACACCGTATCCTTCCCTTTTTCCTTTAACATATTCTCCTTCATACACATCGCCGTTTTTAAAGACCGTCTTGCCTTTACCATTCGGCTTACGACCTTTCATCTCACCCGTATAAACGCTTCCGTCTTTAAAAGTATAATTCCCTATTTTTAATTCTGCCGAGAATACATTTCTTATTTTCCCGAACACTCCGCCATTATTCTTGTTTTGAGCCGACGCTCCTCCTTGAACAAAAAGAGTCAGGAAAAGTAGTGTATATAAATTTTTTCTCATAAGATTTGATCGTTAATCATTAAATACAATTTTGACAAAGATACAATTCTCCTGTAAAAATGCGCAACTGCAGAGTTTTTTATGACAACTTTTTACCAGCAACGACCTCTTTTAATGTCTCTTTGCATAAATATTGCTGTGCCAATTCTTGAATTTCTCGAGCTGTTATATTCTTTACAACAGTTAAGGCATGCGAGAAGTATTGTTCGTCCAATCCACAGGTAAAAGCTGTTATCCATGCGTCTGCCAAAGAAAAAGGCGATTCATAATTGCGACACATTTCTCCCAACATATAATTACGCACCATATCCAATTCTTTCGAGGAGACAAGATCCTGATGCAGCTTTTCTATTTCATTATATACTTCTTGAATCAATAATTCTACGTATCTGTTGTCTGTCTCTGCCGATATTTCTAAAACTCCACTATCCGGAAAAGACAATATTCCTGCGGATATTCCGTATGTATACCCTTTCTCCTCACGGATATTCGACATCAGCCTGCTTCCAAAATAACCGCCGAACAGCGTTAGCAATACTTGCAGTTTCGAAAAATCAGCATGTTTTCTTGTGATAGTAGTACATCCTATTTTAACAGCGCTTTGCAATGCGTCTTCGCGCTCTATAACAATTCGTTTGTCCGGAGAAGCGATAATCGGATATTGCCCGGGAGCCACCAACTGTTCATATTGACCGAATGGGGTTCCAAAAGTGTCGGTTACACAACGAATCGTTTCATCTGTTACTTTTCCCGACAAAAAGATATGGCAATTGCCTGAATGATAATATTGTTTATAAAAATCAAGCAATACTTCCCGGTTTATGCCATCATAGTCTTCCCTTTCCACAATGTTTCCGCAGGGGTGTCCTACTCCATATAGTGCCCGCTGAAGAGCTCGTTGCGCCAAAAAATCAACCTTTGAAGCATTTATCAAATATTGTTGAAGGTTATTTGATACAATGATTTGCAATTCTTTTTCAGGGAAAGCGGCTTCTTTTATCATCGATTCAACAATCTCAAGCGTTTCAGCCAGATACTTATTCAATGAATAAACTGTCAGATATCCATAATCCGCAGAGCCGGAAAGCTCAAGCCAAGAACCATAATAGTCCAATTTTTCAGCAATATCAGATGAGGTATATCTTCGTGTACCTTCGCGTAACATTCTATTTGTAAAAAATGCCTGTAGTCTTAGAGACTGATGCCAACGTCCTCCGGCAAAAAGAATATCGACTCTGACCACCTCCTGTTCTCCTGCGCCAATAATTGTCAATGGGATTCCATTCGGTAAAGCCTCCCTTACAGGAAGAGTTATGTGAAAATCGTCCAATGTTTCTATTTCAGGGTGTTGCGCTCGATCCATGAATTATTTATTGTCTATTCTTCAAAAAAGATTCAGCATGCTCCAAATCTTGCGGCGTGTCTATCCCGATTGTTTCTATTTCACTAATTGCAACTTTAATCCGATAGCCGTTCTCCAGCCAACGGAGTTGTTCCAATGACTCCGCTATTTCCAACGCTGACTGTTCTATAGCCGTAATCTCTTTCAGCACATCTTTACGGAAAGCATATAATCCGATATGCTTATAATAAACATGCTTTTGCAGCCATTGCTCACAATCCGCATTTCGCTGATAAGGAATCACAGAGCGACTGAAATAGAGAGCCTGTTTGTTTTTATCGATAACCACTTTAGGAGAGTTTATATTTTCTAATGCCGCATACGAATCTTTTACGGTAAACGGTTTCACCAACGTGGCAATTTGAGTCTCCGGATCTTCTAAAAAGCAATCTCTCAACGAGTTTATTTGTGAAGGTTGAATAAAAGGTTCATCTCCTTGTATGTTGAAAACGACATCAAAATCACCATTTATCTTAGTAGCCGCTTCATAACAACGATCTGTTCCACTTTTATGATGAACCGAAGTCATGACTACTTTACCTCCGAAAGATTTTACGGCAGCTTCAATACGTTCATCGTCAGTAGCTACATAAACCTCATCCAATGTATCTTTCACCTGCTCATACACCCGTTGGATAAGCATTTTTCCATCCAATACCGCCAAAGGCTTGGCCGGAAAACGCGTAGATGCATAACGTGCAGGTATAATTCCCAAGAAAGTCATAATGTCTCCTTTGTTTCTGTTTTAAAAATTTCTTTTATTCCTTTTATGACATACTCTCGTTTCATATCCTGCGGTTTTAGGATCCGATGATGAAACAAGAGTAAATCTATATCTAACGCAATTATCCCTTTTTCCTGATCTTTTAAACAGCGTCCTGCTTTTTTCTCTATGTTTTTCAATTCAACCTTGATTTGCTCTTCTTTCAAATGAGAGAAAAAGAATCCTATTTGATTAGAAAACATAGCTTGGTTTTTTATTCCGACAGGCAATGTTTCCTGCTCTGTAGAAAAACGTATATTCGGAAATAATTCCATTAAATGTTCTCTCGCCAAAGCCAGATTTTCTTTTCTCCTATAATTGCTTCCAATGCATAAAATGCCTTTTTCCATACTCAATTGAACAAATCGTCCATTCCTACATCCTCGATGATATCATCCATCGAAGTTTCCGAGCCGGCACACGGGTCAAAGCCTTCGGGAAGTTTAAAACGTTCTTGCTGACTGTAGCCTAAAGAAGGGTCATCGAATACTTTCTTCATATATTTAGCCCAAATAGGCAATGCCAATGAAGCCCCTTGCCCATAAGTCATCGTGTCGAAATGAATGTCTCTTTCTTCTCCTCCTACCCAACATCCGGATACCAGATTCGGAGTAAATCCCATAAACCATCCGTCTGCGTTACGATTGGTTGTTCCGGTTTTACCTCCCATATCGGCAGTGATTCCATAGCGACGAACCCTTCCGCCCGTACCTTCATTGATAACTGCTCGAAGCATTACTAACATTTTATATACGCTGATAGGACTAACCACTTCCTCCATTTGCGGATTGAATGTCGAAAGTACATTTCCATCACTGTCTTCAATTCTTGTAACAAACAATGGAGCCACACGAATGCCTTTATTTGCAAAAGCCGTATAAGCACTTACCATCTCGCCCACAGATATTTCACATGGGCCTAAACATAAAGAAACGGTTGGCTGAATCTCTTTATTACGTACTCCGAAAGCATGAATCAACCGAACCAACGCGTATGGGTTCAATTTCCCCATCAGATATGCCGATATCCAGTTGTCCGAATTCGCCAACCCCCACTTTAAAGACACCATTTCCCCATAACGCTTCTTGTTTGTATTTCGAGGCGACCATGGTCTTCCGTTTTCATCGATCAATGTTTGCTCCACATGACGCGTTTGATCACAGGGTGAAAAACCGTTTTCCATCGCCAAAGTATACAAATAAGGTTTAATGGTAGATCCCACTTGCCTGCGTCCCACCATAGCCATATCATATTGAAAATATGTATAATTGGGACCGCCGACATACGCTTTTACATGTCCGTTCACAGGATCCATAGACATGAAACCGGTGCGCAGGAAGTGCTTATAGTAACGAATCGAGTCCATCGGGGTCATAACCGTGTCTTTGATACCGGTCCACGAAAAGACAGACATTTCTTCGGGAGTATTGAACGCTTTCTGTATCTCGGCTTCCGAGGCTCCCGCAGCTTTCATTATCCTGTAACGGTCTGTTTGTTTCATAGAACGTGCCAATATTGCATTAACCTCGTCCGGAGTAAGCATATTGGTATACGGCGCTTGCTTGCGTCCTTTTTTCGATTTAAAAAATTCCGGTTGCAGATAATCGCCCAAATGTTCTTTTACCGCTTCTTCAGCATATTGCTGCATACGCGAATTGATTGTCGTGTAAATTTTCAATCCGTCAGTATAAATATTATAGGTAGAACCGTCTTTCTTATGGTTTTTCTCACACCAGCCATACAATGGGTCCGTTTCCCAAGAAAGAGAATCTTCATAATATTTCTGCATTTGCCAACTGCGATAATCGCTCTTCACAGGTTTTTTAGCGGCAATTACGCCACGAAGATATTCCCGGAAATAGGTAGCCAACCCTTCTTTATGATCCACCCGGTTATAAGTTAATTTCAATGGAAGAGCTTTTAACGAGTCACATTCGGCAACAGTAATATATCCGGCTTTACGCATTTGCTCTATCACCACGTTGCGGCGTCCTTTCGCCCTTTCATTAAACCTAACCGGATTATAAAGCGACGGATTTTTACACATACCTACCAACATAGCCGCTTCTTCTATCTTCAACTCTTTCGGTTCAGAGCCAAAATAAGTATATGCCGCAGTTTTTATACCTACCGCATTGTTCAAGAAGTCGAATTTATTTAGATACATGCTCAGAATTTCCTCTTTCGTATAATATCGCTCCAGCTTCACTGCAATGACCCATTCGATCGGCTTTTGAAAAAGTCGCTGAAGTGTGTTTCGGGCAACTTTTTCAGTAAACAACTGTTTAGCGAGTTGTTGCGACAAAGTACTTCCCCCTCCCGCGTTCTTTTGAAAAAGCAAACCACGTTTCAGAAAAGCACGAAACAAAGCCTTCGCGTCAATGCCCGAATGTTCGGCAAAACGGATATCTTCCGTAGCGATAAGAGCGTTGATGATATGAGGAGACAAATCTTCATAAGCGGTATATACCCGGTTCTCCTTACTATACGACCACGTACCCAGCACCTTGCCGTCTTCAGAAAAGATTTCCGTAGCAAATTTATAATTGGGATTTTCCAACTCCTCAACCGGAGGCATATAGCCTATCCATCCTTTAGAAATAGAAACAAATACGGTTATAATAACCACCAAAGCAACGGCTAGGAATATCCATAGTATTTTTATTATTTTCCGAATCATCTTTTTTAAAGCTTTATTAAAATAAAACGCGCTCATTTAAAGTGGCAAAGGTAGATAAATTCCACTATACTCCCATCAAGATTTATAATTATTTGTTCTTTCCCGTAACAAATCGATCATTCAAATCAGATTTATCCGGCAAATACACATTGACGGAATAATTTAAAAATAGTGCAGCTCAAGTATCTCTTTTTCCATATTTTCTCCTTACCTTTACACACTGGTAAAACAAGTTCTATTATGTATAAAGAAGATGACAAAATGGAAAACAGAAGCTTAGTGAGCATTGCCGAACATTCAAAAGAAAAAATCCTCTACATGCTCGAAATGGCGGAACAATTTGAAAAGAAACCGAATCGCCGTTTATTGCATGACAAAGTGGTAGCCACATTATTTTTTGAGCCCTCTACCCGCACCCGCCTCAGTTTCGAAACGGCAGCAAACCGATTGGGCGCCCGTGTCATCGGATTTACAGATCCGAAGGTAACCAGCTCTTCGAAAGGAGAAACACTTAAAGATACGATTTTAATGGTCAGCAGTTACGCCGATATCATCGTCATGAGACACTATCTTGAAGGAGCGGCACGATATGCCAGTGAAGTCGCCCCTGTTCCCATAGTCAACGCAGGTGACGGAGCCAATCAGCATCCTTCGCAGACGATGCTCGACTTGTATTCAATATACAAAACACAGGGCACGCTCGAAAACCTCAACATCTACTTGGTAGGCGACCTGAAATACGGGCGCACGGTACACTCCCTGCTTATGGCCATGCGCCATTTCAACCCGACTTTCCACTTTATCGCTCCGGATGAGCTGAAAATGCCGGAAGAATATAAGATATACTGCCGAGAGCACCAAATCAGATATACGGAACATACGGATTTTACCGAAGAGATTATCGCCGATGCGGATATTTTGTATATGACTCGCGTACAGCGAGAAAGATTTACAGATTTAATGGAATACGAACGAGTGAAAAACGTATATATACTTCGCAACAGGATGCTGGAAAACACTCGCCCGAACCTTCGTATCCTCCATCCTCTGCCCCGTGTGAACGAGATATCTTATGACGTGGACGATAACCCCAAAGCATATTATTTCCAACAAGCGCAAAACGGATTATATGCACGTGAAGCCATTCTTTGCGATGTTTTGGGTATCACATTGGAAGACATTAAAAAAGACATGCCGTTATGAACAGAAAGAAACAAGAACTACAAGTTGCCGCTTTAGAGAACGGAACCGTAATCGACCATATTCCTTCAGAGAAATTGTTTACCGTCGTACAACTGCTGGGTGTAGAACAGATGACAAGCAACATTACTATCGGGTTTAATCTTGACAGCAAGAAGCTCGGCAGGAAAGGCATTATAAAGATTGCCGACAAGTTTTTTTGCGACGACGAAATCAACCGCATCGCAGTAGTGGCTCCACGTGTTCAATTGAATATTATCCGCGACTACGAAGTGATAGAAAAAAGGGAAGTGCAGCTCCCCGATGAATTGCGCAGTATCGTAAGATGCGCGAACCCGAAATGCATTACGAACAATGAGCCGATGGCTACGCGGTTTCACGTGATAGATAAAGAAAACTGCATTGTAAAATGCCACTATTGCGAGAAAGAGCAAAAACGGGATGAGCTGGTTGTCATCTAAATCCTTACGCATCTCTCTTCATGAGCATGCGGTTTTTATGTAAAAACGGGAAACGAAACCGAACCTAATAAAAAAAGATAAGTCGGTAAAAAAGAAATAATGCAATGAAACAAGATTGGAAACCGGGCACGATGATTTATCCATTGCCTGCCGTGCTGGTGAGCTGCGGGAAAGAAGAAAGCGAATACAATATTATCACTGTGGCATGGACAGGCACAATTTGCTCGAACCCGCCCATGTGCTACATATCCGTACGTCCCGAACGGCACTCCTACGAAATTATAAAAAGAAACATGGAGTTCGTTATCAACCTTACCACTAAAGATATGGCATACGCTACCGATTGGTGTGGAGTGCGCTCGGGAAAAGATTACCGTAAGTTCGAAGAAATGAGACTTACTCCGGGACGGTGTTCGGTAGTAAGCGCGCCGCTGATCGAAGAATCTCCCCTTTGCATCGAATGCCGTGTTAAAGAAATCATATCGCTCGGATCACATGATATGTTTATTGCCGATGTGGTAAACGTACGGGCCGACGACCGGAACCTGAATGCGGAGACAGGCAAACTGGAACTGGCCGAAACCAATCCGTTGGTCTATGTACATGGAGGTTATTACGAGTTAGGAAAGAAAATAGGAAAATTCGGCTGGAGTGTAGAAAAAAAGAAATAAAATGAAGTTCACAGGCAGGATACAGCTACTTTTGCTTTGCGGTTTGTTCACCATCCCGTATGTAGTTTATGCACAAAACAACAGCACGGATAAAGTGAGCGCTCCAAATACTCAGAAATTCAATTGGGGTGTGAAAGCCGGTTTCAACTCAACCATGTTTATTGTTTCTAAACTGAAAATCAACGATGTAACTATTGATGAAGTTCAAAACAACTATAAAATCGGCTATTTCCTTTCTCTTTTCACACGCGTCAATATAAAGAACAGCTTTATCCAGCCCGAGGTTTCTTACAATGTGAGCAAGGGCGAAATCGCTTTCGACAAGCTTGGAGTGCAGCATCCCGATATCGAACCGGATATTGCGGCGGTTCAATCCACTTTACACAGCATCGACTTCCCTGTTTTGTACGGATATAATGTAGTTAAAAAGGGACCTTACGAAATGTCTGTTTTCATCGGTCCCAAGTTCCGTTACTTATGGAGGAAAAAGAGTGAGATACAATTTAAAAACTTCGACCAAAAAGAAGTGGTGGAAGAACTTCATCCGCTCAATGCCTCCATTGTTGTAGGCATCGGCGTCAACATCTCCCGCATTTTCTTCGATTTCCGCTACGAACAAGGAGTGGTGAACATGTCGAAATCAATCACCTACAGCTACGAGCAAACAGATAAAGCCACCGGTGTCAACCCCATTATCTTTAAGCGTCGTGACAGCGCGCTGAGCTTTTCGCTCGGTTTGCTTCTATGACCGCAAAAACAAGCACATTTTTTCGTTAACACAGTCGATTTAAATACGCTTTTATAGTTTATTTATCTATTTATTTTCCTTAACTTTGTACGCATTCCATAAGGGTATCTCGAATTAAAACTTTAATCTTATTTACAAAAGAATGAAAAGAGACGACTTAATTTTCGACATCATCGAAAAAGAACATCAACGTCAGCTTAAAGGTATAGAGCTGATCGCATCCGAGAATTTTGTAAGTGACCAAGTGATGGAGGCAATGGGTTCTTGCCTGACAAACAAGTATGCGGAAGGTTATCCCGGCAAACGCTATTACGGAGGCTGTGAAGTGGTCGATCAAAGCGAACAAATCGCTATCGACCGATTGAAAGAAATCTTCGGAGCCGAATGGGCGAACGTACAGCCCCATTCCGGAGCACAGGCCAATGAAGCCGTTTTTCTGGCTGTGTTGAAACCGGGCGACAAATTCATGGGATTGAATCTGGCACACGGAGGTCATTTATCTCACGGGTCGGCAGTCAATACATCAGGCATTATCTATACGCCGTGCGAATATAACCTGAACAAAGAGACCGGACGGGTAGATTACGATCAGATGGAAGAAATCGCTCTACGTGAAAAACCGAAATTAATCATAGGCGGGGGCTCTGCATATTCCCGTGAATGGGATTACAAGCGTATGCGCGAAATTGCAGACAAGGTAGGCGCTATTCTGATGATCGACATGGCGCATCCTGCCGGTTTGATTGCTGCCGGATTGCTCGACAATCCCGTGAAATATGCCCACATTGTCACTTCCACTACCCACAAGACACTTCGCGGGCCTCGCGGAGGAGTCATTATGATGGGCAAGGATTTTCCCAACCCATGGGGCAAGAAAACTCCGAAAGGTGAAATAAAAATGATGTCTCAGCTATTGGATTCTGCCGTATTCCCGGGTGTTCAGGGAGGTCCTTTGGAACATGTCATTGCGGCGAAAGCGGTAGCATTCGGAGAAATTCTCCGCCCGGAATATAAAGAATACGCCAAACAAGTGCAAAAGAACGCATCGGTGCTCGCAAAAGCTTTGATCGACCGGGGATTCACCATCGTTTCGGGAGGGACGGACAATCACTCGATGCTGGTGGATTTGCGTAGCAAATATCCGGAGCTGACAGGTAAAGTTGCAGAGAAAGCGTTGGTAGCCGCCGACATTACCGTCAACAAAAATATGGTGCCGTTCGACACCCGTTCGGCTTTCCAGACTTCAGGCATTCGCCTGGGTACTCCGGCAATCACTACGCGTGGCGCAAAAGAAGACTTGATGCTGGAAATTGCGGAAATGATCGAAACCGTCTTGTCGAATGTGGACAATGAAGAAGTTATCGGCAAGGTACGCGCCCGTGTCAACGAAACGATGAAGAAATATCCTATCTTCGCGTACTAAGCCTGCCGATCGGACGGGCAAACGGCTTGGCTAAACGAACGGAAAGCCTGATCGAACGGCAAACCCGGTGCGACAGGTGGCAAGCCGAAGAAAGAAAAGTCTATAAGTCCTACTGCCTTTATCGGTCGACAAGAAAATAAAGAATGCGGATTAATCGAAAAGAGCTATCCACTCCGATTGATAAATCCGCATTCTTTTCATTCTAAGGAAGAATACATTTCTTCGGGAAAAAACAGGCCTCTTAAAATCCTTTCTCGACTTTCCTCCCCCAGAACGTTTATTCGAAACGGGGATATACCCATTTATCCTTGTAGGAAGTAAAAGTCAAACCGGGTATCGAATTCCGGGAGCGGGAACGGACAAAAGATTTAATCAATGTATAATCATTCGCATCGACCGCATAATAACGATCCTCACGAGGAGTCGATATCCGGATAGTCCAATCGAACATATTCCCCAATAGGGTCAGCTCATCCGATTCGGGATTGAAAGAAGAGACGCCCACCTTGACGACTTCATACGTGCGGTTGTTAAGCACATAGAGGCTGTGATCCGCCCCGCTGAGCAGCCCCAACACTTTTTTGTTCCTGAATTCCGTTACATAAAGATGCTTCAGCTCCACTCCTTCCGGGAGATTCACCGCACGAACAAAAGGACGTCCCTTCACTTGTTTCAGATGGAACAGGCGCGAATCGGCGTCGAGTACCAGATAGCCCTCGTCGTATTCTTTTTTTACGGTAGGGTTTCCGGCAATTGCCCGGGCGGGGAAATGAAATCCTTTTTTCTTCATCGCCTCCGTAAACCGAAGACTCTTTAAAACATTCACGCTATTGGAAGCCATATCTATGAATTCGATGCCTTTGCCCGTAATCCGGAATACATCGTCCGGCATTTTCAGGTCTACCCTGCCCGAAAGCGATTCGAGCAACGGGTAAAGTCCGATGACGGGAGCATTGACTTCCGACGGAACGCTGCGGAAAGTTATATTTTCCATCTGTACCTCTTTCAGCGTTACGGCGACTCCGTGTATAGAATCGGGAAAACGGTCGTCGGCCACCAGCTGGCGGAGGTAGAACATCGGCAGAATGCTGTCGAATTGCGTCTGCGTGTAAACACGTCCGGCGAGGTCGCGCCTGATCATTCCCTTTTCTTCTTCATGCCCGATCATGGCAAAATCGCCGATCACCGTACTATATAACGTAAAAGGCGTTTTGCCGGGTTTAGCCGCAAAGAAGTTGTAGCACCAAGGCAATTGCCATAGCAGCAGAAAACAAACAGTCAGAAAAAGCAGTAGGGTACTAAAATGTTTCATTCTTCGTTTTTTCATAATGATTAATCAAAACACCCGGAATCAGTCTTGCTTGCCGGCTTTGAACCGGAGGACGGAGATCCATGAAAAAGAAGCCGTAAGCAGGGTATATACTGTCAGCGCGGGAATAAACGGAGTATATGCTTCGGGAGTGGTAGACAAAAAGAAAACGCGCAGCAACAGTACGGTTACAACCAAATTGACGACACGCCGTTTCCAAGCCGGATCCAAGCATATCCACGAAACCAGCAGGTAGGCGGAAATGCCTGCGAGAAACCAGGGGAAAGCAGTGAGTAAAATATGATTCCTCAGTTCCGGCGCCATCACTCCGCTCAGGTAGATGTACATCAGCAAAAAGCCCGAACCCAAGCAAAGCAGCAGGAGAATGAGCCCCGAAAGCAGCATGGATCCGATCATTTTCAATTCCGGACACGGGAGATGCAGCGTCAGCTTCAGGCATTTGCGCTGCATTTCGGGCACAAACTGCGCGATTGCCATCAAAATTCCCACCAACAGCGGAATGTATTGAAGCAAATCCACGAAAACAACATCGCGTTGCAGCATCACTTCCCAGACATGGGCAATCCCTTTCATCCCCGCCACTCGGTGGATGCGAAGCATGGAATAGCCCGAAAATCCGAGCATAACGACAACGGAAAACAGGAAAAACCACCGTGTCTTGATCCATTCTTTATAAAATATAGCGTTCACTTGTTTCTATTTTCTATGTTTAAACTGAAATAATCAATATTTTCCGGTCAGTCCGATAAAGGCGTCTTCCAGATTCACCGTTTCGTGCTGCAACCCGGAGTACGGGACCGATAGATCATGCAGCCTCCTTTCCGCCTCGTGCGGAGGGAGGAAAGAGAAAAACTCCAGCGTGTTTCTAAGAACGGAAGGATGATAGAAACCCTCCGTCGGGACCGGTTCGTATCTTTCCGCAACGTGGCAAGTATATCTCCGCAACTCTTTCAGCAAAGCGTCCACAGGCTTTTGAATCAGTATTTTCCCGTAATCCATCATGATGCAGTCGTCTATCAGCCGTTCCATATCTTGAATGATGTGCGAGGTGAGAAACACCGTTTTGCCTTCAGACCGCGCATAATCGCGAAGATAGTCGACAAACAGACGGCGATAGCCGGGATCGAGTCCGAGCGAAAAATCATCGAGCACAAGCAATTCGGGGTTTTGCGCCAGAATCAGTCCGAGCGCAACCTGAGAGCGTTGTCCGCAAGACATACGCGAGATTCTTTGTCGCGGGGCAACCTTCAGTTTGTTCATCAGTTCGTAGTAAGCCTCTTTCTTCCACTGCCCGGGATAAAAAGAAGCGTAAAACTTTTCGATTTGCGAAATGCTCATGAACTGATACTGCACGTGTCCTTCTATAAGAAGCCCGATGTTGCGGCGCAAGGCAGGATCCATCGTTTGTATATTCTGCCCGAAAATGAGGCACTCTCCGGAGCGGGGTTTCAGATAACCGCTCAAGATGTTGATAGTAGTCGTCTTGCCCGTCCCGTTCTTCCCAAGCAGCCCCAGGATGCGTCCTTTCGGTACATGAAAACTCAGATTCTCGTAAATCAACCGTTTCCCGTAATAATGGGTCAGGTTTTTGCATTCTATAATAGGTTCCATCATTCAACATGAATAAAAACAGGGTTAGTTCGCGACAGCCGCCATATCGGCAACTTCCGTCGCCGCACCCGGTTACGGACACGCATGCGCGCTTCGCAAAGGGGGCAAATATCCCGAACGGCGGAAAGATCGAGACAGAAGCCGGAAAAGATAAAGAGTTCGTCGAGTTTCCCACCGGGGAAACAAAAGTTTCCCCAGTGGGACAATAAAGTTTCCCCACGGGGAAACTATTGTTTCCCGCAAGGGAAACTTTTGAAACTCCGAATGCTTCTTTCTTTCATCCCGTACAACCCGGATAAATCAGCGTAAAAGACCGCACACGCTGCCATTATTTCAAAAAACAACAGCAGCGCACGGAATCTTCGTACACTCGTTTCTCAAAAAAAGAAAAGGAATATCAGCGGAATCAGAATGCCGGCAAGCAGCTCGATGCCTCCTCTGCCTATCAGACCTTTGCCGCCTTTGATCATCAGCATACCGGAAAAGGTAATGACGATCAGTCCTATGGCAAAAAGATCGGCAAAATATGTCCACCATTTTCCCGGATTATAATGCAAGCGAGCCATCGCTCCGATAATCGGACGTCGGGAAACCGATTCGTATACCGCTTCGCCCGTCCGCACGTTGACCACCAAGTTGGAACCGCCTTTGAGAAACACCTTCATCACATCCCGATCCGGGAAATAATGTTTCGTATAGTTACCTTCCTCCTTGAGCGGGACCAGCAGCTCCAACACCTTTTCTTTGGTCATTTCCTGCTCGCCGGGAAGAGATTCGTTTACCTTATACTCCTTGCGGCTGACAGAAAAATGGGGATTGATCGTGTCCCGGTGGTTCATTACGATGCCCGACACGGCATAAATCAGCAGCATGCCGGAGAAGAAGAACGACAGGTCACGATGGATTATCCGGCTCCACTTGCGTAAATCGCTACTCTTGAATGTCATACGAAGTAGCCTCTATGTAGTAGAACGACAGATAATCCTTTCCGCTCTTCTCTTTGTTGGCGGCTATCTTTGCGCGGAAATCTGCGATACGGTCCGCCGATGTAGCGGCGGTTTCGCCACGGGCTTTCTTTTCTGTGGAGCACCCCTCTTCGCCTTCCCCGTGTTTTTTTTCAGACTGTGCGTTTATCTGGGCTTCCCACTCCTGAAGATAGGCTTCATCTATCCGCTGCTCCTTCAAATATCCTTTCACGCGTACAATGGAATTTACGCACTTCGCATCGAAAGCTCCCAGAGCTCCGGCTTCCACACGAATGGTTTGCGTGTCGTCGCTTCCCATCAGGAAGATTTTTTTCGCGCCATGCTTGCAAGTATGCGTGCACACGCCTTCCACTATCACTTCTTGTCCCGCAAGATTCCCGGCATTTGCCAGCAAAGAGTCTACCTCCAAAGCCGTGTTGCCGGCCTGTTCTGCTACAGTCGGTTCAGCCGCAGCGTTTTTTTGTTTGTTGCCACATGACACCCCGATAAGGGTCAGCGCCGTCAAGGCCGCCAGAAGTGAAATTTTCTTAGTCTTTTTCATATTCTTTCGTTTTTATTTCCGACTGCAAAATTACAACATATATACGATTGTTCCATACCCAATTCTTGCTATTTTATCTTTCATTATACCAATAAGTTGTCATTGTGCCCCCGGAGAAGAAAACGTATTTTTGAACCGCGAAACAGATGGCCCGAAAATGAATAGAATACTGCTGATTATCATATATATATGCTTTTTCAAAACAGCGTTTGGACAAAAGATCGATAATACCTATACCTTATTTATAAGCGTGACCGATGAGACCGGTCGCGAGTCTCTTCCTTCGGCATTGGTGGAGTTGACGGACAAAGAAGGGAGGAAATATACCGGCATCACAGACATGAACGGAAAGATTCAACTGCATTTGCCGCTTTCCATGTTTCAGATGAAGGTATCTTACGTAGGGTATCGGGTTTTCGTGAAAACATTCGAACTGAATCACTCCCTCACCTTTCATATCCAAATGTATCCCGGCGAAAACCTGCTCGACGAAGTGGTTGTCACCGCTTCCGAATCGAAAGGGCTGTCCACTTCTTCGCATATCGACAGAACCGCCATGGGGCATTTACAGCCCACCGGTTTCTCCGATTTACTGGAGTTGCTTCCGGGAGGGATAGCCAAAGATCCTTCGATGGGGACGGCCAATCTGATCAGGATACGCGAAGCGGGCGCTCCTTCTTCTCATTATGACATATCTTCATTGGGAACTTCATTTGTCGTAGACGGCATCCCGCTTTCCGGCGATGCCAACTTGCAGGCTACTCCCGGCGCTTCGAGCCTTTCGGGGAAGCAACAGGGTTTTGTATCGAAAGGCATCGATATGCGAAGCATCCCTACCGACAATATCGAATCGGTAGAGGTGATACGCGGAATCCCTTCGGCGGAATACGGCGACCTGACCGGCGGGGTGGTGAAGATTCACCGCAAAAACAAAACGTCTCCTTTCGAAGCCCGCTTCAAAAGCGACCAGTTCAGCAAACTGTTCTATGCGGGAAAGGGATTCGCAATCGGCAATCACCAAAATATCCTGAACGTCTCGCTGGACTATCTCGACTCCAAGACAGACCCGCGAAACAATATGGAAAACTACAAACGCCTCACAGGTTCTCTCCGCTTCTCGGCTCAGAAACACGTTCGCCGCTCGCTATTGGAGTGGAACAGCCACCTGGATTACAGCGGCTCGTTCGATAATGAGAAAAAAGACATAGACACCGACGAGAAGCAAGATAGGTTCCGCTCTTCGTACAACCGGATGGCATGGGGCAATACGTTTCGGTGGAAACCCCTGCAACCGGGCTTTCTGCATTTAATAGAAATAAGCAGCTCGCTTAGTTTGCAGTTGGATAAACTGGAGCAAACCAAAAACGTCTACCTGAATATGCCTTCTTCCGTTCCCAACAGTATGACGGAAGGCGAGCACGACGGCTTGTTTCTTCCTTCCAATTACTTGGCTCACCTGACGGTGGACGGAAAACCCTTCAATGCTTTCCTGAAACTGAAAGCAAGTTTCAGTTTTCAGACATTCAGAATGAAACATTCACTGCTTGCGGGAGCGGAATACTCCGTCGACAAGAACTACGGCAAAGGCGAGTTGTACGATTCCGCACGCCCTGTCAGCCCGTCGATGCGCGGACGTCCCCGCCCCTACAAAGACATTCCCGCCCTGCAGAAGCTTTCGATCTATGCGGAAGACAAGATCGCCATTCCGGCAGGGAAGCACCTTTTCAGTTTGCTGGCAGGCATACGTTTCAATACCATGCTCGGTTTGAACGACGGATACAGCTTGCAAAACAAAATATATCCCGATCCGCGCGCCAATGCCAGATGGAAGTTTCCGGAGATAATGGTTGCGGGCAAAGAAATGACCTTCTCGGTGGGAGGAGGATACGGCATACAGACCAAAACGCCCACTATGGCGCAACTGTATCCGGGCCTGATATATTACGACATCGAAGAGATGAACTACTACCACAACAACCCCGACTACAGAAGGCTGTATCTGATGACTTATATATGGAATCCTGTAAACCACGGGCTGAGGGCGGCGCGAAACAGGAAATGGGAATTGAGCGCCGACGTCGTATGGGCGGGCAACAGGCTGTCGGTAACTTATTTCAGGGAATCTTGCCGCACAGGGTTCAGAACCCACACTGCTTTAAAATCGCTCTCATACAAAAGATACGACACAAGCGGAATCGACCCCGACAAGTTGACTGCCCCACCCGATCCTTCCGTACTCCCATACAAAGAGATACGAATGCTTACCGGCTACGGGCAAACGAAAAACGGAAGCAGGATAGACAAAGAAGGGATTGAATTTCAGTTCCAGTCTAAACGAATCCCGAAAACAAACACAAGAATCACCCTGAACGGAGCATGGTTCAACACTCTCTATAACATCGACGCGCCGGTTGTGGAGCATCCCTCCATCGTGCTGAACGGCGAACGCTATCCATACTACGGGATATACGACTCCAACGACGGAAACCGGCAAGAGAGATTCAACACGAATCTGATCATCGACACTTATCTGCCCCGGTTGGGACTTACTTTTTCCACATCGGCGCAGTGCATGTGGTTTACGAAAATGAAAACGTTGCCCAAAAGCCGAGTGCCTTATGCGTATGTAGACGAATACGGCGAAAAGCATCCGTACACTCATGCCGACGAAACCGATCCTGTCCGCCAATGGTTGGTCCGCAAGGAATATTCCGTCACCGAACAGGATGTGCCGTTTGCCATGATCATCAACCTGAAAGCGACCAAGCAACTCGGCAAACACATCAATCTGGCTTTGTTTGTCAACAAGATATTGGATTATACACCCGACTACCAAAGAAACGGGCTGACGATTCACCGCTCCGTTTCACCTTATTTCGGCATGGAAGCCAATCTCAAATTTTAAATAACAAATTTTTAAACCCGATAAAATAAGAAAACATGAGAAAAATTATCTATTTATTAGCAGTAATCACCCTTGCCTTCTGCATGGGTGCCTGTAGCGACGACAACGGCAAAAACGGCATTCCTGTTTCAACCGTTACTTTTACGTTGAATGAAATCAACAATCTGAAAGAAGTCAGCTACACGGAAGCAAGTGTTGCCTACAAAAACCTGACGACCGCCATCGAAAAAAGCGAGAAAGTCGCTATCCGTGACAACCGCTTTACACTGACCATGCCTCAAGGCCTTTACTCCATCTCGTTCGAAGCGAAAGGAACATATCGACTCGACGGAAAAACTCATAACACAACTTTTAAAGCCCAAATAAATCCTGCCACAGTAAAAGGAGAAACTTGCGCGCTTAGCTTCAATCCGTTCGTGTACTGCGAAAACGCGGGTTTTGTGATTGAAGAGATTTTTTATGCGGGAACCGTGTATCCGAATACTCAAAAGCCATATCTGGGCGATCAGTATTTTAAAATAACGAACAACTCCGACAAAGCATTGGACGCTGGCGGACTGACATTGGTAGAAACCAAGTTCAACTCCTCAACGAAATTCGATTATACCCCGGATATAATGGGCGAAGCCATTACCGCCGATGCTATTTACTCCATCCCCTCCAATGGTGAGAAAAAATACATGGTAGAACCGGGTGCATCTATCATTATATGCGATAAAGCCACCAATCACAAAGAGGCAAATCCAAATTCATTCGATTTGAGTAAAGCGAACTTCGAATGGTATGATAAATCCACTAACTCAACTACCGATACGGATAACCCAAGTGTTCCCAATTTGGATAAAATATATTGTTATACTTTGTCTACTTGGTTTCCAAGTCAGCAAGGAAACAGGGCATACGCTTTGGTAGACATGCAGGAAAAGGATGGTTTCCTTGAGAAATATAAATACGAATATTCCTGGAAAATGATAATTCCTAAAACCGGAGAAGAGAAAATAATGCACAGTTCTACTTACAAAATTCCCAATGCATGGGTAGTCGATGCCGTGCAATTGTCTACACCCAACAAACATAAATGGAATGTAGTAAACGCTTCGCTCGATGCCGGATATACATATTGCGGGAAAAGCTCCAATGATAAAAGCAAGCATGGCAAATGCGTGCGCAGAAAAGTACTTTCTACCACTGCCGACGGACGTAAAATATTACAGGATACGAATAATTCTACAGACGATTTCGAACGCGACGCAGTTCCGTCATTGGCTGATTAATCTTTCATTCAACTATTTTTATGTCAACACTTCGCCTTCTTCTTGTTGCCATCTCTACGGGAATCTTTTCGGCTGCAAACTACGCTTCAGATACTCTCCGCATTGACCGGAAAGTGTGGCAGAACGTTCGCTCCGACCGCCATTTCGCCGGAAGGGTTTGGGAGAATCCCGCTTTAAAAATCTTTATGAATCAGGCTCCGCTATCTCAAATATTGGTAGAAGGATTCACACATAAAGAAACGGAAAGCGTGTCTTTGCAACAGGGAGACGGCGAACATGGATTTGCCGTCAAAGCAAATTCTGTGTTACGGTTCACCCCGGAAAGTGAAATCAGAGGCACGGCAGAATATGTCAATAAAAAGCGCACATCGGTTCTGTGGAACGAATCGAGCGATTACGAAACGATTTACCCGTATGTCTCCGCCGATGAGCAGGGAGGCGACTTGAACAGCGAGGCCTATCGCTTCAGCGGTGAGTACACGCATGAGGCAAAAGCATATACATGGGCTGCACGATTGGCTTATCGGGCGGTCATGGAATTCAGAAACGTAGACCCCCGCCCCAAAAACACCGTATCCGATTTATGGGTTACCGTAGCCGTAAGCCGGAAAATAGCAGGCGATTATCGCGGGGCGGTATCTCTTCACACAGGAAAATACAAACAAGACAATACGCTTAAATTTTTCAACGATTTGGGAGGCAGTACGATTTATCATCTCACGGGCTTGGGCATGCATTATGTACGTTTCGCCGGAACAAACACCGGCGTTCTTTATGACGGGGCTTCTTTCGGAGGAAGTTTCGAATGGCTGCCGGAACACCAACGCGGTGTATCGGTATCGGTAGGATATCGTCATTTCGGATGCGATAAGCAAATGAAAGACCTGGGAGACATCACGCTATGTACATTGAAAGAAAACGTGTTTTCCGGTGAAGCGGCATATACAAACGGACAGAAAGGAGTGAAAGCAAGTGTTGTCGCTAAAAAACGTTCCGGAACGGAAAATCTTTTCGGTTCGCCTACCGGAGCCATTTATCCGTTTCTGAACAGCGTGCGGAGTTATGCTCATAGCCGGAGCGAGTTCAAGCTGGCGGGGATGTACGGACAAACCTCTCCTACCCTGTCATGGAATCTGATTTCGGAAATAGCTCTTCACATCACGGACGAAAACTATCTTGATGGCACAAGGCACATCGGTGCAAAACAAGCGAACTTCCGCTTCGACTGGCAGACGAACAAGGCTTTTCGGCATTCATCACTGACTACGGTCTTGTCTTTAGGCTATTGCCGAAGCGTGTCGGCAAGCCGACAAATGGAGGAACAGAAGGAGACCGATATCTTAAAACCGCTGACGGATAGAAAATTCCAACAGCTTTCGTCTCATTGCTCAACAATATCGGGAGTGGCGCGTTGGGATATTCCTGTTTCTTTGATCACAGAAGGAGGCGTTTACATACAAGCAAATGCCGAATATGCTCATTACCGCAGCTTCGCCACGCTATGGAAAGCCGGGTTATCGCTGGGACTCACTTTCTGAGAAGCGAACTTTTTGAAGTATGATAAAGCCATCGATATAGATCGAACGCTCAGCTGATAATCCTTGTTTGAGAAACGAGAATATAAAAAAAGTTGTGCCGGCAAACGATGTCATTCAACAGCTTTGCCGGCACAACTTTTCGATATTATGCAAATTTTAGAATGTCAATTTAACACCCAATTGCATCTGCCACGCACTTCCGGTTGAAGCCGTATAATCCCATTTGGAATTCTTCAAAAACTCTTCGCGTGAAGGAGCGTTCAGTTGGTAAGTAAGAAGCTCTCCTACCTTACTCGCAGTTTTCAAAAGTCTGACATTGTTGTAGCTCTGCAAGCCGCATGAACGATAAGCTCCCCATTTTGAATTCAACAGATTGCCCACGTTCAGCATATCGAGACTTACTTGAATCCCATATTTACGACCGCCTATTTTAGCATAGAAATCCTGGGCAATCTTCATGTCGAAACGATGAATCCACGGTTCTAAAGCCGCAGCACGCTCAACATATTTCCCTTTACGTTCTTTCAAATAAGAATCATTGGTTACATAATTCCAAAAATCCTCCTGCTGTTCGGCTGCCAAATAGGTAATAGCATTTGTCTCTTTATCCTTAACATCAACAAACTTCATTTCATCTTTGGAAGCCGGCACGTAAATCAAATCGGAATAATTTCCGTCACCATTCATATCATTATAATAAGTATACGAAAAACGTCCCTGCTGATATCCGGTATAGAACAAAGATACAGTGGTTTTCATATTTGCATAAGCTATCTCATAAGATGCATTGGCAATCAGACGATGAGGAGTAGAGAATAATGAATAAGAAAGGCCCGGATCGTTCAAAGAATTGACAGCCACATTGTTCTGCCATACAGAAGCGGCAGAGGAGCCCGGATTGGCGGTCATATCCTTGGCCATGGTATATGTATAACCGAATGAACCGGTAAAACCGAAATCGAATTTCTTCGTCAGCACCGCATTGAATGAATACTGGTATCCTTTTTCATCTCCATTAGTCAGCTGGATAACAGTTTTCGTTTTGTCATTACTGTAATATTTATTTCTCTCCCAATACACACGTCCCGGTTGTTCGCTATATTCTCCCGAAGGAGCGCTTTCGTTTATGTTTTTTTGAACCACATTATAGACATCGCGCGTATACATAGCGCCTACGGAAAGCATAAACCCGTAAGGCAATTGGAATTCTGCATTTACGTTACTGCGCCACACTTGAGGCATTTTAAAGTTCGGATCGACATAAGCGATAGAACCGGGCACGGTTTTATCGGGAGAAGTCGGGAACAGATTAGGATATTTGCCAAGAGTTTCTTTGTAATTCGGATTAAAGCTAAAGTCTGACGGTAATTCTGCCTTTTTGAACTCGACCATATTTTGCATCTGGCCTGCATTGGTAGGCTGATTCGTAAACCATACAAAAGGCAACAATCCCGTAAACAGCCCCGTTCCTCCGGTCAATACAATGGAACGGTCTCCCTTTACATCCCAATTGAATCCCAAACGGGGAGAAACCAATAACTTACTTTTCGGCCACTTAGATACATCCACATGCGTATTATTGAATGACTCTTTCTTAATCACTTCGTTTTCTGCCATATCGTCAAAATAAATAGGCAAATCAAAACGAAGACCGTAAGTCAGCTTAAAGTTTGGCGTAATCGAATATTCGTCCTGAGCGTAAGCTCCAAGCATTCCGAATGTAAGTTCTGCTCCCGGCGCATCCTTTCCGTGGTATCCATAAGTAATGCCATACAAGGTTGGCAGTTTGTTTTCCATAAAATCCGCCATCGACGCATAACGGTAATACCCGTATGGAGCACGTAAATAAGAGTTCATGAAATATTGTCTTTCAAAAGTGGCTCCGGCTGTTATCAAATGGTTTCTCTTATTGATAGTCACATTATCGGTAATAGTAAACACATTGTTTTCCACATTATTAAAAGGCGTAAACAATTCCGTACCCAATGTCATATATTGCTTATTGTCCTTATATATGTCCACCATCGGGAACGGATCTCCTTTGGTATTACGGGTATCACGAATATGCGTATAAGTCATCAACAACTTGTTCTGCACAGCGGCAGACAAAATACTGTTCAACTCTCCGGAAAGAGAAGTAACAATGTTTTTGAAACCATAGTTGGAATTGCCAAATGTAAAAGCATCGACTCCGTAACGATTCGAATTCGTCTTTGTAATGACAGAAGAAGTCGAACTGATGCTGGCGTCATTCTCAGACTTCACGGTATTGAAGCGCAAAGACAATTTGTGCGCTTTACTAATGTTCCAGTCCATACGGGCCATTATCTTCCAGTTCTTACTTTCAAAGTCGTCAAACTTTTCATAATTTCCGGGATCATAGCCATATGTGTTGCGTACAAAATCGCTGACTGTTTTCAAATCGCCTATCCAGGTTCTGGAGATATGCATTTTATTGTCGCCGCTTCCATTGTTTTCTTTATTTGGCGTCCACAATATACCCGGAGAGGTGCTGTTCTCCAATTCGGCGTTCACAAAGAAAAACAGTTTGTCTTTCACGATCGGCGCTCCTAAGGTAAACCCGTACATGCTTGACCGGTAACTTTTCACATTAGGCACATCGACGCCATTAATAGATTTTCCGATGAAATTTTTCGGCTTCTGATAAGTATAAGCGGTTCCTTTTATATTATTCGTACCGCTTTTGGTAACCGCATTAATAGAGGCTCCGGTAAAGTTCGAATATGTAACGTTATAAGGAGATACATTCACGCTTATTTCGTCAATAGCATCAAGAGAAATAGGTTGAGCGTCTCCGCCCGGCATATTTCTCGAACTTAAACCGAAATTATTATTCAAGGCCGCGCCATCAATGGTGATTGTATTATACCGTCCGTCACGTCCTGCAAAAGAGTTACTCCCTCCGGCATAAGGAGAAAGCTTGGTAAAATCGGTAATGCTTCGATTAATAGTCGGCAGCGTAGTAAGCTGACGCTCACTTACATTAGTCACCGTCCCCATTTTCTCCACTGTTCTTTGTGCCGTTACAGTAACCTCATCGAGCAACTCGGAACTTTCCTTTAAAGAAATATTCAACACATAATTTTCTCCCAACGAAAGGTTAACTCCCGTATAAATAGCCGTCTGGTAGCCGACATAAGAAACTTCCACTTTGTATGGACCTCCTGTACGCATACCCTGTAGATTGAATTGTCCGCTGGCATTGGTTACGGTTCCATAACGGGTACCCGACGGTTCGTGAACAGCAACGACCGTTGCCCCAATAATAGACTCATCTTGTGCAGACACTTTACCACTCATACTCGAAGTAGTAACTTGAGCACCGGCAGTAGCAAAAAGCATTAGCATCGCTACTAAGAAAAAAGATCGGATTCTTCCTTGCATAATGTAATCGGTTTGTTAATACTATATAATAGGTTGTACATTTTCTGCAAATGTAATTAATATTATTTAGAATCACATTGCATTTATGCTACATTATTTTAGAGAGATAAACATTTTCTTACATAAGCAAGAAGCAGCGAGTTTGCGTTAAAATAGAATTGACAATCGAAAACCCCATAGGTTAAAAATCTTTTTAGAATAATCCCCCCTGTTTTAGCTTTGCATTGGTCAGCAATCAGGACGAAAACAAATGGCTATTAGGTTTCAATTCACCAATTATAAGAGAGGCTGCCTCATCTTTCAATATTGAGACAGCCCCATTATTTTCCTTGATAACGAAAATGGTTAAACACAGACTTTTTTAATCTGTCATCAACTTCCTGTAACGCATGCGTTTCGGTTCTACATTACCCAGACGTTTCATCTTGTTCTCTTCATACTCCGAGTAAGAACCTTCAAAATAGAATACATTCGAATCTCCCTCGAATGCCAGAATATGTGTACAAATACGGTCGAGGAACCAACGGTCGTGGGAAATTACGACGGCACAACCGGCAAAATCTTCCAGACCCTCTTCAAGAGCACGCAGTGTGTTTACATCGATATCATTGGTCGGCTCATCAAGCAACAAAACGTTTCCTTCTTCTTTCAATGCCATCGCCAGATGCAAACGGTTACGCTCACCGCCGGAAAGCACTCCGCATAGTTTTTCCTGATCGGCGCCGGAGAAATTAAAACGCGACAAGTAAGCGCGGGCGTTGATGTCGCGACCGCCCATACGCAACAATTCGTTGCCTCCGGAGATCACCTGATAGACACTCTTGTTCGGGTCGATATCCTTATGCTGTTGGTCTACATAAGCTACCTTAACTGTCTCTCCTACTTCAAACTCACCTTTATCTACAGTTTCCATCCCCATTATTAAACGGAAAAGCGTTGTCTTACCCGCACCGTTCGGACCGATTACTCCTACGATGCCATTGGGGGGAAGCATAAAGTTCAAGTCGTCAAACAATAGCTTATCGCCATAAGCTTTCGCTACGTTCTTCGCTTCAATAACCTTATTTCCAAGACGCGGACCGTTAGGAATGAAGATTTCCAGCCGCTCCTCCTTTTCTTTCACATCCTCGTTCAGCAATTTGTCATAAGAGTTCAAACGAGCTTTACCTTTTGCCTGACGGGCTTTAGGAGCCATACGCACCCATTCCAGCTCTCGTTCCAAAGTCTTCCGGCGTTTGCTGGCTGTTTTCTCTTCCATCTCCATGCGCTTTGTCTTTTGCTCCAACCACGAAGAATAATTTCCTTTCCATGGAATACCTTCACCGCGGTCAAGTTCAAGAATCCATCCCGCAACATGATCCAGGAAGTAGCGGTCGTGTGTCACGGCAATCACCGTTCCTTCATACTGCTGCAAATGCTGTTCGAGCCAATCGATAGATTCCGCATCCAAATGGTTGGTAGGCTCATCCAGCAACAATATATCCGGTTTCTGCAAAAGCAGTCGGCAAAGCGCTACCCGACGGCGTTCTCCGCCCGACAGATGCTTCACCGGCCGGTCTTCAGGAGGACAGCGGAGCGCATCCATCGCACGTTCCAACTTAGTATCCAGATTCCATGCATCCGTAGCATCGATTATATCTTGCAACTCAGCCTGACGAGCAAACAAAGCATCCATTTTATCTTGATCCTCATAATATTCAGGCAAGCCGAACTTCTGATTTATCTCTTCATATTCCGCAAGCGCGTCAACAACCGGTTGCACGCCTTCCATCACCACTTCTTTTACAGTTTTCGTATCGTCCAAATAAGGTTCCTGGGCAAGGTATCCTACAGAATATCCCGGAGAGAAGACCACCTCGCCCTGGTAGGACTTTTCCAAACCGGCAATAATCTTCAGTAATGTAGATTTTCCCGATCCATTCAGACCTATGATACCGATCTTTGCTCCATAGAAGAACGACAAGTAAATGTCTTTCAACACATTTTTATTTGGTTGGAACGCTTTGCTCACCCCCACCATTGAGAAGATAATTTTTTTATCGTCAGCCATATATTAAAATTGTATATTGTTGATAATGGCACAAAGATATGAAAAATGTTTGAAAAGTTTTGGAATTCTCGGAAAATGTCCTACCTTTGCACCCGCATTTTGAAAGAAAAGCAATAAGGATTGATTCGCTAGCTCAGCAGGTAGAGCACAACACTTTTAATGTT
>OHBE01000380.1_pt1 | contig 50907 bp, 51 predicted proteins | sample 1577231 | NCBI WGS metagenome assembly OHBE01 (sample SAMEA3541506, study PRJEB24748) | human gut metagenome | biome: human gut; feature: human-associated habitat; material: faeces | place: China | collected 2012 | reverse complement strand
TTTGTATAGCGATGAACAAAAAAGGAAGTGCATCGTGCATTACGACACACCTCCAAGCGGGAAAATAAAGTTTCCCTTCGGGGAAACAACCTTTTTATTTTATAGATTGAGGATTCACTGCCGGACTTTATGATTCGGGTTCCTTTCTCCACGTTGGAGAGCATCGTCCGCAAGGAGTTCACCGGGAGAGATTGTTATTCAGCTTCCCTTTTCTTTTTCGGCGGAATCTGCATTATTATTAATTCTTAAATATTTTAGTTATGAAAACATCTAATTTAATTATGCGGGCAGTGTCGTTGACATTTGTTTGGGTATGGGTCGCTTCCTTGCAATTAGAAGCACAGACATTCCGTTACAAACCTATCAAGGGATTTACAGAGGCTACGAATGCTAAGTTGGAAGCTTTCATGGAATCTACCGTCACCATGAACATCCGTAAAGTGGCTGTCTTCGATTGTGATGGAACACTGTTCGGACAATGTCCGTACTATCTGGCAGATGAAGCGTTGTATAATTATGCCAAAGTGAATTACGAAGGAAAAACCGATGCTCTTTCGAAAGAGAAGATGAAGATTATCGATCAATTGCTTCATGGCGACAATGTGGGGGTTGAGTACGTTCAGAATCGTATACGCTTTCTGAGCGGATTGACACCTGAAGAGATTAAAAATATCGGGAACGATATGTTTCATGCGAAATATCAGCATAAAATGTATCCTGAGATGAAAGCCCTTATTGAGAATTTAAAGAATTTTGATTTTGAGGTCTGGATTGTTTCCGCTTCACCGGAATTGCTTTACCAGCGTTTTTGCAAAGAGCAATTGGGCTTTTGGGAAGATCGGATTCTTGGAGTGAGATCTTTGGTGACTGCCGGCAATGTCGTTACAGACAAGCTTGTCTTCCCTGTGCCGCAAGATGAAGGTAAGGCTGAAGTGATCAACACTTTTATTAAAACGGCCCCCTCTTTGCAGCAGGCAATAGCCGCGGTGATATGGAAATGATGAATACGTCCGTAGGTCTGAAGCTCATTTTGAATCCGGATGATAAAAAGATAGAGAAAGTGATGGGCGATAAAACCGTGAAACAATACTGGGAATCCGATCCGAACTGTATTATAGAATATTCGAACGATGTTCCGCAAGGCGGCTATAAATATGTGACCGGCGAATGGGGAGTGAAAAAAAACGCGGAGAATCCTAAGGCGCATGAGGCGGTGGTCTCGTATTAGCCATAAGACCGATGTATCCTTAGTTTGTGAAGAATCCATTCAAGTAAATGAAGCGGGCGTTTCGTATCGGTATAACGTCTGTTCGACCGGCTTTTTGTGTCCGCTCTTGTTGAAATGGTTCTTCAAATTCCAATGAACAGACATTGATCTTCGGACTTGTATGTTGTAATCTGTTTTTCAATGACTTTGTATAGAAAGAGTTGATTCTCGATGGTTTTCACATGGTTTTCGCCATTGTTTCTCCTTTACGAAGAGATTGAAAATTTGTTAAATAAACGTCTGTATTTGCCTGTTCATTGGAGCTTTAACAATAAATAATCGTAAAAAATATGTATATAACGTGTAATTAATCTAACTTTGTATTCTAATATTTTATTTGGGTATGAGAAATGCGATTCAAAGACATAAATTCATCTTGGAGCAATTGAAAGAAAAAGGTTGCGTAAAGGTGCTGGAATTAAGCGACCAACTTAATGTTTCGGAGGTTACTATCCGAAAAGATCTTCAATATCTGGAAGACCGTAAATTGCTGATACGGTATCACGGAAGCGCAAGTACCCCGAATTTGTTGATCTCAGATACGCATATCGATATCAAAGAGAAGTTGCATACGGAAGAAAAAGAACGGATTGCCAAGGCTGCCAATAAATTGCTGAAAGCCGATGATAAAATTATCATAGCTTCCGGAACCACTCTGCTGGCTTTTGCCAAGAATATCGAAATACAAGGTAACCTGACTGTTATAACCTCAGCCATAAAGGTCTCTTTGGCGCTTTGCTACAGCCCCAATATCGAAGTCATTCAGCTGGGAGGCATTATGCGTAAGAGTTCGGCGTCCGTCATAGGACATTTTGCGGAGAATATTCTCGAAACATTCTCTTGCAATAAGCTGTTCATCGGAGTCGACGGGATTGATTTGAATCACGGCTTTACTACAAGCAATGCGAACGAATCTTATATCAATCAACAAATGATCGCCGCTGCGGACGAAGTGATTGTGCTGACCGATTCTTCCAAGTTTGAGAAGAGAGGATTCAGTAAGATATGCGATCTCAATAAAGTCAGCCGTATAATTACCGATACCAATGCTCCTGCCTACATGGTAGAGGTGCTCAAAAAAAGAGGAATTGAGATTATTTTAGTATGACCGACTCTTCCCTGCCGGAGCCTTTTCTATGGCAAAGGCTTCTTTTGAAGCATTGCTCAATGTGTATATAAACGGATTTCCTGTCAGTCGTTGTCTTTCTCTTTATTGCTTTCAATAATCTTATTGGCGGTCTCGTATTGATCTTCGGTAACCAACAGGGATACTTGCGGATCTATATAAGGAGCTATCGCTCCTAAGTTGCCGTCTTGTATCACACACGGAACTCCATGGCTTTTCAACAATCCTTTAATGACTTCGGCTTCCCACAAAGAGCCGTTGAATACCTCAACCGACTTGGCATATTTTTCTTCTTTCATAATCCATAGGTTTTATTGCTATATAATATAACAGTGGGAAGTAAGAAAAAGATTAGCGATTTTATGTTTTTTCGATAGAAATACGCTTTACACTGATGGGTTGGTTTAAGAATATCGAGGCCGATTCGCTGAACTTCTCTTCCGCCTCTGTGGTATAGAAAAGGCAACCCCCTTTTTTCGTGCACCGGGCATCCATCTCCGGATGTCTGTTCAGATATTCTTTAAGGCTTTCGGCCACATATTCTCCTTGCGAAACGATGCGTATAGGTTGCGGCATGTATTGTCGGATTTTGGGAAGGAGCAGAGGATAATGAGTACATCCGAGAATTACTGTATCTATTTCCGGATCTTTTTGCAGCAGTTGGTTGATGTATTTCTGAATAAAATAGTCGGCGCCCTCTTCTTGCGACTCATTGTTTTCTACTAGCGGAACCCACATCGGGCAAGCTACGCCGTTGACGCGGATATCCGGAAACAACTTCTGAATTTCGAGCGGATACGATTCGGATTTGATGGTGCCTGCCGTTGCCAACACTCCGATATGCCGGCTTTCTGTGATGCTGCCGATACATTCCACAGTAGGGCGGATAACTCCGAGCACACGGCGATTCGGATCGATATCGGGTAAATCGTTCGTTTGAATGCTGCGCAAGGCTTTGGCGGAAGCTGTGTTGCAAGCCAGTATCACTAAATGACATCCCATTTCGAACAGTTTGTCGACCGCTTCTAACGTAAACTTATATACGATTTCGAAAGAGCGCGACCCGTAGGGAGAGCGAGCGTTGTCTCCCAAGTAGATATAATCATACTGCGGCAACGCCTCTCTTATCTTATTAAGGATGGTCAATCCCCCGTATCCGGAGTCGAACACACCGATAGGTCCCGGTGCTTGAGGCAAACTGTTTTTCATGAGACTTTATTTTGTGAGCACAAATTTATATGAAAAAAGAGAAGGAAAAAAGGATATTCGCATATCTTTTTCCTTCTCTTACCAGATCTTTTTTATTTATCTTTTACTTAATACCTAATTGATTTTTAACCTTGTTGGTTAAGTTAGTGCTTTGTGATTCGTTAATGTAGGGAATAGAAGTCCTGGCAAGGTCGAAGATATATATTACTCCTTCGGAAACTCCCACAGCCTTAATCGCATCGTCCAGTTTCTTATAAATAGGAGTCATCAAGTCTGCTTGTGCTTTTTGCATTTGCTGCGCTGCGTCCTGTTGGAATTGCTCTTGTCTTTGAGCCATATCTTGAAGTTCTTTCTGTCTTCTTTCCGCAATGTTGGCAGGAAGCGAGTCTTTGGATATTGCCTGTTGGAATTCTTGATATTTTTTATTGAATTCGTCTTGCGTTCTTTTCAGCTCGTCGGTCAGTTGTTTTTCCAAAGCTTGAAGGTCATTTTGCGCTTTTGTAAACTCAGGCATTACGGTAATGATTTCCTGCGCATTGATATGACCAAACTTAAAGTTCTGTGCAAATACACTCATCGGGAGTGCAAGCAAGATAAAGATTGTAATTTTTTTAAGCATAGTTCTATAAATTATTTGAGTGATTTTAGTTTTTTCTCTCTGCAAATGTATGAAATTAATTTGAATATCCTAATCTTCTTAACACCAGATCGCTAATGTCGATACGGGGCGTGGCGAAAATAATCCCCGATGCCGATGCTCTATCCATAATCATAGAGTATCCGTGCGACTCTGATATTGCTTTTACCGCTTCATAAATATCGTCTTGGATAGGAGTTATCAGCCTGTCTCTCATTTTTGCCAATTCGCCTTCCGGACCGAAATATTTGCGTTTCAGTTCGGCGGCAGCCTTTTCTTTAGCTACGATTTCATCCTCTTTCTTTGTTTTCTGGGATGCGGAAAGGCCGGATGCTTTTGATTGATAATCTTGAAACATCTTCTGAGCCTCTTTTGCCAGAACTTCCACTTCATTTTGGTATTTTTTCGTGGCTTGTTGCATTTGTTCGTTTGCACGCTGATACGCGGGAATTTTTTTAAAGATATATTCCGTATCAATCAGTGCGAATTTCTGTGCGCCCGCTGTCAGACTGATGACAAACAGCAGCATGATGGATAGAATGGATTTTCTCATAACGTTTAGTTTTTTGGTGATACATTAGAATTCTTGTCCCAAGATAAAGTGGAACTGGCTTCCACCGTATTGTTTGGCGCCATTGATTTTGTCGAAACCATATCCCCAGTCGATACCCATCATTCCTATCATCGGAAGGAAGATACGGACACCCACACCTGCGGAGCGTTTCAAATCGAACGGATTGAATTTTTTGATGTCATGCCATGCGTTACCTGCTTCCAAGAAACCCAATACATAGATATTTGTACTCGTTTCAAGCATCAGCGGATATCTTAATTCGAGACCGAGACGCGTATAAGCATATCCTTCCTGGCGATAGGGCGTTAAAGAACTGTTTTCGTATCCGCGCAAGGCTATGCTTTCCGTCGCGTAACTTGAGTATCCCGTCATTCCGTCGCCACCCACGTCGAATGTGCCGAAAGGAGATTTCTTATATTCATTGTAGTGCCCTACCATACCGAACTCGGAACGCGTCATCAGCACAAGGCATTTGGGATGTGCCATGTAATCCATCAGCGGAGTATATGTTTTGGCTTTGAACTTCCACTTATGATATTCCACCCATTTATGAAGCTTGTTCATATTGTCCTGGGTAATGCTTCCGTCTGCGTTGTAGTATCCTTTATAGTCCTTCCCGTCGAAAGCAGAGTAGGGAGGAGTAAGTTGCAGAGATAAAGAGAAGTCGGACCCTACACGGGGGAAGATCGGATTGTCGATGGAGTTGCGTGCCAGCGTCAAAGTAAGGCTCAAGTCGTTACATTTACCATTGGTTACCGGGAAATACTGCCAGTCTTTCAACGTATAGCGCTGATAAGCCAATTCGGTGGAAAGCGTAAAGTAGTCGTCGGGCCATTTCAAACGTTTACCCCAACCTACGGAAAGCCCCCACATCTTGATGGATTTGTCCGGGTCGTAATAATTCTCGTAGTTGTTGTAATTGCCGTAATTATACATACCATAGCCCCCATAGCCGCTATACATGCTGTTGTAGTAGTTGTTGAAATAGCTGGAGTTATAGTAACGGCTGCTGATATCGGTCTGTATGGAGAAGAAAGCCGAAACCGAGAATGAGTTCGGGCGTTTTCCTCCAAACCAGGGATCGAAGAATGAGATGCTGTATGATTGATAATACTTCGCATTGGTTTGTCCGCTGATGGTCAACGTCTGTCCGTCTCCCTGCGGTAAAATTCCCCGATAATTCTCGCCCGGGCGCAATAAGTTGGCTAACGAGAAGTTCGTAAACTTCAGGCTCAGCTTACCGATAACGCCTGTCTGTCCCCAGCCGGCGGAGAATTCTATCTGGTCGTTGGCTTTCGAAGTTAAAGGCAGACCGATATCCACCGTACCGTTCATGCCGTCCGGCTGAATGTCGGGCTGAAGTTTTTCCGGGTCGAAATGCCCCATTTGCTGAATTTCGCGCAAAGAACGCATCAGGTTTTCCTTACTGAACAACTGTCCCGGACGAATACGGAGTTCGCGGCGTACCACATTCTCATACAAGCGGTCGTTACCGCTGATTTTAATCTTATTGATGGTTGCCTGTCTTCCTTCCGATATTCTCATTTCGAGGTCGATAGAATCTCCCACGATGTTCACCTCTACGGGGTCGAGATTGTAGAAAAGGTAACCGTTGTTGTAATACAAGTTGCCGATGGCGTCGTCATCGGTCGATATCCTTTCGTTCAGCAACTTCTGGTTGTACACGTCTCCTTTCTTCATGCGGAGAAGATAGTTCAGTTCTTCCGAAGGGTAAAGAGTGTTGCCCACCCACGCTACATTACGCAAGTAGTATTTTTGTCCTTCATCGATGTTCAGGTAAACATTGACTGTTTTTTCATCATAGGAAGATACGCTGTCTTCTACAATCTTCGCGTCGCGATATCCCAGCTCATTGTATTTGTCTATGATCAGTTGTTTGTCTGCTTCATAATTTTCAGGAACAAATTTCTTTGTGCGGAACAGATTGCGAAGTTTTCCTTTTTCATTGGTTTTCTTCATTACCCGTTTCAGTTTGGAGGCTTTAATGGCGTGGTTTCCTGCAATCTGAATCTCGTGTACTTTTATTTTTTCTTTTTTGTCAATGTTGATATCCACTATCACCTGATTATCGCTCGAAGCGTCGTCTCTTTGCGTGATATTCACCTCTGCATTTTTAAATCCTTTGTCGTTGAAGTAACGTTTGATCAGGGTCTTGGCACGGTCTACCGTATTCGGAGTGATTTGCATTCCTTTCACCATTCCGAGCTTCCCTTCCAAATCAGTACGTTCCGACTTCTTCACGCCGTAGTAATGTACATCCGCGATACGCGGCCGCTGTGTCAATTGAATTCTTAGCCAAATCTTGTTGTTTTCTATCTTTTCGGCTGTAATGCGGACATTTGAGAATAACCCGTGTCGCCAATACCGTTTGATGGCTCCGGTTATTTCATCTCCCGGGACTGTTATGGTTTGTCCCACAGACAGGCCCGATAATCCTATTAATATGTAGTCTTCATAATTCTTTACTCCCTCAACTTTGATGTCTGCTATTTCATACTTTTTGGGTGTACCCGAGTATAGAATCACAGGAGTAGAGTTGTCATCAATATTGGAGTTTTGCGCAACTCCTGTCGGTGCAAAGCCGAACAGGCAGATAAACGTAGCGAATATAAAAGATGTACGATAATGCATTTATATTATTAATTTGATGTTTCGAAGTTATACTAACTGATTTGTTCACTTGTTTTTCCGAATCTGCGTTCCCTTTGCTGGTACTCGTAAATAGCTTTCCTAAATTCTTCTTTATCGAAATCAGGCCAAAACGTGTCGCAGAAATAAAGTTCTGAGTAAGCGCATTGCCATAATAGGTAATTGCTTAATCGTATTTCTCCTCCTGTTCGGATCAACAAATCGGGGTCTGGCATAAAACAGGTTTGCAAATGAGAGCTTACAAAGCTGTCTGTGATTTGTTCGGGTGAGATTTTACCGGTTTGGGCAAGTACTGTGATCTTACGTATTGTTTCGGTTATTTCCCAATGCGAAGAATAGCTGAGCGCCAATACCAAAGTCATGGCGGTGTTGCCGGCAGTGTATGTTATGCACGACGACAAGCTTTCTTGCACCTCGACAGGCAGTTTCTCGAAATCGCCGATGACACGGAAACGAATGTTGTTTTTCATCAGAGTATCCTGTTCGATAGACTCCAAGAGCAGATTCATTAAACCGGTCACCTCTTCCTGCGGACGATTCCAGTTTTCTGTGGAAAATGTATATAAAGTAAGGAAGTTAATTCCTAAACGCGCTGCTTCTTCAATAATCGTATGTACCGTTTTGGCACCGGCTTGGTGTCCATAGGTACGTTCTTTCCCTTGTAGCTTGGCCCAGCGTCCGTTGCCATCCATTATAATGGCTACATGCCGGGGGATTCGATTTTTGTCTATTTGTTCTAGATAGGACATCTGCTTCTTTTTTGATTTTCCTGAAAAACGAATTCAACCGATTATCTTCTATCTTCTTAGCGGCGGCTGTGAAGAAACCACAAACTGTTCAAACGACCGCGCCAAACCTGGCTGCGGTGGTCGATGTTGTTTTCTGCGGCAGCTACATTAGATGTGCTGAACAGTACATATATATAATCTTTTTCAGTATCATGTATAACAGAGAAGTTGGTACGTCCTTCGAATAACGATTTTCCGGTATTTATCTCACCCTTATTCTGATGGGGAAATGCAAATTTAGGATTTGCAGGACTCCAGCTTACACCTTCATTCCTAGAGGTATATATGGATTTGAATTCATCGCCCCAGATGTAAAGTTGATTGTTGTAATGAAGAATTACAGGATGTTCGAACTCCGGACAGTAACTTACGGGGTTTGTTGCAGGGCTCAGATCGGTCCATATATTCCCGTCGTATCCCCATACAATGGTGGTGGTTGTTTCCGGATCAATGGCTACGGAAGGAAAGTGTTTGCCCACTATAATATTATAGGTATTGCTTTCTTTTTTAATGGTAGTGTACGAAAAGTCTTCCGTCGGGAAGTTTGCGGGCAGTTTTATCTTTTTTTCTGATTCTTCCGAGAAACTTTCCGCCACTTCGCATATATATTTTTCTTCGTTTTCTTCTTTGATGTAAGTCAGCTTGCGGTCTCCTTCGAGGCCTTCCCATAGTGACACCAAAGTACTGATGTTTCCTTTTATCTTATCGGACTCTTTCCATGAAATGCCATCGGCAGACTCGTATACCTTGTTGGCGAAAGAGGCAAGCAGGAGCTTCTCTTCATCGAATGCGATGATGGAAGTGGGCAGTCCGTCGGTGATGCCTGTAGTGGCTTTGCCGCCGTCCCATTGTTTCAAGTCATTGCTTTGGTATACTTTCAGCGTGTTGTTTACAACAGAGTAGAGGTAATATCCGTTTTTGAAACGTACGGTTTTTTGCGCGCCGGTAATTTCGTCCTGTATCTTTCCGATGTAAGTCCACAGCAGAGAGTCGGGGTCGTGCTTATGACGGCGCACGTCTACTTTGTACGTCTTTTTGTTCTGCATATCCGGCGCGTAGACTGTAAAGACAACAGGCTTTCTAAGGTCGAACGAATCGGAAAGGTTGATTATGGAGTCCTGCCCGCTTTTGTCTTTCATCGTTATGATTCCCGATGCGGTAGCCATTTTTTTTATCAGAATGCGGTCGACGATGGTGTCTGCATGGACGGGAATGGAGTCTTCGTTGTAAATTTCCCCTTTCATCTGGTCGATAGTGAATTTATAAGTAATCCCGCGACCTATGGTGTCGAGCTCGAATGCGTGTATTGTCGCGTCCGAACTGTATTCAATATTATTCTTATCATTGTCAAGGCATGACGTTATGACGAACGATGCTAGGAAGAAGCTCGCAATGATTGATAAAAACTTTATTTTCATTTGAAAGATTGTGTTTATTTACAAGTTGCAAAAATAGGAACATTTTTCCCGATATTGTACATTCCCGATAAGTTTTATATAAAATTATAGATAATAATGCTGTTTTTATTGGCATAAAACATGCAAAATCGGTTATTTAACGTTGCTTTCATTGGTGTAATGCAAGAACATTCTTCCAAAATGATTTTCGATGAAGCAGTTTGCCGGCGAATGTATATCGGGCGCTTTTACGCCACCCCTTAGCAGCTGCGGACATTTTTCTACGAACGCTTCATCCCACAGCCCGTCGTTGATGAACGTATCGAGCAGTTGTCTGCCTCCTTCTATTAAAATAGATTGGATGTTCCGCCGATATAGATGCTCCATGATCTGGGATAGAAGACGTTCGTTGAAGTCCACCGGGATGTAAGTGACGTTCTCTCTGTCGGGGGCTTCACGCCCTGAAAAGACCAAGGTAGGGACATCTCCGTTGAAAATCTCCAAGTTTGCGGGAAGAGACAGGCTGCGGTCTAAAACAATGCGTATGGGATTGCGCCCGTGCCAGTGGCGTGTGGTCAATGAAGGGTTGTCGAGTTGGGCGGTTCGTCTTCCTGTCATAATCGCGTCGTTTTCGGCTCTTCTTTTATGTGTCAGCATGGAAGTAAAAGGAGACGACAGTATGACCGGTCTTCCGCCTGTACGTTCCCGGTCGATGAAACGGTCTGCCGATTCTGCCCATTTAAGGGTGATGTAGGGGCGACGGAGCGTGTGGAAAGTAATGAACCGTCGGATCAACGCCTTGCATTCTTGCTCCAAAACTCCGACTGTTACTTCTCTGCCCGCGTCGCGCAATTTGTCGATCCCTCGTCCTGCGACTTCCGAGAAAGGATCTTGACACCCTATTACGATGCGGGGAATTTGCTTTTCGATGAGCAGGTCGGCGCAGGGAGGCGTTTTCCCGTAATGGGCGCAAGGCTCCAGACTGACGTAGATTGTCGACCGTTTCAGTAAAGACGGGTCTTCGACAGACCGTATTGCGTTTACTTCGGCGTGTGCGCCGCCGGCACGAACGTGGTATCCTTCGCCTATTATCCGTCCGTTGTGAACGATGACAGCTCCTACCATGGGATTGGGCGCGGCGTTGTTCCGCCCGTTTTGGGCAAGTTCGATGCAACGTCGCATATATTTTTCTTCTTCCATCGGTGTGCTTCGTTTTATTTATTCTTACTTTTGCAAATACAAATATACGGAATAATGAATCAAATCATCGCTTACATCCGCCAATCATTGCAGGAATTTTATCCGCCGGAAGAGCTGCGCGCTCTTTCGATGCTGATCTGTTGCGATATGCTGGGAATGAAAGCTCTTGATATTTACATGGGCAAAGATATAATTTTATCTGAAAGCAAACAGCGCGAATTGGAAAACATTGTTTCCCGGCTGCGAAAGAATGAGCCGATACAGTATATCCGCGGGTATGCGGAGTTTGGCGGAAGGAGTTTCCGAGTGGCTCCCAGTGTGTTGATTCCTCGTCCCGAGACAGCGGAATTGGTAGATTTAATTGTACGGGAAAATCCGCAAGCCGCTCGTTTGCTCGATATCGGAACGGGTAGCGGATGTATCGCAATCTCTTTGGATAAGAGGCTGCCGGAAGCGGCTGTGGACGCTTGGGATGTTTCGGAAGACGCATTGGCTGTGGCTCGTGCCAACAATAAGGAGTTGAAGGCGAACGTAGCTTTGAAGAAGATCGATGTGTTGTCCGATGCGCAAACCGAACCGGAGTGCGAGGTTCCCGTTTACGATGTCATTGTAAGCAATCCTCCTTATGTGACCGAGTGTGAGAAGCAGACGATGGAACCCAATGTCCTCGAATGGGAACCGGAGCAGGCGTTGTTTGTTCCCGATAACGACCCTTTGCGGTTTTATCGCAGGATTGCCGCATTGGGGCGAAAGATGCTGCTTCCGGAAGGGAAGCTGTATTTTGAAATCAATCGCGCTTACGGACGGGAAACCGCCCTCATGCTGGAGGGGAGCGGATACGGGAATGTACGTGTGATAAAAGATATGTTTGGGAACGATAGAATGGTTGCAGCAGACTTATGAATAGACAAATGACGGAGAATGAAGCATTGGCGCGTGCCGCTTCGTATTGCTCGGCATCCGAACATTGCCGGGAAGAAATAAATGAAAAGTTGCGGCGTTGGGGAATCGCGCCCGATGTGGCCGAACGTATAATGGATAGGCTCGAAGCCGAGAAATATATAGACGACGAACGCTTTTGCCGCGCTTATGTCAACGATAAATTCCGCTTTTCCAAGTGGGGGAAAAAGAAAATAGCGCAAGGGCTTTATCAGAAGAAAATCCCGGCGGAAGCAGTGTGTCGTTATCTGGACGAGATCGATGACGAGCATTATTTGTCGGTGCTTCGCGAGTTGTTGCGTGCCAAGCGAAAAAGCGTCCGTGCGGAAAACGAATATGAACGGAATGCCAAACTGGCACGGTTTGCGATGAGCCGGGGATTTGAATGGGAATATATCAGGCAGTGTATCGACTTGAATGAAGAGGACTGAAAGACACTGCTTTTGAATCTGCCGGCTCTTGTTTGCAGGTTTCCTGAAAAGGAGTCTCTTTTACTTGTTTGTATATATTTATAAGTCTTTTTTACAACACTTTTTTCGTTTTGAATCCTATGGCGAACGGACATTCAAAAGATGCTGGTTTTTCAGCATTTGCAAGAAAATGAAAAATAAACAGCTGCTTTCTTTTGAATCTCATTCTATTTCTGTAATTTTGCAGCCAATGATTAATAGCTAGCTCGTTTATTTATGAAAAACTTAGAGAGATTATTTGCAGAAAAGCTTTTGAAAATTAAAGCGATAAAACTTCAACCGGCCAATCCCTTTACTTGGGCTTCCGGGTGGAAATCCCCTTTTTACTGCGACAATCGTAAAACTCTATCCTACCCTTCTCTTCGTAATTTTGTGAAGATTGAAATTACCCGGCTGATTTTGGAAAGGTTCGGTCAGGTAGATGCTATCGCCGGTGTTGCCACAGGAGCTATTCCTCAGGGAGCTTTGGTTGCCGATGCTTTGAATTTGCCGTTTGTGTATGTTCGTTCCACGCCTAAAGATCATGGGCTGGAGAATCTGATTGAGGGAGAACTCCGCCCCGGCATGAAAGTAGTGGTTGTGGAAGATTTGATTTCTACCGGCGGGAGCAGTTTGAAAGCGGTAGAAGCTATTCGTCGAGACGGTTGTGACGTTATAGGTATGGTTGCGGCTTTTACTTATGGTTTCCCGGTGGCGGAACAGGCTTTTAAAGACGCTAAAGTACCTTTAGTTACACTAACTAATTATGAAGCGGTGTTGGAGGTTGCTCTTCGTACGAAATATATTGAGGAGCAAGATATACCAACTTTAAACGAATGGCGTAAAGATCCCGCACATTGGGATGCCGGAAAATAAGGACTTTTGGTTAATTATGTTTTTTTGAAGAGGACTTTTCGGGCATTGTAATCCCGACAGTCCTTTTTTTATTCAAAAAAGACATCGATTAAATACAAGATTTACACAACCTTTCATTGAACAGAAGAATGCATTCGTTCATTACAAATACATATATATGAATAAAATTGAGAGTAGTGTTAAGGTAATACCTTGCAGCCAAGAGCGTGTGTATGCCAAGTTGTCCGATCTGAAGAATCTGGAAGCGGTGAAAGACCGTTTGCCGCAAGATAAAATACAAGGTCTGAGTTTCGATTCCGACACCTTGAGCTTCAGTGTTTCTCCCGTTGGGTCGTTGACCCTCCAAATCGTGGAGCGTGAGCCTTGTAAATGTATCAAGTTCGCGACAACTCAGTCTCCGTTGCCTTTTAACCTGTGGATACAGATTGTCGAGACGGCTCCGGAGGAATGTAAGATAAAACTGACTGTCGGCATGGAAGTCAATCCGTTTATGAAAGCGATGGTACAAAAGCCGTTGAAAGACGGACTTGAGAAAATGGTCGAAATGCTGGCTGTTGTTCAATATTGATCATTTAAGAGAGATGGCGCAGAAACTTTGGGAAAAATCCGTGCAGGTGAACGAGGAAATTGAGCGTTTTACGGTAGGACGCGATCGTGAAATGGACCTTTATCTGGCCAAGCACGATATAATAGGCTCGATGGCTCATATTACGATGCTCGAGAGCATCGGCTTGTTGTCGAAAAATGAATTAAGGCAATTGCTGGACGAACTGAAGCTTATCTATGCCTCCGCCGAGAGCGGGGAGTTTCAGATCGAGGATGGAGTAGAAGATGTGCATTCTCAGGTAGAACTGATGCTGACTCGCCGTTTGGGTGATATCGGCAAGAAAATCCATAGCGGGCGCTCGCGCAATGATCAGGTGTTGCTGGATTTGAAACTTTTTACCCGTGCGCAAATCAAAGAAGTGGCTGAAGATGTGGAGCGCTTGTTTCATGTATTGATTCGCCAAAGCGAACGATATAAAAACATTCTCATGCCCGGTTACACACACCTGCAGATTGCAATGCCTTCTTCTTTCGGGTTATGGTTCGGCGCGTATGCCGAGAGTCTGGTAGACGATATGCAGTTTCTGCAGGCTGCCTTTAAGACCTGCAACCGCAATCCTTTGGGTTCTGCTGCGGGATACGGTTCTTCTTTTCCACTGAACAGAACGATGACCACCGAGCTGCTCGGTTTCGATTCTATGAATTACAATGTGGTTTATGCTCAGATGGGTCGGGGTAAAACCGAACGTAACGTGGCGTTCGCGTTGGCTACCATTGCCGGAACGGTTTCTAAATTGGCATACGACGCCTGTTTGTTTAACAGCCAGAACTTCGGTTTCGTGCGTCTGCCCGATGAATGCACTACAGGGTCGAGTATTATGCCGCATAAAAAGAATCCCGATGTGTTCGAACTGGTTCGTGCCAAATGCAACAAACTGCAATCTCTTCCGCAACAGATCATGATGATTGCCAACAATCTTCCTTCAGGCTATTTCCGTGATCTGCAGATTATAAAAGAGGTCTTTCTTCCTGCGTTTCAGGAGTTGAAAGATTGCTTGCAGATGACTGCTTTTATTGTGGGTGAGATGAAAGTAAACGAACATATTCTTGACGATGATAAATACCAGCTTATCTTTAGTGTAGAAGAGGTCAACCGTTTGGTTCGCAAGGGAATACCTTTCCGTGATGCTTATAAAAAAGTTGGTTTGGACATCGAGGCCGATCTCTTCAGTCACGACAAACAAGTTCGTCATACGCATGAAGGCAGTATCGGCAATTTGTGTAATCAGGAAATCGAGAGATTGATGAAGCAAGTCATGGACGGCTTCCATTTTCATAAGATGGAGGCTGCGGAAAAGGCTTTGTTGGATCAATAACCTCTTTCTTATGAGCATATTCGACTTCGCCGGACAACCTGCGCCTGGTAAAACAGGCAGAGGTCGAAAGTTTCAATGAGGTTTGTCCGATACTCCTCCTAAAAAACATGAAGATAATTGCGTCTGCCGATTTATGGTCGCATTTTATCCGGAGTGCAAACTGAATGTTCCCGATTTTTATTGCCTCATAGAGAGGCGAATAAAGAAAATCCCCAATGACTGCCGGATGCACTTTAATCATTGGGAGCCATTTTGTACTATGGAAGCAATGATGAATATCCGAAAAAAGAGACTTTGTGTGTTGGATTTGTTTCTGATTTTTCCGGATAGTAAACTTTGTTTTCGGTAAACTTTATCTAAAAAAGTTTGGCAGAAACGAGGAAACGATGTATCTTTGCACCCGTTGAAAAGCGCGGAAATAGCTCAGTTGGTAGAGCATAACCTTGCCAAGGTTAGGGTCGCGAGTTCGAGTCTCGTTTTCCGCTCTCTCTCGTCGAGGATGCTCGAATGGTGGAATCGGTAGACACGAGGGACTTAAAATCCCTTGGCCATTGCGGCTGTGCGGGTTCAAGTCCCGCTTCGAGTACACTAGGAGGTGTGCATTTTGACACACCTCCCCCTAGCAAGTAAACAAACAATTCTACCTTTTTTTAAGATCAAACGTTTTGCTCTTCGATGAACTCTCCCTTTTCATTTATAAAAACCGTTTCTTCTATGGTGCTTCTATCTTCTTTCTTTGTTACGATGAGTACGATTTTGTAAATGGCACCTGATTCTTTTTCTGCAACAAATGCTTCTTTAATTCCTGCTCCCGCACGTTTTCTGGCCAAAGCTTCAATTACTGTTTGCGGAAGATCTTTTACATCCATTTTAACGAATTCGTCTTGAGGAACTTGTGAAGTTTGTTCTGTAGAAGGACTATCAACAGGTGCTTGTGCAAACACGGCAGAAGTTCCCATCCCCATAATCATCGCTAATGCTACTAATACCTTTTTCATAATTCTAATTTTTTAAAGTGTGAATAAAATTGGGTTTGTTCTCATGCCAGTTTAAAAGGCAAGAGCCGTGCCAAAACTATCTTTTTTATTAATATGCAGATAATCAGTAGGGTGTGTGATGGAGATAAGAAGCGTTTTTGTAGAGAAGTGTGGATGTATTACACAAATTGAGGAATTACTACCCAGAAATTCCTCAATTTAGAAACTGTGCAGACCACAGATTTATGCGGTCTTTTCATTGATAATGCGTATGGCAGCGCTATAATCTTCGTATGGTACTGTAATCTGAATGCCATTTAAGCCATCTTCTTTTGTAAAGGCTTGAATATAGGCTTGATTTAAAAGACTTTTCACATGGGCTACTTCCCATGGAGTTCCGGAGAATACTCTTACTTGAGAGCTTTGTCTATTTTTTATCATAATGTTTATTGTTTGTAGAGTTTGAAAAACAGGCCGCAAAAATAAGAGGAAAAAACAAGAAAAAATATATCTATTTATTAAAAGATGTTATTGGTTTGCTGTGAGGAAGTTTTATGTAAGAAGAAATATTTAGCGGATAGGGTATGAATGTATGGAAATATATCCTTTGTGCTGCGGTAGGCGATAGAATAGCCTGAAGAGTGTATGTAAAGAAAAGCAGATAAATATTTTTATGTGAAGCCATACGGTGTGTAGGGCGACATTTTATTGAACGCAGAGTTACACGATTCGAATTTGTCTTCTGTGTAATTCCACGTTCAATATGTAGGGAGACGACATACTTTGGTTATCTTTTATCGTTCCGGCGGATCTCTACCCGGCGGATTTTGCCGCTTATCGTTTTGGGGAGTTCTTCTACAAATTCGATAACGCGCGGATATTTGTAAGGAGCTGTCACCCTCTTCACATGGTTTTGGAGTTCTTTTATCAAAGCATCTCCCGCTTGCTCTTTATATTTTTTTGCAAGCACCACTGTTGCCTTCACCACTTGCCCGCGGATTTCATCAGGCACTCCCGTAATGGCGCATTCCACTACCGCCGGATGAGTCATCAATGCGCTTTCTACTTCGAAAGGCCCGATGCGGTAGCCCGAACTTTTAATTACATCATCGGCACGGCCTACAAACCAAAGATAACCGTCTTCGTCTTTCCATGCCACATCCCCTGTGTAGTAGATGCCGTCGTGCCAGGCTTCGCGCGTACGCGCCGCATCCCGGTAATACTCTTTGAAGAGCCCGAGCGGTTTGCCTTTATCGGTGCGGATAACGATTTGTCCTTGTTCTCCGGCTTCCACAGAACGGCCGTCATGGTCTATCAGGTCTACATCGTATTGCGGATTGGGCAATCCCATGCTGCCCGGCTTAGGATCCATCCACGGCATGGTTGCCACAGTCAGTGTAGTCTCTGTCTGCCCGAACCCTTCCATCAGCTTGATTCCCGTCAGCTTCTTGAAGGTGTCGAATACGGCGGGATTCAGAGCCTCGCCTGCGATGGCGCAATACCGGAGCGAAGAAAGATTATATTTGGTAAGGTCTTCGTGGATAAGAAAGCGGAAGATGGTGGGAGGGGCGCAGAGTGAAGTGACCCGGAAATCCTGTATTTTCTGTAAAATGTCGGCAGGCGTAAATTTCTCATGGTCGTACACGAAGACGTTGGCCCCCGCTATCCATTGTCCGTACAACTTTCCCCATACCGCTTTCCCCCAACCGGTATCGGCAATGGTGAGGTGAAGGCTGTCTTCGTTCAGGTTGTGCCAGAAACTCCCGGTGACGATGTGTCCCAACGGATAAGTGAAATCGTGGGCCACCATCTTCGGTTCGCCCGTTGTTCCCGAAGTGAAATACATAAGCGATATATCATCGTTCGTATTCACGTGTGCGGGGCGTACGAAAGGAGCGGCGTTGCTCACTCCTTGATGGAAGTCTTTGAATCCCTCTGCTTCATCGGGACCTACGCTGAGCAGATGCTTTACGCTCGGACACTCGGGCATGGCATCCTGAATGTGCTGCAAAATGACCTCTTCGCCGGCGGCTACAATCATTTTGATATCGGCGGCGTTGCATCGGTATACAATGTCTTTTTTAGTCAGCAGATGAGTGGCGGGAATCACCGTCGCTCCCAGTTTATGAAGGGCGATGATGCTGAACCAGAATTCGTAACGGCGTTTTAAAATAAGCATCACCATATCGCCCCGCCCGATACCGAGACTTTGGAAGTACGAAGCCGTCCGGTCTGTATAGTGCTTCATGTCGCCAAACGAATACTGAAGAAAATCCCCTTTATCGTTTGTCCAGAGCAAAGCTTTCTTGTCGGGCTGTTCGGCTGCCCACGCATCTACTACATCGTAACCGAAGTTGAAGTTCTCCGGAACGTTTATTTTTAAGTTTTTGATGAAATCTTCTTGTGAAGTAAAAGTGGTTTGCGCTAAAAATCTTTCTATCATAATTGTTTTACATGATTACTGCAAGAAAACGCACCGTTTTGCCGTCGAGCGCTTTCATGCCGTGTGGGAGTTTGGAGTTGAAGAATATGCTGTCTCCTTGGTTCAATATTAAGTCTCTGCCTTCAATGCTGATAAGCATCCGTCCTTCGAGCACGAGGTTGAACTCCTGCCCGTTGTGGCTGTTGTAAAAGATGGGTTCGTTTTCCGGTTTCGGCTCAACGGTGACGATGAACGGATCGGCAATGCGATTCATAAATCCTGCCGCCAGCGATTGGTATTTATAAGCTTTGCTGCGTTCGATACTGGTTCCTTTGCCTGCACGAGTGATAAAGTAAGAACTCATTTTCGGCTCTTCACCGAACATAAGCGCGTCGAGGGCGATATTGTACGTGCGTGCTATTTTTTGCAGCATGCTCACGGAAATGTCATAGTCGCCTGTTTCTGCCCGCTTATATTCTTCGACAGAAATATCGCTGTCACGAGCGATGTCTTCCGGAGTCAGCTCCAGCACATCCCGCAAGCCGCGGAGGCGTTCTGCTATTTGTCTGATTTGATCGTCCATAATACAGTAAAAATAGAGGCAGCGCAACCGACCTGCGGGCGAATGTTTCCAACCATCCGCCGGATCCGCTTCACTACCTTTGTGTTTTGATATTAAGTTATGAATTTGTTTTTATCTCTTGCCGCGGTTTCTTCTTGCCTGCCTGCTCTTTCAGGCTATGAGAGAGCTGCTTTCATGGCTTTGATTACAGCCGAAGAAAATCCGTTGTGCTCCAGTTCGTTTAGTCCTCTGATGGTTATTCCGCCCGGAGTGGTCACTTTGTCTATCTCTATGCTCGGATGACTTTGGTGCTTCAAGATCAAGGCAGCCGCTCCTTTAGCCGATTGGGCAATCATTGCCATCGCGTTTTCAGGAGAAAGCCCCATCTCGATACCGGCTTGCATCGAAGCTTGTATATATTTCAGTACATAGGCTATACCGCATGAGGCCAAGGCGGTGGCGGCACCCATTTTCTCTTCGGGTATTATCATAGCCATTCCCATCTCTCTGAACAGGCTAAGGATAAACTCGTCCTGCTCGCTGTTTGTATTGCGTGCGGAGACAAGCGTCATGCTTTCCAGTTCGCAGATGGCTGTGTTCGGAATCACACGGTACATCGGCATTTCCGGCAGTATGCCAAAGTGTGCCAGCTCTTCGAAGCTGATGCCCGCCGCCACGGAAACAAGAATCTGCCTGCTTTTTAATTTCAATTCGCGGACAACTGCTTTCATAATGCCGGGTTTCACGGCTACAATCACAATGTCCGCTCCTGCTGCCGCTTCCGCGTTGTTGTGGGTGGTTTTAATAGCGGGGAATTCTTTTTTCAGCTGTTCCAGTTTGTTTGCGCTGGGGTTAGATACGATGATATCTGATTCTGTGATCAAACTCCCGTTTGCCAAGCCACGGGCAATAGAGCCGCCCATGTTTCCTGCACCGATAATGGCTGTTTTCATATGCGCTTATTTTTGGTGAATTGATAAAGGCAAAGGTAACGGTAAATTGCGAAAAAACAAAGAATCGCCCGGATAAGATATGGGCGTTTTTAGAAATGCGATTCATCATGCCCGCCATACATACTTGCCGTGTTGTTCATATATACTCAGCGTGGTGGCTATATATAGCTACCGTGGTGGGCATATATACTCACCGTGGTAGCCATATATGTACACCACGGTGCCCATATATGTACACCGCAGCAATCAATCTATATTCGATAAGGTATAGTTTTCAGGTACTCACCATATTCACACACATCGAAAGCGGCTTTTGTCAAAGTGACGCTTCAGGACAAAGCGTCCATTCCTTTTCAATGTTGCCAAAGGCGATATCTGTTGTTGGGTTTAGGGCTCAGGTACATCGCTTGTCTTTACTTTGCACGATATCACTCTGCGCAATGTATACTTTTCGTCGGACAGATCGGCAACGTAGATATCCCTGTCGGTGATTCCCACTTCAATGACGTATTCTTTTCCCTGTTGGTAGATTTTCGAGAAGCCCTCAATCGGATCTGTGAACCGTTCCCATTCTTTTGCGCCGAACCTGCGAACCCAATATCCCGATGTCTGTACTCCCCCGGGTTTGTACCATTCTTCGGAAGCGATAGTCCAAACTTCTGTCCGGTAGTCGTCCTGACATCCGAATATCAACCCTAATAAAAGGATAATGACTGCTTTCTTCATCATAGTGCTTTCATGCTTTTAAGGTTAGTAATTTAGAAAGATCTTTTGGTCACAATGCTGATTTTGAGGCGAAACAGCTCTTGCGTCAGCATACGGAACAAAGGTATGAAAAAAACGGTTCGTTGGAGCGAGTTCTATGATTTTTTATACTCTTCCCGATGTTTGAAGCATTTACGAAAGTAGGAAAGCTCTTTGCCGGACATGCCCTTAAAGCAATTCGGCAAAGCGGGTGAGGAAATCGTCGGCTTCCTCCATGCTGAGGCAGAGCGGGGGCAAGAGCCTGAGCACATTTGCGCCGCTTGCTCCGGTGAATACGTGCTTCTCGTAGATAAGCCTGCTGCGCAGTTGTTTTATAGGTTCTTCAAATTCGATTCCGATCATTAATCCTCGGCCGCGCACTTCTTTGATTTTCGGGAGCTTGCGGAGTTCCTGCAACAGATATTCGCCTGTTTGCGCAGCGTTTTTCATCAGGTTTTCCTGCTCCATTACATCTATCACGGCAAGGGCGGCGGCACATGCCAAATGATTGCCTCCGAAAGTTGTCCCCAACTGTCCGTATACGGGAGTGAACATCGGGTTTATCAGGACACCTGCCATCGGGAATCCGTTTCCGATGCCCTTGGCTACTGTGATGATGTCGGGCGCGATGCCGCAAAACTGATGGGCAAAGAATCTTCCGGTGCGGCCGTATCCGCTTTGTATCTCGTCCAGAATTAGGATTGTTCCGGTCGAAGTACAGCGTTCGCGAAGTGCCTGTATGAATTCTGCGGAGGGAATCTGTATGCCGCCCACACCTTGTATGCCTTCGATAATCACCGCACAAACATCGCCTTTGTCCAGTTCGCGCTCCATACGCTCGATGTCGTTCAGCGGAAGAAAGGTGACATGTCCGTTACGGTTGACCGGAGCGATGATGGCGGGATTGTTTGTAGCCTCTACCGCCAGTGAAGTGCGCCCGTGGAAAGCCTTTTCGAATGAAACGATCCGCGTGCGTTTGTTGTGAAACGAGGCCAGTTTGAATGCGTTCTCGTTGGCTTCGGCTCCGCTGTTGACAAGAAACAAGGAATACTCTTCGTAGCCCGATAGCTTGCCCAACCGTTCGGCGAGCTGTTGTTGCAGCGGGTTGATCACCGAGTTGGAATAAAAACCGAGCTGCGATACCTGTTTGCTGATCATTTCCACATAGTGAGGGTGGCAGTGCCCGATGGAGATTACGGCATGTCCTCCGTAAAGGTCCAGATACTTCGTGCCTTTGTCGTCCCAGACTTTGCTTCCTTTTCCTTTTACTATGTTGATGTCATACAAAGGATATACGTCGAATAAATTCATTTTTTACTGATTAACGTTTATACTTCAATGTTGTGTGCCGCACTGCCACAGCTGCATCGCGTGCGAAGTTCTCCCGTTTCTGACACATTGTCCGCATTGCTTTGTACGTATCTCCGCAGCTTGTTATGTGCAGAGCCGGTTGCTTCCGCCCAAAGATGTCCGTGCTTCTGGAAAGAAAATCCGAAAGGAGACAGTCGATTGGCGCACGCCCATGGCGTGCATACCGGCCTCCTTCCCGAGGGTCTTTCTTTTGATGGTGTCAGAAAGCGCTCGGCTTCAGCCGCAGCCCGACGGTTTCTTCGAGATTGAACATCAGGTTCATGTTGTGAACAGCCTGACCGCTGGCTCCTTTCAGCAGATTGTCGATGCAAGAGATAACGAGCAGTTTGTCGCCATGCTTTTCCAAGTGAATCAGGCATTTGTTCGTATTTACCACCTGCTTCAGGTCGATATTTTCTTTCACGATGTGTACAAAAGAGTCTTTTTCGTAATATTCTTCGTACATGCGCTCGATTTCTTCGATGCCGACTTTCGTTTTCACTACGATTGTGGCGAAGATCCCACGCGGGAAGTCTCCCCGATAAGGGATGAAGTCGATTTCTGCGTTGAAACTGTTTTGCAGTTGTCTTAGCGATTGCTTGATTTCGGGAATATGTTGATGATCGAAAGCTTTGTATACGCTGATATTATTGTTCCTCCAGCTGAAATGTGTGGTGGATCCGGGTTTCACGCCTGCTCCCGTGCTTCCGGTAATTGCGTTGACCGTCACGTCGTCTTTCAGCATCAGGTTCTTCGCCAGCGGGAGAAGCCCCAACGAAATGCAGGTGGCGAAGCATCCGGGATTTGCCACGTGCTTTGCCGTGCAGGTGGCGCGCCGGTTCAGCTCCGGCAATCCATAAATGAAATCGTGATCGTCGCTTTGTATGCGGTAATCCATTGAGAGGTCGATAATTTTCAGGTTCTCCGGCAGGTTGTGGCTTTCCAGAAATTTTTTTGTGTCGCCATGAGCCGTACAGAAGAAAAGCACATCAATCATGTTCAGGGGCAGTTCGTCTGTAAATACGAGGCTGGTTTCCCCGTACAATCCTTCGTGTACATCCGTTATTCTTTTGCCCGCATGGCTGTTGCTGTGTATAAATACGATTTTGGTTTCCGGGTGGTTGAGCAACAGACGGACCAGTTCGCCCGCAGTGTAGCCCGCTCCACCAATAATTCCTGCTTTTATCATGTTATTAGTTTTTAAGTTTACTTCATTTATAATTCTACGTCCTTGTGGTTGTTGTAATAGACGCGAAGCGGGGTGGAAGTCACTTTGATAAAGCCTTTGGCATCTTCCGCCGTCCATCCCTTCTGCATCTCTCCGTATTCTCCGAACTTGGTTTTTACCAAATCGTCTTCCGACTCCACACCTACGGTAGAGAAGGAGAGAGGACGCAGTTCGAGAATCGCCGTGCCGTTCACATTGCGTTGGCTCTCTTTCAACATCGCTTCAATGTCGCGCATCACCGGTTCGAGATACTGGCTTTCGTGCAAGAACATGCCGTACCAATTGGCCACCTGATCTTTCCAATACTGCTGCCACTTGCTCAGTGTATACTTTTCGAGGAAACGGTGAGCGCCGATGATAAGCATCGGAGCGGCGGCTTCGAATCCTACGCGCCCTTTAATGCCGATGATTGTATCGCCCACGTGCATGTCTCGCCCGATGCCGTAAGCCGAGCCTATCTCTTCCACTTTCAGAATCGCTTGAATGGGATCATCGAATCTTTCGTCGTTCACGGCTTTCAGTTCACCTTTTTCGAAGATGAGGCGCAGCTGTTCGCTACCCTCTTTCTTCACGTGCTTCAGATAGGCGCTTTCCGGCAGTCCCTGCGCCGAGTCGAGAATTTCTCCTCCGCAGATGGATGTTCCCCATAAGCCGACGTTGTAGGAATATTTCAGTTTGGTAAAGTCGGCATGGAAGCCATGCTTGTTCAGATAGTCTATTTCTTCCTGACGGCTCAAGGCCATGTCGCGCGTCAATGTGATGATTTCTACGTTCGGAGCCAGTACGAGAAAGGTCATATCGAAACGAATCTGGTCGTTTCCCGCTCCCGTAGATCCGTGGGCAATGGCGTCCGCCCCGATCTCGTTGGCGTATCGTGCGATAGCCAGTGCCTGAAAAATACGTTCCGAACTTACGGAGACCGGATAAGTGCCGTTGCGCAACACATTTCCGTAAACCATGTATTTCAAACTCTTTTCGTAATACTCCTGCGTTACGTCCAGAGTGACGTATTTCACCGCGCCCAACTTGTAGGCATTCTCTTCGTTGGTTTTCAGCTGTTCTTCACTGAATCCTCCGGTGTTCGCGCAGGCGGCGTACACTTCGCAGTCCTTTTCCCGGGTGAGGTACATGACGGTGAACGATGTGTCTAACCCGCCGCTGTATGCAACCACTACTTTTTTCTTCTTTTTTTCTTCCATAGTGCCGTATTTCTTTTCCTTAAAAAAATTGTCTCTCTTGTTCTCTTTTAATGTTTTTCGGATCCATCGGATCGTACAACATAGCCGTGCATATGCAGAATTTGCGCTCCTTGGCCATCAATATGGAATGATTGGTGCATCCTTCACATCCTTTCCAGAAAGCGTCGTCGTCGGTCAACTCGTTGAAAGTGACAGGTACATAGCCTAACTCCGTATTCATCTTCATCACCGCTCCGCCCGAAGTCAGACTGAATAGCTTCGCTTTCGGCCACCGCAACCGTGCCAGCTGGAACGAAGCCTGCTTGATACGTTTGGCGAGTCCCAGTCCGCGGAAGTCCGGATGAACGATCAGCCCCGAAGTGGCTACATACTGCTTGTTCCCCCACGATTCGATGTAGGTGAACCCTGCAAATGTTTCTTCGTAGAGCGCAATGATGGCTTTTCCTTCTCTGATTTTGGTTGTCAGGTATTCGTGGGTTCGTTCGGCAATACCGGTGCCGCGTACAGCGGCAGCCTGCCGAATGGTTTCTAAAATAGTGTCAACGTAAACCTCGTGTGAGGCGTCGGCTACCATAACATCTATTTCTTTAGCATCCATTTTTTGATAAATAAAAGAGGTATAGTTACTTGATATTCGGAATAACCAAAGACAAGCTGCGACGCAATGCGGCATGTGTGATTCCCTCATGTAGAACGAGCATGATGGTGTCATCGCCGGCTATCGTTCCCAATATTTCTTCAAAGTTTTGCGAATCGATATCGTAAGCCATGCTGCTGGCATAGCCCGGGCGGGTGCGGATGACCGCAATGTTTCCCGAAAATTGCAGCGAAATGAATCCGTTGCTTCGCAGCATTTCTCCCGGAGATTGTTCTGTAGATCGCTTGTACATGATGTCGTTGGGCAGTACATATACGTATTTCCCGCTCATGCTTGCCGCTTTGGCAACTTTCAGTTGTTTCAGGTCCCGTGAGAGAGTGGCTTGTGTCAGCTCAAAGCCTTCGCGATTCAACTCTTGCAACAGCTCCTCCTGAGAGCCGATCTCTTGGCTGGAGATAATCATCTTGATGGCATCTAATCGGTCTGCTTTCTTTTTCATTGTATAATTATTCTGATTGTTGGCGCAAAAATATGCAATATCTTCGAATAAAATGCATAAAATCATTCTTTTTTTGAATAAAGCAATTAAAATGAATCATTTTTCCGATAAATATTCAAAAGAAATTGAACGCTATGCTATAATATATACAAAAAAGTCACACAAAGGGTTTTCTCTGCCTGGTTAAAACTTTTGAGGACTTCATTCTCAAACCTATTTTCCTAAAATTAAATCTCTATTTTTCTAAACGAGATATTGCCGGGTAAGTGTGAATGAAAGCTACGGAGGAACATTGATTCCGAACTTCTTCTTGACAATTTGAAATGTGCTTTACAAGTATCTCAGGTTTTCTGTTTATACAAGAAAGCCCGCCGATTGGTGTAGATTGAGTTTAATGCCATTTATACCTGTCGGTCGGGTTTCGATGATGTCGCCTGTGGGCGGGTCTGAATGGGTGTGTCGCCAAATATCTGCATACGGATGCATCACCCGGATTCTCTTTTATCGTTTTCGGTTAAGGGTGTTGCGTATCGGATAACGATCAGTTGTGTACCAATGTGCCTATTCCTTCGCCGGCGATTACTTTTTTCAGGTTTCCCGCCGTATCCATATCGAACACAATGATAGGCAGGTTGTTTTCTTTACACATACAAGTGGCTGTCAGATCCATCGCTTTCAGTCCACGGCTTAATACTTCATCGTAAGTGATGTCGGCAAATTTAGTGGCAGTAGGATCTTTCTCCGGATCGGCAGTATAAATTCCGTCTACCCGGGTGCCTTTCAGCATTACATCGGCTTCGATCTCAATACCTCTAAGTGAGGATCCGGTGTCTGTGGTGAAGAAGGGATTACCCGTTCCGGCGGACATGATGACTACTTCGCCGTTTTCCATATATTCGATGGCTTTCCATTTACTGTAAAACTCACCGATAGGCTCCATGCGTATGGCGGTCAGCACGCGTGTTTTTACTCCGACGGCCACCAATGCGGAACTCAGAGCCAGACTGTTGATAACGGTTGCCAGCATGCCCATCTGGTCGCCTTTTACACGGTCGAATCCTCGTCCTGCTCCGCTCAGTCCGCGAAAAATATTTCCTCCGCCGATTACGATACCTATTTGTATGCCTTGTTCGTGAATCTCTTTAATCTGGGTGGCATATTCAGCCAGTCTCTTTTCGTCAATGCCGTATTGCTTTTCTCCCATCAGGCTTTCTCCGCTGAGTTTCAGCAGAATTCTTCTATACTTTGCCATATTTTCTGATTTTTTGTTTAAGGCAAAGATACAACAGAAAAATGGAAATGGAGGCAAACTGTTTGAAGAATGTTGCGGAATGTCGGTTCGGAGATTGCTTGCCACGGATAGTTATACGTCGGTTGTGCTTAATATCCGCTTTCCGAGTACGGTTTGTGCAATGCCCCGTGCCGAGAGGTAGATAATAAAGGCAAGCCATAGGGCATGGTTTCCCAGAAAGGAGTTGAAAGTGTAATATACGGCGAAGAAACCGCCGGTGGCAATGAACATCGAATAAAGCATGCCGCGCGTAGCGGTAGCACCGATGAAGATTCCGTCCCATAAGAAAGCTGCGAATCCCGCTATGGGAATGATTATGGCCCAATAGGAGTACTCTTCGGCCGCATCGGTCACCGACCGTTCGTTGGTGAGTAATTCTAAAAAGGGTTTTCCTCCGATGGTATACAGCAGGGTGAAGCTCAAAGAGAGTCCGATGCCCCAGCGGAAAAGTTGCCGGACAGTATTCCGAAGTGCAGTCCGGTTACGTGCACCGATATGCCGCCCCGCCAACGCTTCGCCCGCATAGGCAAATCCGTCCATGACGTAAGAGAAGAGAGTGAAGAGCTGCATAAGCAATGTGTTGACTGCTAATATGATTTCTCCTTGCGCAGCCCCCGCCGATGTGAAAAACAGGGTGACGATGACCAGGCAGAGCGTCCGGAGAAAAATATCCCGATTTACCTGAAAGAAACGGTACATGGCCTGCTTACGTATCACTTCCTTCCAATATGTTTGTTTGCGATGGATGCGGTAGTAACGCAGACAGAGCCAAATAGCCATAAAGAATCCCGCATATTGGGCAATAAGTGTTCCGGCAGCTACCCCCTCTACTTTCATGTGCAGCAGATAAACGAAACAAAGACTGGCGAAGATGTTGATGATGTTTTGAATGATGGCGATGTACATGGGAAACCTCGAATTCTGCATGCCGATAAACCAACCCGCAAAGCCGTAAAGCCCCAGTGTGGCGGGAGCTCCCCAAATGCAAATATGGAAATAGACTGTAGCCAGATTCTTCACTTCCTCAGTAGTTTGTATCAGTATGAACGCTATTTTCAATATCGGATATTGAAAGACAATCAGGAGGAGAGAAATACACATTCCCATACCGACGGCACGTATCAGCAGCCGGGTGGTTTCGTTCAAATCATGCCGTCCGTATGCCTGTGAAGTCATTCCGCTTGTGCCCATGCGCAGAAATCCGAAAATCCAGTAAATGATATTAAATAGCATGCCTCCTACGGCAATGGCCCCGATGTAAGCCGGAGCGCCCAAATGTCCTACGATGGCCACATCGATAAGTCCTAAAAGAGGCACGGTAATATTGGAAACGATTGAAGGAAGTGCGATCTGTAGAATCTGCCTGTTTATGGTAGTTTGTCTTTTTTCTCTCATCTTGTTGCAACGTTTTTCGGGTGGAGATTGTTCTTTTCTCAGGCAAAGGTATGTTTTTTTATTATATCCTTAATAGCAGTTCAAAGAATCAATAAAATAAGGTAAAATAAGAACTGCTAATAACATCTTTTATTGTTCAAAAGCTTGTTTATTCATAATAAAATCGTATATTTGTTTGTAAACTAAACTATTAACTTATGAAAACATCTATGAGAAAAGAAAGAGTCGGCTTAAGGAAGCGGATTAGGTATCTGTTCCCTGCCGTTATTTTGTTATGTGGACTTGCGCTTTTTGCGTTTTCTTGCGACGATGACGATAATTCTCCTTCTCTTCCTCCCCCTCCCACAGTAGAAAAAGTAGTGCTGGTATTCGGAGTAGATCAGGGTGAAGGTACGCTTTCGGCTAAACCGGTGCCGAGTGATAAGGTTTCAGAGACGGTTAAAGAACTGGAATCTCCGGCAGAGCTTGTAAAAGGAACGAAAGTGCATTTTGTTGCCAGTCATTCCAAGTCATGGACAATTAAGTATTGGAAAATTAACGGTGTCGTTATTCGCTCGGTGGAACCGGAACAGACTTTTGTTATCAATGAGCATAAGGATGTCAGGGTCGCTTTCAAACCCTGGAATGAAATTCAGCCTGTAGAGTCCTTAGAACATTCGGATACAAAATGATTTAAAGAGTTGAACTAAAAAAGGACTCGTATCTGCTTTGTTGAAGCGTGGATATGTACAGAAAAGAGGGTATGTTTTATATCCGGTCAAGTTCATATCTGCGTTTTTTCATGTTTCTTTTTCTATTTTATCCATTTGTTCCTATCTTTGCATAATCCTAAAAATAATTTCGGTATACATCAGATTATGAAGCCCCTAATAGCTATTTTTTTTTCTTTATTTTCGTTACCTGTGGTGGTAGCGGCACAGACTGCGGACGAAATGTTGTATAAAGCTGCCACTGCCATTGAATCCAATCAACAAGGGCAGGCGGTCAGTTATTTTCGTCAGGCTGTCAAACTCAAAATAGAGCGTTCGGAAATGTTTTATTGGACAAATGTAGATAAGAGCAATGCTATTGCTTTAAAGTTGGCTTATGAGTTGGCTGAGGGGTATAAAAAGAATCGGAATTACGATAAAGCTTATTTGTTTTACAGAGAATTGTTGCAGAAGCAGCCTGATCATATCGACTATCTGGTGAGTTGCGCTGAGATGCAAGTAGGACGTGGTCATGAGAAAGAAGCAGTCGGTATATACGAACAAATATTACAATTGGATGGCGATAATCTGGCTGCGAATATATTTCTGGGCAATTATTATTACTTGATGGCAGAGAAAGAGAAAGAGCAGCTGGAGAATGACTATAAAAAACTTTCTGCTCCAACAAAGATGCAATATGCCAATTACCGTGATAAGATGTCGAAGCTTTTTTCCAACGCTTACCGGCGCGCACGCGTTTCTCTGCAAAAGGTTGTATCAAAGTTTCCTTCTACAGAAGCCCGAAGGACATTAGATAAAATATCTATCGTAGAAAAAGAGGTGAACCGATGATGTACGGTTCACCTCTTTTTCTATTTGCTGTATTTATTTTATCATTCCAATCTGCCGGATCTCAGGAACCTGTAGTATCAGTTTCGGTTGCTCTATTTCCGCCCGTGTACTTCTATCCATCTTAGAGGGTTTGCCTGTGATAAGGCCGATGGCCTTTGCATATAATGGTTCGTCTTCAGCACCGAATTCTTTGTATCCTTCGAACTGTTTGCCTCGAGGATTATTCTCATTTATAATATGGTCGGGGTCGAATCCGTTCTCATAGTCTCCAAAGTCTTTGGCATTATAGGATTGAAAAGTGATAGGGAAGAATTCGTAGGTTCCCGCTTTAGTTGTGAACTCGGTTCCTTCCATTCCTACGTTTTTGCCGTTTGTCTGCCCACCGATGAGGATGACTTCTATGTCGATACCTCTTAATGAATTAATCACAAGTTCACTGGCTGAGGCTGTCTGCCCGCTGACAAGGCAATAGACCTTGGATAAGTTCATCGCTCCTTCAGCAAGCGAAGTGTTCAGATTTTCGTATGTGGAGTATAAAAACGGGTCTGTTCTCTTTTTGTTGCCGATTGCTTTCATTCGCTCCTCATTGTATCGGTATGAAGAAAACACCTTTCCCTCGTATGTGCTTCCGGCAATGCAACTGGAGATTAATTGAGCGGATATTACATGCCCTCCTCCATTGTAGCGGAGGTCAAGAATGAGGTCCGTAATGTTTTCTTTTTTGAATTTCTTGAATACATCGAACAATTCCTGATCGAATCCGGCATCGAATTTGCTATATACCAAATACCCGATTCTATGCGAATGGATATTCTTTACATGACTGTAAATAACCGGATTCACTTCTATCGGTCCGGAGTTGATATTATAAACTTTTCCGTCTTTATCGGTCACTTGTTGTGTAGACCGGGAATCACCGGCTATTAAACTGATATATATATCCTCCCATTCTTCTATAGAAATCGACTCTCCACCGACTTTATGTATTTCCATTCCTCGTTTCAAGCCGGCTTGATCTGCCGATGAACCGGGATGTACTCCTTGTATCACAAAGAACCCTTTTGATGAAGAGAGCTCTTGCACTGGTTGTAGTCCGACAAAGCCATAGCTGTATTCTTTCTCTTTTTCTATCTTATCTTTTCCTGCTCGCGTATCCGACTGTAAATCCGGATCAAGCTTACGTATATAGGAGTATAATGAATAACGAATCTGTCCGTCACTTTCTTGATGAACTTTCTTATCTAAATTGTTTGTTCGCATGCTTACGAGTGTTTGCTTTACAAACTTATCGTAGGCTAACGTGAAATCAGGAGTAAGAGTCTTATACTCTTCATTCCATAAATACATTCGTTTTAAATAGTCATCTACAAGATAGTTTATCTCCCTGTCTTTATCCTCTTCATTAATCTTTATTTTGACTTTAAAACTGCTTTGGGTGCTATAACCGCTTACGCGAATGGTAATGATCGCTTCTTTATCCGATGAGTTGTGCGCTCTTATGATTAGCGTGTTTTGTCCCGCTCCTCCGGAGTTTTTATTTAATGATACTAATGTAGAAGAACTGCTTTGAGCTATCCAACTGGCCTTTGTAGTAAAAGCGACCGTCTTCTCTTTTCCTGCAAGAATGGTATATGTTTGGCCTTCACTCCATTCTTGTTTCGTAATTCCACTTCCTTGTAGCGTTTCATCGTCTTTGCAAGACATTAGGATGGTTGTCAGCAAGATAAGCAAAACGCCGGATAATTTATAAGATGTTATTTTCATTGGGTTGAGACTGTTTTTAGATAACAAAAAATAATCGTCAAAGATAATGTTAATTTGATAATTGTATAGTGTTATATTGATAAATATTCTACTTCTTTAAACATATATTCCCTCATTTTTAAATTTTCATCTTCCAGAATCAGTTTGCCCTGAGGTTCTACGTTTACTATTCGCGCGAAGAATTCTCCGTTAACATCTTTATATGGGTGAAGTCCCTCTTTTCTGAAAAGCGATTCCTTGTAACATGCCTCGATTGAGTCGGTACTATTCATACAAAGGTCGTTATAATAAGATTGAATCCGAAGCAAAATGTTTTTCAAAATACCAACGGTTTCATATTGTTTGCCTGTGATTTGGAATAATGAAACAGGATTGGGAGCTGAGCTGTAAAATATTTCTTGGTTGATATTGATCCCAATGCCTGCAATGCTTCGGCATAGTTTTTCTCCCATCAGATCATGTTCGATGAGTATGCCTGCTATCTTTTTGTTTTTCCAATAGATGTCATTCGGCCATTTGATGGAAATGTTTTCCGTATAAGTATCCAATTCTTCTTTTATGCCTAAAGATATAATTTGAGAGATCAGAAACTGTCGACTCGCTTCGAGAAAATCAGGAAAAATAACAAAACTGAATAATAAGTTTTTAGAATCAGCCGATTCCCACGAATTACCGCGCTGCCCTCTTCCGGAGGTCTGGAAATCGGCGAGGACGGTAGTCCATGCTTCTACGTTTTGTCGTTGGCATAATTCCCGTAGCCAAGTATTCGTAGAATGGGTTTTATGGAGATGTATTAGCGGCATAGGAAACAATTCAAAGAATGGAATCATATTCGGCGCGTAATTTCTTAGTGAATTTTTTTATGACTTCTTCGTACGAATGATCGATCAGCTCTTTTAAAAGTTGGTCGTTTACATCCATATCGAATCGTACGCTATTCCAGTATTTTTTATTGAAATGATAGGCTCCTTCAATCCCTGCGTAGTGTTCACGTAGATTGAAGGCGCGTTCGGAATCGCATTTTAACGCAATGACATTGGCTTTTCCCAAGTCGATAAGAGCGAACATCTTCCCCATTACTTTCATGACAAGCGATGTTTCATCGAACGGAAAAGATTCGGTGACGCCTTTTTTACTCAAACAATATTCTCTGACAGATTCTACATTCATAAAGCATTTTTTAGAAAAACCTTAAATAACTGCGTCTCGGCGACTTGTAATCATCCGCGAACATATTTCGTTCAAATCTATTAATGAATCGACACATGTGAAAGACCGGAACAGGTAGGATATTTATTTTATCTCTTTAATTTGGAATCCGGCCATTGTTAAATCTTTCCAATAACCGGGATACGATTTAGAGACAACGCCGGGATTCGCAATTCTGATGCCGGGAAAAATAAAGCTACTTGGAGCAAAAGCCATTGCCATCCGGTGGTCTTCATAAGTTTGAATAATAGGATGCTTTTCTGCTTCAAAGCGGGTACCGTCCCATACCAAGCTGCAATCGTTCTCATCCTTCAGTATATAACCTAATTTCCTGAGCTCTGTTTTTAAAGCTTCTATTCGGTCTGTTTCTTTTATTTTTAGACTTTGCAATCCTGAAAAGCGAAAGGGGATATTTAATAAAGCGCAAGTAACCACAAATGTTTGGGCTAAATCGGGAATATCAATAAGGTTTTCTTCAAAGTATTGTGGGCGGGTATTCTCGTTTGTAATCACCACTGTTTGGGCGGTGAACTTTGTTGTAATTCCTAAACGGGAGAATAATTCCGCTCCACGACTATCTCCTTGAAAGCTACTTTTAAACAATCCCGGTAATGCTATCTCAGCTTTGCCTGATAGAGCCGCTATCTGGTACCAATAGGAAGCTGCGCTCCAATCATTTTCTATTTTAAAAGGAGTACTGCAATAAGGTTGTGGAGCGACAGTGATGCTATTGGATGTTACCCATTCTGCTTTTGCGCCAAAATCTTTCATTATCTGTAAGGTTAAATCAATGTAAGGACGAGAAATAATTTCTCCACTCAGGCGAAGTGTTAATCCATTCTTAAGGACAGGTCCTATCATAAGTAGGGCAGAAATGTACTGAGAGCTGATGTTTCCTTTCAATGTGATTTCATTACCTTTTAGTTCTCTCCCTTTTATAAGCAACGGGGGAAAACCTTCGTTGTTCACATACGTTATGTCAGCTCCTAATTCACGAAGTGCATTGACTAGTACTTCAATAGGACGTTGTTGCATTCTTGTTGTGCCTGTGATAATATATTCCCCGGGATTTACACTTAAATAAGCCGTCAGAAAGCGCATGGCTGTTCCGGCTGCCATAATATCGATTGTCTTTTTTTCTTCACTCAATGCTTTTATCATTACCCGTGTGTCGTCGCAGTCGGATAGGTTTTCGATGGGATACCTCCCTTTACTCAATGCGTTGATTATCAGCGCGCGATTGCTGATGCTTTTAGAAGACGGTAATTGAATGCTCGTTTTGATTTCTGATGGAGCAAAGAGCTGATAAATCATTTTTGATGTTTTTAGATTGGCGTACAAAGATAGCAATTATATCGTTTAATAAAAGGATCGGCTATTAACTCTGAGAGAGTTGTTGGCAGGCATCTCCCTTCGTTTGGATTGCTTCCGTCCCATTGGGACTAAAACAAGGGAGGGTAAAACGCCTCTTTTATATGCTCTATTTTAAAATTCTTTTTCTCACCTACCACAGTTATAATGTCGAATCGTACCGGAACATCTATTTGAAACAGTTTCATATACGTATCAGTGGCGCGTACGGTCCGCCTTATTTTTAATGCGTTTACTGCATCTTGTGGAAGAGCGAATTCGGTATTTCTGCGGGTTTTCACTTCTATAACGACTAACTCGTTATTTTTTTCAGCTACAATATCTAACTCCAAATGCCCCCTTCTCCAATTACGGTGAAGAATAACATATCCTTCATCTTTCAGATAAAGAGCTGCTGCGTCTTCTCCTGCCTTTCCCAATTCATTATGCTCTGCCATGATCACTATTTATCTGTTTATACATGTGTAAATGTCTATAATGTAGACTCATCATTGCAAATTTACAGTTTTTATTCTTTGTTTTTACGGAAGTAAAAGTAATTTTGCAGAAGATATGAAAAAAAAGAGTCGAAGAAGCTTAAATTTACATCCGGAATGCGTCAAACGCGAACGTCGTATGAGTATTTTGTTAAGCGAAGATGAGCAGTTAATCGTCGATCGCTATCTGGAAAAATATAAGATAACCAATAAATCACGTTGGTTGCGCGAAACGATTTTGATGTTCATCCATAAAAATATGGAAGAAGATTATCCGACACTTTTTGGTGAACACGATATGAGACGTTAATATGATATTGGATGACGCTTATTTTATGAAGCAAGCCTTAATAGAGGCTTCGAAAGCTGCCGAAAGAGGAGAGGTTCCTGTGGGTGCTGTGGTTGTTTGTAAAGAGCGAATCATTGCCCGGGCACACAATTTGACTGAAACATTGAATGATGTGACGGCTCATGCCGAGATGCAGGCTATTACCGCTGCTGCCAACGTGCTTGGCGGAAAATACTTAAATGAATGCACTATTTACGTAACAGTAGAACCATGTGTAATGTGTGCGGGGGCTATCGCTTGGGCGCAGATGGGGAAACTTGTGTTTGGTGCGGAGGATGAAAAACGTGGGTATCAAAAATATGCCTCTCAATCTTTACATCCTAAAACGATAGTTGTGAAAGGGGTATTGGCAGACCATTGTGCCCAGTTAATGAAAGATTTTTTTATCACTAAGAGAAAGAAGTAATCTCTTTGTATATATTGTTATTACACAGAAGAATCGTCTTTTATTTCTTCAAAGTCTACATATTCTCCTTCGTCTTTGCTGAATATCTTCTTGGAGCTTTGTTTTTGCCCACTATCGGAAAAATCGTCGACTTCATAATCATATCCGGAGTGAGAGTTCGCTTTTCTATTTGTATGTTGGTGAGTGTCTCTCTGTTCGAAGTTTGCACGCTGATGTCGGGATGAGTTGCGACCGAATCCGAAAATAGCTCTTAGGATGGCTATTATGATAGAAAGCCCGAATAAGAGAATTATAATGAAAAAAAAGAGTAGAAATAAAATTATACTCATAGGGTTTAGTTTTGTTTATAGTAACACGATATTAGGTAATCTTACAACAATCGTGCCGGAATATTGTTTATTCTCCTTTTCTTGTTAGAAGGGAAAGCAGAATATACCATACGATAATTGCTGCAAAACTACTTATTCCTAAGAATATCAGAAGGGGTACGCATCCCAGCAGAAAAATGAAACTGATTCTATTGTCTTTCCAGGAAAGGTTCTTGAATTTAAGAGAAAACATTGGAATTTCCGATACCAGTAACCAGGATGAAAGACATACCAAAAGCAATAAGCAGACGGGATGACAATAATCGGAAATCAGAAAAGAATGTCCTCCTACTGCTAAAGATCCCCAAAACAATGCATTGGCAGGTACCGGAAGACCGATAAAAGAAGTGGTTTGTCGTGTGTCGTTATTGAATTTGGCTAATCGTATAGCCGAAAACACAGAAATAAGAAAAGCTGCATACGGTATATAAGGAGCCAAAGAAAGGATGTATGCCGGATAAACCATCTCTTTAAAGAGGGAAAAAACGATTAGCGAAGGGGCAACTCCAAAACTGACATCATCGGCCAATGAATCCAAATCTTTTCCAATTGCGGAATGTGCATGGAGTAAACGAGCTAATAGTCCATCGAAAAAATCGAATATTGCGCTTAGGATAATAAACAATAAAGCCAAATCATACCGAGCCTGAAAGGCCATAACACAAGCAATGCAGCCGGAGAAAAGATTCAGGCAGGTTACTGTATTGGGAAGATTGCTTTTTATGGAATGTGTCATTCTGACCGGATTATTTGAGTTTGGCAATAACCGTCTGGTTTCCGGTGGTTAATTGCCCCACAGAAACACAAACTTCTGTTCCTAAAGGTAAATATACATCTACCCGTGAGCCGAATTTTATGAACCCCATGTGCTCATCAATGTAGCATTCTTCACCCGGTTCGGCATAGGTGACAATCCGGCGTGCTATGGCTCCTGCGATTTGGCGGGTTAATATTTCTATTCCCTCCGGTGTTTCAATGATAATGGTAGAGCGTTCGTTTTCGGTGCTGGCTTTGGGTAGCCAAGCTTTCATGAAATTGCCGTTATGATGGCACACCCTTTTAACTGTTCCGTCTACGGGATACCAATTGGCATGTACGTTTACAATACTCATGAATATTGAAATCATCAATCGGCGGTCGTGGAAGTATTCGTTTTCTTCCACCTCTTCTACTACAACGATTTTCCCATCGGCAGGAGCTACGACGATCTTTTCGGTATCTTCACCGAAGAAGCGAATGGGACAGCGGAAAAAGTTTACCATCAGCAAATAAATGAAAATGCTGATTATTGCTGCTGCATAGAAAGGTATTTTGCAATCTATTCCCCAATAAAGCGATGCATTGATCAATAGCAGCAGTAGAAGACTACCCGCTAAAATATGTGTTCCTTCCCGGTGAATGCGTATCTTTTTTAATTTTTTCAGTCGGCTCATGTATGCTTTTTAATGATATTCGCTGCAAAAATAGAGTTATTTTAAAATATCAGCAAGTAATTGAGGATAGAAATGCGAGTGTTGATAACTTTTTGGAGTTTATTTTGGTTTATAATGGGGGAGGTCGTAATTTTATGGCATTAATTTATTTACTTATCAGTATTATTATGCAGGATTTTGTCCATTTACATGTTCATACGCAATACTCGCTTTTGGATGGGCAGGCCAGTGTCAGCCGTTTGGTCGACAAGGCCATGCAAAACGGGATGAAAGGGATTGCTGTGACCGATCATGGAAGTATGTTTGGAATAAAGGAGTTTACCAATTATGTCAATAAGAAGAATAGCGGACCACAGGCAGAAATAAAAGCGCTGAAGAAGCGGATCGCAGGAATAGAGGACGGCACCGTGCAATCGGGAAATAAAGAAGAGGAGATAGCAGATTGCAAGGCCCAAATAGTGGAGGCTGAGAGTAAATTGTTTAAGCCTATCATCGGATGTGAGATGTATGTGGCTCGCCGGACAATGGACTTGAAAGAGGGAAAACCGGACCAAAGCGGTTATCATTTGGTGGTGCTTGCAAAGAATAAACAAGGGTATCACAATTTGATTAAACTGGTATCGCATGCTTGGACGCGTGGTTATTACATGCGTCCGCGCACCGATCGAACCGAACTGGAAAAATATCACGAAGGATTGATTGTCAGTACAGCCTGTTTGGGAGGAGAGGTTCCACGGCGAATTACGGCCGATCAATTTGCCGAAGCTGAAGAAGCTATACAATGGTATAAAAGAGTTTTTGGCGATGACTTTTATTTAGAGATGCAGCGTCATAAAGCTACGGTTCCCCGTGCCAATCATGAATGCTACCCGATGCAGGTGAAAGTGAACAAATATTTGATGGAGTTTTCCCGGAAGTTTGGGGTGAAACTGATTTGTACAAATGATGTTCATTTTGTGGATGAAGAAAGTGCGGAAGCTCACGATCGTTTGATCTGCCTTAGCACAGGCAAAGATTTAGATGATCCTACCCGTATGCTCTATACTAAGCAGGAATGGATGAAGACGCGTGAAGAGATGAATGAAATTTTCGCCGATGTACCCGAAGCTTTGAGTAATACGTTGGAGATTTTAAATAAGGTAGAGTATTATTCCATTGATCATGCTCCTATCATGCCGACCTTTGCTATTCCTGAAGATTTCGGGACGGAAGAAGGATATCGGCGGAAATATACGGAAAAGGATTTGTTTGATGAGTTTACGCAAGATGAAAACGGGCAGGTAGTGTTGAGCGAAGAGCAAGGGCTGGATAAAATTAAACGCTTGGGCGGGTATGATAAATTATATCGTATTAAATTGGAAGGTGATTATTTGGCTAAACTTGCTTTCGACGGTGCAAAGAAAAGGTATGGCGATCCATTGACGGATGAGGTGAGAGAGCGCCTCAACTTCGAGTTGTATATCATGAAAACAATGGGTTTCCCGGGTTACTTCTTGATTGTGCAGGATTTTATCAATGCAGCGCGTGAGGAGTTGGGAGTTTCGGTCGGTCCCGGACGAGGATCGGCAGCCGGTTCGGCAGTAGCCTACTGTTTGGGAATTACTCAGATTGATCCTATTCAATATGATTTGCTGTTTGAGCGCTTTTTGAACCCCGACCGAATCTCGTTGCCTGATATTGATGTGGACTTCGACGATGATGGTCGTGGAGAAGTGCTTCGTTGGGTGACCAACAAGTATGGGCAGGAGAAAGTTGCTCATATAATCACCTACGGAACCATGGCGACAAAGTTGGCGATCAAAGATGTTGCCCGAGTTCAAAAATTACCGCTTTCGGAGTCCGATCGCTTGACCAAACTTATTCCGGACAAAATTCCGGATAAAAAAATGAATTTGAGAAATGCTATTGAGTATGTGCCTGAATTGCAGGCCGCAGAGGCTTCCTCCGATCCGTTGGTACGTGATACGATTAAATATGCCAAAATGTTGGAAGGCAATGTCAGAGGCACGGGCGTGCATGCTTGCGGAACCATTATCTGTCGCGACGATATCACCGATTGGGTTCCGGTAAGTACTGCCGATGATAAGGAAACCGGTGAAAAAATGCTCGTTACGCAATACGAAGGCTCGGTGATTGAAGATACCGGACTTATCAAGATGGACTTTCTTGGGTTGAAGACTCTTTCTATTATCAAAGAAGCTGTTGAAAATATTCGTTTGCGATATGGCAAGACAGTAGATATCGATGCGATCGACATCAACGATGCGGCTACATATAAGCTCTACAGTGAAGGACGGACCATCGGCACATTTCAGTTTGAATCTGCCGGTATGCAGAAATATCTGCGTGAATTGCAGCCTTCTACATTTGAAGATTTGATTGCTATGAATGCTCTTTACCGTCCCGGTCCGATGGATTATATTCCTGATTTTATCGATCGCAAGCACGGACGCAAGCCCATCGAGTATGATATCCCTGTCATGGAGAAATATCTCAAAGATACGTATGGTATTACGGTATATCAGGAGCAAGTGATGCTTCTATCGCGTTTGCTTGCCGGCTTTACCCGCGGAGAGTCCGACGCTCTTCGTAAAGCGATGGGTAAAAAATTGCGCGACAAACTGGATCATATGAAGCCTAAATTTATCGAAGGAGGACAGAAAAACGGGCATGATCCGAAAGTGCTTGAGAAGATTTGGGCAGACTGGGAGAAATTCGCTTCTTACGCTTTCAACAAATCGCACGCGACCTGCTACTCGTGGGTAGCTTACCAAACGGCTTACCTAAAGGCCAACTATCCGCCTGAGTATATGGCGGCGGTGATGAGCCGGAGTTTGTCGAACATTACAGATATCACAAAGTTGATGGACGAATGTAAAGCGATGGGTATTCAGACTTTAGGTCCGGATGTGAATGAAAGTAACTTGAAATTCACGGTCAACAACGAAGGGAATATCCGTTTCGGATTGGGAGCCGTAAAAGGTGTCGGAGAAGGAGCTGTACAAAGTATTGTGGAAGAGCGCCGGAACAACGGGCCGTTTAAAGGCATATTCGATTTTGTGCAGCGAGTGAATCTGAATGCCTGTAATAAAAAGAATATGGAGTGTCTGGCTTTGGCAGGTGGCTTTGACAGTTTCCCGGAATTGAAACGAGAGCAATATTTCGCAGTCAATTCCAAAGGCGAAGTCTTTTTGGAAACGCTGATGCGGTATGGAAACCGTTATCAGGCAGATAAAGCGGATGCAGTCAACTCTCTGTTTGGTGGTGAAAATCTGATTGATATTGCAACTCCTGAAATCCCTCAAAATGTGGAGAGGTGGAATGATCTTGATCGTTTGAATCGGGAACGCGAGTTGGTAGGAATTTATATTTCCGCTCATCCGCTGGACGAGTTTTCTATTGTGTTGGAGCACGTATGCAATACACGAATGGCGGAGCTTGAGGATAAGGCGGCATTGTCGGGACGGGAAATTACGATGGGGGGCATCGTGACCGGTGTCCGAAAAGGAATCAGCAAAAATGGCAATCCGTATGGAATAGCCAAAATAGAAGATTATTCCGGTTCGGCTGAGATTCCCTTTTGGGGAAACGACTGGGTCGCTTATCAAGGGTATCTCTATGAAGGAACATTCTTGTATATTAAAGCGCGTTGCCAACCGAAACAATGGAGGAAAGACGAGTTGGAGGTTAAAATTACCTCTATCGAGCTTCTGCCGGATGTAAAGGAGGAGCTGGTGCAGAAGATGACTGTTCTTATTCCTTTATCTGCGTTGAATTCAGCATTGATTGCCGAGCTTTCTACATTGATTAAAGAAAAGCCCGGAACAACGGAGCTTTATTTCAAAATAACCGATGATACGGATGCGAATCGCATGTGCGTAGATCTGTTCTCACGTCCGGTGAAGCTGTCGGTGGGCAGAGAGTTGATATCTTATTTAAAAGAACGGCCGGAACTGGGATTCCATATAAATTAATTATATTTGTGGCGTGAACAATATCCTAATAATGACGTTATATTCGTATATAAAAAATTAAGAAAATGGCTTTAGAAATTACAAACAGCAATTACAAAGAAGTGTTGGCCGAAGGCAAGCCTGTGGTTATAGACTTTTGGGCTCCTTGGTGCGGCCCTTGCAAAATGGTAGGTCCAATCATTGAAGAATTGGCGGAAGAATATAAAGATCGAGTGATTATCGGGAAATGCGATGTCGACGAGAATGATGACGTTTCCGCCGAGTATGGAATTAGAAACATTCCTACTGTGCTCTTCTTCAAAAACGGTGAGATTGTAGACAAGCAGGTAGGTGCTGTCGGTAAGCCGGTTTTTGTGGAGAAAATAGAGAAGCTCCTTTAATACGGGGCGCTTTATTCATATATTACGTATCACTTAATTCTTAAAGACATGGGACTGGAAGATGATTTTTTATTGGCAGATGCCGATGATGAAAAAACAATTGAATTTATCAGGAACTATTTGCCCCAAGAGCTGAAAGAGAAATTCTCCGACGATGAATTGTATTATTTTATCGATTTGATCGATGAATATTATTCCGAAAGTGGTATTCTAGATGTACAACCCGATAAAGACGGCTGTATAGAAGTAGATTTGGAAGCGATTGTATCATACATCGTGGAAGAAGCTCGTAAAGATGAGATGGGGGAGTACGATCCCGAAGAAATCTTTTTTATTGTTCAAGGAGAGATGGAATATGCAGAGTCCTTAGACGAACAGGAAGAGTAGTCTTTAGTCTCATGCCCGTTGTGGATACACGTTAATTCAGCAAGGCTGCCCATGAAGATGAGGCAGCCTTGCTGTTTTTTATCCATATAGCCGATAAAAGCCCGGTGCATATTTATGCGCTTATAGAGCTTTTGTTGTTGAGACAATGTTATAATCTGAAGAATAGACCATATAAAATAAAGAATAGACCTTGTGGGAGTGGGAGTTAATTGCTTACTTTGCAGAGTTTTTGTTCTGCAGAAGATGTTTTGTCCGCTTTATTTTGCAGAAATGAGGAATACTTGGTATTAGTAATTAAAAAAGTTTTTATTATGAAAAAAGTTTTATTTTGTTTATTGGCATTGATTAGTTCAATGAGTCTTTTCACTGCTTGTAGCAGCGATAACGATGAGATAAAGTATCCGGTGGAAAAAGAGATTGCCGGTACGTATAAGGGAAAGATGGATGTGTATATTGTGGGTATCCCCGAACCGGTCGCCGATGATTTGGTTCAGAAAGTTTATATAACGAAAGCTTCAGACAGCGCAATAAAGTTGGAATTGAGAAACTTCTCTATTCGTGTGGGTGAAGATGATTTAGTCATTGGAGATATTTCGGTGGATAAATGTGAATTAAGTCAAAAAGGTGATATTTATTTGTTCACAGGCAAACAGACTTTGAATCTCGTGGTAGGAAAGTGCGAAACCTCCGTGTCGGGCACTATTGGAAAAGGAAGTGTTAATATGGATATCAAAGTGGATGTTGCCGAGCTTTCGATGAAAGTGGAAGTGAATTATGAAGGTGAGAGACTGACCGGAAGCGAGAGTTCCGAAGCGAAGATTTTATCGTTTACTTTCGATGAGAAATACGATTTTATCACTCAGCAGCCTGTTATTGATGAGGTATCCGGCACGATTTTCTTCCGTGTTCAGGATGGAACGAAGCAGAATAAACTGGAAAAAATGACTCCGACGATTACTTTCTCTGACAGGACGGAGATCGTTCCGAATCCTTCCGAAGAACAAGATTTCTCAAATGGTAAGATTGTGACCTATACACTGACGGCAGAAGATGGTACTGTAAAGAAGTATAACGTTTCTACTCCCTTGTTTCAGTTGAAAAACGATTTCGAAACTTGGATGAAAGCCGGCGGCGAAGATGATAAAACATATTATGCACCGGCAGGATGGAGTTCCAGCAATGCAGGAGTCTCTTTAATTTTCGATAAGGCGAAGAAGTATGTGGTTACTCAAACAGATGATGCGCATTCCGGCAAGTCGGCAGCAAAGATAGAAACTGTGGATACAAAAGGTGCGCCGGGCTTTCTCCTTTTCCCCGCAACTCCTAAAGTGACAACCGGCTCTTTGTTTTTGGGTGAATTTCGTTTAGATGTGTCTAATCCTTTGAAAAGCACGAAATTCGGTATTCCTTTCGATAAAAAGCCTAAGTCTCTGAAGGGTTGGTACAAGTATACAGCGGGCGAAGAGTATTATTCTGCAGAAGGAACTGTGCCCAATAAACCCGTCAAAAAGCCGGGGGTTGCAGATGAATTTGCTATTAAGGCAGTGTTGTATGTGACGGACGAATATCAGGCAGACCTGAGCGACTGCCTCACAGGCGCTTCCGGAGAGGATAATATATACACCTCCGATAGAGTTGTCGCCATCGCTTCTTTGGAAGGAGGCAATCAAGCGGACTGGAAGTCTTTTGATTTGAAGTTCGATTATAAAAAGGTATACGATCCCACAGCCAAGTATCGTTTTGCGATTATTTGTTCTTCAAGTAAGAACGGAGATAAATATAGCGGAGCTCCGGGAAGTACTTTGATAGTAGACGATTTTGAATTGATTGTAGAATGACGTATATAAAAAGATGGCACGATTCATGTACGAAGCGTGCCATCTTTTTATATTAATACCGTATATTAGAAGTATATTAGAACGCATACCCGAATCCTACATTCAGATAGATGGGATACATGGCAAATGTAATGGTGTCGAATTCTTTCTTGAAGATGTCATTCAATCCCCAAGTGAGGTCTGCGTAAACATTCAGGTGCTTGAAAGCTTTCCATTCGCCTCCCAACTGCATTCCCCATTGGAATTTGCGAAGATCTTCGGAGAAGTTGTAGGTTGCAATGCTTTCGCCGCTGAAGTCTACCCGCGAACCGGTCTGGTCGGGAGTGCGAAGATGTCCCTCATATACATGTCCGGAGAAGTTCCGTTCGATGAGGTAGGAGATGTAGGGACCTGCCGAAACTTTCCAACGTTTGCTTATTTTGTAGTTGGCAACAGCCGGAATGCTAAGATAGGAGTTTTTCACCTGTGTTTTCACACCGCCTGTCCAAAGCCCTTCCAGCTCTCCTCCATTGGTATTGATTATTTTCATGCCGTAGTTTTTTACGGTGGCTTCGGTAGTCATGGTTTTGTTTTCCAGTCGTGCTCCTACCGTCAATCCCCATTCGTTGTTGAACCATTTGGTAGCGTTTCCCTCGATGGAAATCGCGATTCCCGGCGCATAGCTGTCTATTTTGCGTATTTCTTCGGGCAGAGGAAGAGGAGAGGTTCCTCCGATGCTGAATCCCGCTTTCATCTCATATTCCCATCCGTGGAGCGATGCCCATATGATTCCTTTGGTTCTGTCTTCTTGAGCTTTTGCGGTAAAGGCAATCATCAGTAATAATGCCGTGATGATGCCGGTCGAGGTATATTTTCTCATTTCTTTTGTCTTTTTATTTGTCACAGATAAGTTCCATTTCGTCTACATAAAGCGTGCTCCCGATAGCTCCTTTGAAATAAGCTCCGTCTGCGCTCGAAGAGAGCACGATGCTGATTTTGTATTTTCCTTCCTTTAATTTCTTCATATCCAGATTTCTTCCTTTGACCGGTTTGAAAGGTAAGTTGAATGCTGTCCACTCTTCCGATTCAATAATGTCTTTGGGGTGGATTTGCGCTTTCATCACCAGCTTGTCGGATGTAAAGACATTGTCGCCGTCGAGCGTAAATGAATTATTGTCGGCTTCGTACATGACGGCATAAATATCGCATTTGTCTTTGATGCCGCTTTTAGGCTTCCCGTTTTCGGTGTATACCTCACCGGCTTTATATTTGTAATATCCGCGTAACTCCAGCGGGCGTTTGTAGAACTGGTAGCCGAACTTTGTCGCTTTGCGGGGAGCTTTCAATGCGCTGCCCGGTTCGAAGGCTCCGATGAACAGACTGCCTGCGGCAATGTGCATGCCTACTGTTGCGCCGAGGCTGCCCGTATCGCAAGTGATTAATTTAACAGCTTTTCCTTTGTATCCGTGAGCCGTTTGTTGTGTCGGGTAGTCTGTGTTCGTACTCGGCATTCCCGTGAGTTTATATCCCGGATTCCCGCTCGACCATTGCAATACTTTGGAGATTTCCTGTGAGGTTCCCCGATCGAATTCATAAAAGATGTCGTATGGCGTGTCGGCAGAGACGATTAATTTTTCAAAATGATAGGAGGTCGGCAATTCCGCAGGAATCACATTGACTTTGTAGGTCGGTTGCCACTTCCCGTCCTCCGAGGTGACCGTAAAGTTTCGTGAATGGGGAGGGGTGCTGAAATCGTACGTTTTTTCCGTATCGCCCCGTTCCCTCTTATCTACTTTCAGAGTGGCGCCCTGCGGATAGACAAACTTCAAGTTTTGTTTCGACAGGTCGGCTGCCTTGTGTACGTATATGTTGATTACTTTTGAGTCGGCATTGATGTCAACCAATTGTACATCGTTGCCAATGCAGGCGTCGATAGCCGCTTCTGAGTTCAATGCCTCATCCTGTATGCACGATGCCGCGATTAATGGAATCAAGGCATACATAGCCAACTGTTTTGCTTTCATACTCTTTTCTTTAAATTATATTTTTACTTCTCTATTTCGTTAGGAATGAGGCTGCAAAGTTACGCTTATTTTTGAGAAGATATGCCAAAATAGCTGCTTATTCGAGAAAAACAACCATGCTGTATCGGTTTCGGCACATTGTAAGCCGGTATGGCAAGCATGGCGAAAGAGAAAAGTTTCCCACTGGGGAAACAAAAGTTTCCATACGGGGAAAATAAAGTTTCCCCAGTGGGAAACTTTTGTTTCAACGGTGGGAAACTAACGAAACTATTCATTGTTTGAAAACGAAGAAAGTATGTCGGGCGAGGTGAGGCGGGAGCAAGGGAGTTAGCGAAACAATTGCTCCCATTTTTCGCAAAGGGCTTCCATCGAAGGAAACAGCAAGTCGGCTCCCGCATCGAGCAATATCCGGTCGTCCAGCGGGCCCGTATTTACAGCGATTGTGAAGATTCCCGCCCGATGTCCGGCTTCTACTCCCAGAGGCGCGTTTTCTATCACGACGGCTTCGCCGGCTTCTATTCCGCCTTTCTTCAAAGCCATCAGATAAGGCTCGGGGTCGGGTTTTCCGTACTTGACATCGAATGCCGTTACCATCAATTCTTTGCGAAACATGCCGGGGAAATTCTGCTCCAGACGTTGCAACAACGAGAGTTGCCCGGAGCCGGTGACTACCATCGGCGTAAGTTCTTCTTTTTTTATCTTCTGAAGAAGTTCCCAAGCGCCGGGCATTCGTTCCGCTTCTGCGTATGAGTTGAACGAGACACTTTTTTCTTTGTAGATACTCTCTATTTCTTCGGGTGTGGCCTCTCTGCCCAATTCGCGTTGGAATACGATGTTGATGGTTGCCGCTCCGGTTCTTCCTTCGTGCATGTACGCTTCTTCGCGGCTGAGGTCGAGCCCGCGCGCCTTCATTGTTTTGTGCCATGCCTCGGCATGATAAGGCATGGAGTTGAAAAGTACGCCGTCCATGTCGAACAAGACGGCTTTCAGTTTTTCCTTCATCTTTTGGAAAATGTATTACGTTGTTTATGGGTTTATTATTCGTCCTGCAATCTTTGGCAATTGGGCTGTACGCCTGCCGGAAAAGATTTACGGGCGCAAAGATAGGGATAAAAAACGGGAGAAGAAGATAATAGGCGCAGATACTTTCGCAAGCTTCCGCGAAACAGGTAAATCGCTCTGTTTAAAAGAAGGTACGCCATCTTCCACAGGGGGCACCGGTTTCTGCAAGACAGTTAAGTCGCCCTGTTTAAAAGGAGGTGCACCATCTTCACGGGGGGCGTGCGTTTCCGCGAAGCAGTTAAGTCGCCCTATTGTTTGCAGGTTTGCATATAATATGTATTTTTGCGACATTATAAACTTGGCACTTTTATGAAGAAACTATTATTATTCCTGCTTCCGTTGCTTCAGGTAGCTTGTTCTCAGAACGATGAAAGCCCTATTATTAAGGTGGAAAAGGTATGCGTGGACAGAGGAAAAGGTGTTGAAGAGAGGAACTATTCCGGTTGTATGGATGAACTCCCGGCATTGAAAGCGGGCGATAAAATCGATGCTCTTCTTTTGCTCGACGGGAATGGAGCCGAGCTCAAGACTTTTATGTTGCAGAGCGACGATGAAGTGAATACCGTGTTGCATTATAAGGAAAGGGAGGTCTCTGTCACAGGCGAGCTGACCGATGAGGAAAAAGGACAATTGCGTTTTATAGACGGAGTGACGCATACCACCGTTTCGGTTCAGGCTACCATCAAGGAAGTGGATGAGGAAGGCGATGTGAAATTGTTTTTCTATCTTTCTTCGAAAGCCGACTGCGAAGGGACGAAGGAAGTGCTCGGCTTGAAAACAAAAGCGAAAGAATAAGGGTATTTTCTTTCCGTAAGACTTCACAAAAGATTGGGGATCGTCTGCCGGACGTTCTGCCGGAATGCTGCAAAGCATTTGGTAACAGTCCGGCTCGCATGGGACTATCGGGGCACACGTTCTGCCGGAATGCTGCAAAACGGCCGCAGTGTCGGCGTGCCGCACTGGTGCGAAGCTCTTTGAAAGTGTACGGGATAGGGTAATGATAAAAGGACGTACCGTTTCCACTTCTGTTTCTACAGATGGAAACGGTACGTCCTTTTGAATGGAGTTCCTGTCGGTGTTTCTGCTCATTGAGAAGGTCGGTGGGAATGGTATTTGCTTTCAGATTGGAGCCAACCTCCGCTTTCTGAACCGCAAACGTGATTCTTGGAGAAACACCTGCTAATCACCTTCGAATATTCCGCTGTAATTCGGGAAGCCAGGATAAACCTTATGCCACATAAGCCGCCTGATATTCAGCCTGCCGAACCGTTACGGCGCATACTCGGCAAGTCTGCCGGGCAGCGATGAACGGCTTTGCGTTTGCTGCGGCAGTCTTCTTGCAGAAGAGCGTCCGGGAGCTGATTACAGTCGCGCCTGAATCGCCTTCGATTCCTCTTCGTATCCCGGTTTGTTCAGCAAGGCGAACATATTCTTCTTATACGCTTCCACACCCGGCTGGTTGAACGGGTTCACACCCAGCAGGTAACCGCTGATGCCGCATGCTTTTTCGAAGAAATAAAGCAGCCCGCCGATGTTATATTCGCTCAGTTCGGGAAGAACGATGCGCATATTGGGTACACCGCCGTCTACATGAGCCAACTGAGTGCCCAGCTCCGCCATCTTGTTCACTTCGTCCACCCGTTTTCCGGCAAGGAAGTTCAGCCCGTCGAGATTGGCTTCGTCCGAAGGCACTGCCAGTTTATGGTTTACTTTATCTACCGAAATCACAGTTTCGAAGATCGAACGTTCGCCTTCCTGAATCCATTGCCCCATAGAGTGCAGGTCGGTAGAGAAGTCAACCGATGCGGGGAAAATTCCTTTGTTCTCTTTCCCTTCCGATTCTCCGTAAAGCTGCTTCCACCATTCGCTCACGTAATGCAGTTTGGGACAGAAGTTGACGAGAATCTCGATCTTCTTTCCGTTTTTATACAGCTCGTTGCGTGTAGCGGCGTAAACCGCTGCGGGGTTTTCTGTGAACGGAACGTCCGCTCCGCATGCTTTTTCCATATCGGCAGCGCCGGCAACCAGTTGCTCGATGTCGAATCCGGCTACGGCGATGGGCAGCAAACCTACCGGAGTAAGCACAGAAAAACGCCCGCCAACATTGTCGGGGATAACGAACGTCTTGTACCCTTCTTTATCTGCCGTGACGCGTGCCGCGCCTTTCTTGGCATCCGTAACGGCAACGATGACCTTCTTCGCCGTTTCTTTGCCCCGCTGGTCTTCGCATTGCTTTTTCAGCAGGCGGAAAGCAAGGGCGGTTTCGGTAGTTGTTCCCGATTTGGAGATATTGATTACACCGAACTTCTTGTCTTTCAGATATTCGGTAAGTTCGTACAGATAGTCTTCGCTGATGTTATGTCCGGCGTAGATGATAACCGGGTTTTCTTTCTTTTCCTGCAACCAGACGAAGCTGTTCGACAGCGCTTCGATTACGGCGCGAGCGCCCAGATAGCTTCCGCCGATACCCGCTACTACAACTACTTCGCAGTTCTCTCTCAGCACTTTCGCCGTAGCTTTCAAGTCGGCCAAATGTTCTTTGCCGATAGAAGAAGGCAGATGCAGCCATCCCAAGAAGTCGTTTCCTTTTCCGGTTCCGTCTTCCAACATTCTCTGTGCAGCTTTTACCTCGCTCTCGTAGGCAGAAACTTTCTCTTTGGAGATAAATCCAAAAGTCTTTTCAATGTTCAAGCTAATCATATCTATATAATGTTTAAGTTGACAAATGTATAAGTTTTATCTGAACGAGTCGGTCAGCAATTTGATCTCGATCATGGGTGAGATGCGTTCGTACAAGATGTTGTATACCGCATCGAGTATCGGCATGTTCACATGATAGTGTTTGTTGATCTCTTTGATACATTTCGTTCCGTAATATCCTTCGGCTATCATCTCCATCTCGATTTGGGCGCTTTTCACCGAATACCCCTTTCCGATCATCGTTCCGAACGTGCGGTTGCGGCTGAAGTTGGAATACCCCGTCACCAGCAGGTCTCCTAAGTAAACGGACTCATTCACGTTTCTGTTCAGCGGATGTACCGTATTGAGGAACCGGTTCATCTCTTGTATGGCGTTCGAGATAAGCACTGCCTGAAAGTTGTCGCCGTACTTCAGCCCGCTGCAAATGCCCGCCGCGATGGCATATACGTTTTTCAGCACCGAACTGTATTCGATGCCGCATACGTCGTCGCTTACAGACGTTTTGATGAAGCTGCTTCCCAGTCGCTGGGCAAAAACGCGCGCTTTGTTCTTATCCGGACAGGCGACGGTGAGGTACGACAAGCGTTCCAACGCTACTTCTTCGGCATGGCAAGGGCCTGCCAGTACGGCGATGTTTTCCGGCGGCACGCCATACTCTTTCGTGAAGTATTCCGATACGATGATATTGTCGTCGGGTACGATTCCTTTGATAGCGGTGATGATAAACTTGTCCCTGATCTTTGTTCTCAGTTTCTTCAAGTGAGCTTTCAGATAAGGAGAGGGGGTAACGAAAATCAACGTATCCGATTCTTTCACAATCTCGTTGATGTTGGAGCTGAACGCGATGCGCTTCGTGTCGAATTTCACGCCTGTCAGGTAGGCAGGGTTGTGTCCCAGCCGCTTGAACTCGGCGATGCGGTCGTCACGTCGCATGTACCAGTTTATCGAATCGGATTGTGCCAGACACATCTTCGCGATGGCCGTAGCCCAACTTCCGCCGCCCATTATCGCTATCTTACCGGGTAATTTCATAAATAACTAAATAAGTAAAGAGTTATCTTCTAACTCTCCTATAATATTAATTGATTTTTCCTACCCATTCGGTTACGTCGTTCACGCTTGGGTTAGCTAATTCCAATTTGTACTTTTTATTGATTCCGCAAATATCCTGATGCAATTTCTGCGGGTTCACATCTTTCATGTCTTCCACGAGGTTGTATCCTGCTTTCTGAATCACAGGAACCCACGCTTCCGGAATGCCCAGTTCCATATACTTGGCGGCGGCATCTTTTTTCACCACCCTCTCCGGACGCATCTGCGGGAAGAACAATACTTCCTGAATGGCTGTTTGTCCCGTCATCAGCATCACCAGAC